>Ga0187861_10002757_pt1 | contig 16163 bp, 9 predicted proteins | sample June2016WEW_10_1_3_FD_132986 | JGI IMG/M metagenome (GOLD analysis project Ga0187861, IMG submission 132986) | Peatland microbial communities from SPRUCE experiment site at the Marcell Experimental Forest, Minnesota, USA - June2016WEW_10_100 | ecosystem: Environmental > Terrestrial > Soil >...
AGCATGCTTCCAAGGACCCACCACGCCAAGTGGCACCCCCTGAAGTGGGAGACTGGTCAGAATGTGACACGACAGCAATTTAAGTTCCACTCGTCGTCATCGCATACAGAAGCCTAATCCAATTTCCATGAAGGTGTTACGGGCAGACTTAAAGCCGGGGTGTTGAAATCTCCCATACGGCCGTGTGAACTAACGCAACAGGGGCAAGACGTCATCCTTGTCATTGGTAATTATTGCGCAATTCATCGTAGCGCTATAGCTTAACACCCGACCGGGCATGCGGCAACAATTCTTGTTCGCCGAGAAGTGCCAGTCATGGCAAGTGGTGGCAACGCCGCTCTCCGGGGTCGGCGGTTCATGTTTGGCATTTTTCCTGACTCCTGGCCTTCCCTCTTCACCGCCTACCACCTGCCACATGCCACCATGGTCGCGAGTTCACAGATGGCAGTCGAAGGTTGATGGCGTCCTTCTCCTGCTCAACTCCTGCGGTCTGCTAACTACCAGTGTTTTCAACGACATTCCCGCTTTCAACACGTAACTACCTTTGTTTTCCGTAACATTCCCGCTTTGCCTCCGAGTTTTCCACGGCGGTCCTTTGTTTTCAATAACATTCCCGCATTGGTCCTTCAATTTTAAAGTCACAACTGTTTCCTCTTTCCCTGTGGAGAAGACATTCTGCCCCAGGCTGCTGTACGGGCGAAGAGTCCCGCCAGCCCGAACTCCCCTCAAAGCAGCCGGCAGTAAGCAGAAGGCAGTAAGCAGTAAGCAGTAAGCAGTCGGCGGAAAGCAGATGTTCTTCATTCTGACTCCTGACTCCCGAACCTGCTCTTCCCCACCTGCCCCCTACGACATACCACCTACCGTATCCATAATTCGTAATTCACCATTCACCATTTCCCCCCTGCAACCACTCTTCTGTCTTCTGACCCCTGAATCCCGCCTCCTGCACCAGCCGCCTAGTACGATAGCCTATCTTTTCTCGTTTGTCAAGAGACATGGAGTCCGTTTCGGCCCTACAAGGGAGGCCCGCGCACCCGTCCCCGACCCATCCCGATCTTTCCCGATGCCCTTTATCCGGATACCCGCCACTGCAAGAGCGCCGCCGGTGTCCTGTTACGCTCAATTCTTTACAGGCGTCCGGTTCGGCTCTCTTCTCCGCGACAGGGGGAAGGTGACGGCGAGGTACCCGTTGGTGACCCGCCGCGGCGCGACCGTAAAGCGAGCCTTGGAACACTGATTCCAGCCGAAGCGCGAGGCGGCCACGCTCGGCATGGCCCGTCGGCGCTTACCTCCCACGCTCCGAACCCAGCGTCTACTGCATTCGACGACCTTATCAGCGAATTAGGCGTGTATGCGACCTCTTGCCAATTGGGTTAGAATGCACTGGTGCCCTGGGAACGGCACCGCGGGGTGGCATGATCGCGTACATGCCAAACGGCGGCGTGTATGCGCCACCCGCGGGCAGAGTCAAAGCCGGGGGCGTTGAAATCTCCTACGGGGTCGTGTGGATTAACGCAACAGGGGCAAACAGTCCCTACTCTCAATGGGGATAATTGCGCTGTTTCTCGTCACACTGATATTGCTTATTACAATGATTGCAGACGAGATCCTATCCGCCACACCTCAGTTTGATCAAAAGATGGTCCGAACAATGATGAATCTCAGATTAATGTGCAGAACGAGGATTGGAATCCGTCTTGCTGGCAGTTCACTGTCAGCGTGCAATGGGGCGTGAGGATTATCCTTGAGGGGCTCGATGTACGTTTTGCGCGCTGTGTTGATACTGGAGGTCCCCGGCCTACGTGAAGTCTGTTTCTCCAGGCCATGCGCGAGCCACGACTGTTGCCCCGCCCCAAAGGGTAAGTCGCTTCCAGGCCGTTCTGCCGTCCCTGAGTGCTACTCTAAAATCGATGCGCCGAATGAATTGGTTTGACGGGACTTGACTCAATCTGGATGATGTCCTAAATAAACGTGCTCTAGCGGGCTTTAGGTAATCAACAAGGAGCACCAAATGCGGTACCCACACCTAGCCGTAGACGCAATTCTTGTTCTGGCGTTTCTCTCTCCTCAGTCATTATCAGCAAAGGAGAAATCAACGTATTGGATTCGCTCCTTTGCGAAGTATGTGCAAATTACAGGGGCCACGCGGGTCGGGACGGACACTTGTGTGCAGTGTCACCGTGACGTTACCAGCAATTTCAGGCATGCCTTTCACGCCCTGCAGGGGGTCGAATGCGAGGATTGCCACGGTCCCGGAAGCCTGCACGTGGAAGGGAGCGGAGACGTTGCCAAAATCATCAGCTTTCGCTCGCGTCCGGCCGAGGGGGCCAACGGCGTTTGCCTGAGTTGCCATGTGCAAGATGCAGCGGTCCGCAACTGGATGGCTGGAACACACGCGGCGGAACACGTCCGATGCACCGAATGTCATCAAATTCACACCCAAGCAGCCCAAGCTGCTGCTCCCGCTCGCTTGGCTTTCGACACCACGACTCCCGGTAGCGTTACGTTCGCGGAGAGACTGCAACCGGAAAGCACGGTGAGGCTCGCGCCTCGGGGGCAGATCAACGAGTCTTGCTTGAAGTGCCATCAGTCGCAACGCGCGGAGATGAGCTTGCCTTATCACCATCCGCTGCAAGAAGGAAAGGTCACCTGCGCGGACTGCCACAATCCCCATGGCGGCCCGGCGGGGAAGAACCTGCGAGTTGCCAACGTAAATCAGCTTTGCCTGAGCTGCCACGCCCAGTACCGCGGCCCCTACATGTACCAGCATCCGCCCGTGAACGAAAACTGTCTTATTTGCCACTCACCGCATGGCTCTCCGAATGTGGGCATGCTGTCAGTAAGCCAGCCCGCGTTGTGTTTGCAGTGCCATGCCGGGCACCACGACGGGGCCAGCCTGCCGCTTGCCGACCGCTGCACGAATTGCCACGGCTCGATCCACGGCACTGACGTGCCCACCCCCAGCGGGGGCAGCAGATTCGTCGATAAAGGAGGTGTCGGCGTTCCGAGCGAACCGGCGACCGCAAGTGCAATGAGGCAGTCACGTCGCTGGGCCGCAGTGCCGTTAGTCGCCGCCCACGCCAGGGCCGTGTCAAGAGGTTCTCCAATGGTTGTTGCGCCTTCCTTGGGGCCGCTGTCCGCGCCGTACCAACCCGGTTTAGTACCCTCACACTCCCCCATGGCTCTCGAGTCGGTGTCTCCGTTTGCTGCTGGGATGGGAGCCATGTTCGGGGCGTTTCCTGGCGGGATGTCTGCATGGGACGCGGGGGCCGATGCCGGGGCGCCACTGCCGAATAGCTACGGCGGCTTGTACTTTACCCCCGGCGCCTACCGCTTCCTCAACGTGACCGGATATGGCGGGCGAGTGGGTCAATTCGATAGCCTCCAGGAGGCCGAAGGCGGCGGTTTTGAGGCAGACTACATTTCCGTTCCGCACCACACGAGCCTCTTGACCCGCGCGACCGTGCTGACTGGCTCGGACTTCCATGTTGCATCACAACTTAATGTTGGCGAGACACTTGAATTCGGTGCCGACCTGCGCAGCTTCGTCGAGCAACAGGATTACTATCCGTTTTACGCCGGCGTGATTTCCCCGGACATCGGAACGACTAATACCATTTCTCCGGGTAGCGTCTTCGGGGTGAAGAGAAGGCTCGGCAGCGCTTATGCCCGGCTGAAATTGCCCAAGGTTCCCGTGCATGTCTTTGTCAAAGGCGACTGGCAGGCGAGAGTAGGCCACACGCAACTCGGATACCTTGATGAGAACGTCGATACCACCTGCACGACCTGCCACTTCACGTCGGAATTGCAGTCAATGAACTATACGACGCGCGACATCGGCGGCGGGGTGGAAGTGGATTTGGGAGGGGTGAACCTGACGTACGAGCACGATCACAGCAGCTTCAACGACCGGCTCCCATACCCTACCGGAACTTTTGGCCCGTTCGAAAACGAAGACGAACTTCTGGCCCCTCTCCCGATCTCCGCCTTGCCGGACACGGTAGCGGGCAACTATTATCTCGATATCCCCGCTCCGAGCCGCTATTCGGCGGATTCCCTCAGCGTGAACTGGACGGTCTCGTCTGAGCTTATCTTTACCGGCCAGGCATCCTACCGGCGCATGCGCGACGTCTTCACATCCAATCCTCAGAACGCCCTCGACGCCAATGCAATGCTGAGCTGGCATCCGCGAGAGAGGCTGCACTTCACGGCGGACTTCCGCCAGCAGAACCTCGTCAACGGCTTCGTCCCATATTTCCCGCTTTACGGCGACATGTCCTACCACGAGCATTGGGCCGATCTCACGGCGGATTACGACTTGACCAAACACCTCGACCTCGAGACGCATTACCAGCGCTCAGGTATCAGCCGGTCGAACGCCTTCCTGTGGCCACAGATTTATTCCCCGGACAACACCGATTTGCAGACAGTCGTCCCCTCCTCGTTCAGCAACGCGACCGGCGTGGCGTTGCGCTATCACACCAGCAGCCGCTGGAACGCACGCGCTGGGTACGAATGGACGGGTACGCACAATCCGGGCTACTTGCTCGTCCCGAGAAGCAATAACCGCATCTTTGGGGACGTCACCCTCGCGCCGAGGCGCTGGCTGATTTTTGCCAATGACGCCAACTTCATTATCCAAAACGCCTTTCCGATCATTCAACGCCGGAACCGCTTTTACGTTGACACGGCCGACGCCACGCTGGTGCCCCTGAAAAACTGGAACCTTGACCTCGGATATTCCTACCAGCAAAACAATCTGGGGACGTACATGGCCTTCCAGAATGACACCGCCGCCGGCTACGTGGTGGATGAGCCTTTCGTGCCTTACCGCCAGCTTAGCCAGACGTACTGGATACAGTCGGCGTACAAATTCAAGAACCGTTTGGGCTTGAATCTCGGGCTCACCCACAATTCGGCGCATAGCGGCATGCGGCCTGACCTCAATCCGAACGATGCTGTACTGCTGGGCAATGGCCCCCTCATCGCCCAAGGCGCCTTCGACCCGGTCCTTTTCCAGCAAGCCCTTGGGGGGGTCGGCCTTGGGGCAACGCAGGTTTCGCAGGTGAATGTTCCGCAGTTGATCGGGCAAGGGAAGCTCTACTATCTCCTGCCTCGCGGATTTGACGCCGGTTTCCTTCTCTATTACGGCAGCTACCGGGACTACGCCAACCCGAACCTGAACGGAATCCTGCGGTCCTACAATATTTATTTCGGCCGCTCATGGTAAATCCGGGTAAGGGAGTCGCTCTCTCCGAAGCATGCAACCGTCACATTGCAGATGCGGCCTTAATGCTTCCCAACAACTTCCTTGCTCGGGGCTCATTGTCAAAGTAGAATGATGGGTGAGGGTTATCCTTGAAGTACTTGACGTACATTTTGCTCGGTGTGTTGTTACTTCAGTTCTCGGGTCTACGTGAAGTCTGTTTCTCTCGGCCATGCGCGAGCCACGACTGCTGCCCCGCCCCAAAGGGTGAGTCGCTTCCAGGCCGTTCTGCCGTGCCTGAATGCTGTCTGGCAATGGCCTTGACCCTCCAAAGTTCCGTGGCGGAAGTCACGAGCGGGACTGACCGTTCCGTGACCATCCTGCCGATTGAAACGAAGCACGCGACTGACTCGATTCCACCACTCGTCGAGAGGCGCCCCGAAAGGCTTACGTCTTCCGGCCTCACGTTGCCTCCTCTCACCCCTCTGCTCCAGAGTTGTCTGCTCCTGATCTGAAACATTCCAAACCACCCACCCCATTTGTTTTGGTTTGATTCTCTTGCCCGCATGAGACGGGCAGGGAACAAGAGCGAAAACACGCTGTAGCCAACTTGCCTCAAAAAACTGGAATGGAGATTCGAGCATGCGTCCCTGGATCATCTTTCTGATCTTTCTCTGTGCGCCACCGCGCCTCTTTTCACAGTCTCAAGGACCGAGCAGTGTGCCTGCCGAGCCCAAAGGAGCTGCCAGCCTTACGGCGTTGGCTCAGGAAGCAATGGACCGCAACCCGGAAATTCAGGCGGCCGAGCGCGCGGGAGTTCCGCAGGCTGGCGCCCGGACGACCCCCTCACGTTCTGAGGAGGCGGTGGGCTCTTTGAGTTGGAAAGCCCCAGCCCGCCTTCGCCGGAGATTCTCGAAGACCTCCGGGACATTGGTTGTGGATGCCCATGGGGTCAGTTTCCAGCCCGACAAGGGTTCCGCCTTGCGTTGGTCTTTCGCGGAAATTGAAACCTTGTTCGTCGGCGCCCGGAAACTCAGCGTCAAGACCTACGAGCCGCGAGGGCGACTGCGTCCGGGGGCGCGTCAGGTCCTCTTTGAATTGGGGAGCAACATACCACCTTCCGTCGCGGCCGAGTTAGTAGCGCGGGTTAGGAGACCGAGCCGAAATGCCGAGCCCTTAGAGCATCTTTCAGGTTTTGCATCATTGCCTGCCCATCACCGGTCTCGATGGGGTGGGGGGAGCAACGGAGTCCTGCGATTCCACGACGAAGGAATCGACTACGCAAGCGAAGCCGGCAAGGACAGCCGCAGTTGGCGCTGGGGCGATATTCAGACGCTTTCGAATCCTGACACCTACCACTTAACGGTTTTCGGATACCTGGAAACGTACTCGTTCGATCTCAAAGAGCCTCTGAAACAGAAAACCTACGACGGTCTAAACGATGAAGTCTACCGTCATCACGAAGAACTCCGCGAAACTTCTGATAGGGGTAAGCGGGGGGTCGCCGAGTAAACAGAGCGATCTCTACCACATGAATGGAGAGCCCATGGCGAAGACAGCAGCGAGTAACAAAGTTTTCTTAGTCTTTCCCTTGACAGCAAATGCTCCGCGTTTTCCGGCCCGGTGGGGATTGCAGATGGGCCTCCTCGTGTTGGTCATGCAGGTTGTCGTTGCCGGGAAAGCACAAGCTCCTTCCTCAGCTACTTCAGAAGCCGAAAAGGCCACAAAGGTTACTGTCACGAGTTCAATCAACGCCTCGACGAGCGAGAAAGAATCCGCTAAGCCCGGCGCGACTGTTAGCTTGGACGATCTAATTCGCGAAGCTCTGGACCGCAATCCGTCGGTCAAGGCTGCCGCGCGCGAGGTTTTGGCGAGCCGTGCTCGTGTGCCGCAGGTGCGGACGTTCCCTGATCCGGTTCTGACGACGGGGTGGGCTGGAAATATTACTCCCTACAGCGTGCAGAGGGGGGATCCGTCCAGTTATCGGGGATTGAACCTCATGCAGGAAATACCATTCCCGGGGAAGCTCAAGTTGCGCGGGCAGATCGCCGACCGCGAGGCAGAAGCCCTGCGATGGGATCTCGAGAATGTGCGCCGCGATGTTGTCGCGCAAGTGAAGGCAGCCTACTACGAATACTCCTACTATCACAAAGCGATCGAAATCATTCAGAAGGACCAGGACTTGCTGGGCAGGCTCACCAAGATCGCTGACGCCCGATATAGGGTTGGCATTGGAATTCAGCAGGATGTTCTTAGAGCGCAGGTCGAGCAGTCTCGCCTTTTGCAGCGCCTGACTGTTCTGAGGCAACAAGAACGGACGGCGCAGGTGCGCTTGAGCACGCTCCTGAGCAGGGACCCCGAGACGCCCATCGGTGAGCCGACCCCGATTCAGCAGTCGAAGTTCCCCTACACCCTGGAAGAAATCTACCAGATGGCACGGGACAACGATCCTGGCCTAAAGCGGGAACAAAGGATGACCGAGCGTAGCCAGTTGGCCGTCAACCTCGCTCGTAAAGATTACCGGCCCGACTTCACGGTGGGCTATATGTACCAACAGAGACCGCTCCTGCCGGACATGCAGGGATTCACTGTAGGTATCAACCTGCCCATCTTCTACAAGACCAAACAACGTGAAGGCGTGATTGAGGCCACCGAAGAAATGATCGGAGCAAGGAATCGTCTCGAAGACCGCCAGAACTCCGTCAATTTTGAAGCCAAGCAACAGTACCTGTCGGCGAAGGCCTCAGAGGAGCTTGTGCAATTGTATGCGCGCGCTGTGGTTCCCCAGTCCTCGCTCGCGCTGGACTCATCCATCAGCAGCTATGAGGTCGGGAAGCTCGACTTCCTTTCCATGGTTTCGAACTTCCAAACGATCCTCGAATACGAGATCGACTATTACCAGGAGTTAACTAATTTTGAGACTGCTCTGGCCCGGCTAGAAGTTCTGGTTGGCCGGGAGTTGACCGAATGATAGCGAAGGTGAGGATTCTATGCTGAAACAAAAGCTGACCGGTGTCGCCCTGGTTATGGCGGTGGCTCTTATCCTTGGGGTGTCGGTCTACCACAGTCAAATCGCTGCGGCCATCGCGTCACTAGGGGCACGGTCCGCTCCTGCCCCGCAAGAGGCGGCGCAGGAGGCGAAGCAGTTGCCGCAGGGAACGCCTGAGACCTCGAAAGGCCAGCGAAAGGTGCTGTACTGGCAGGATGCCATGAATCCGGGAATGAGATCCAATAAGCCTGGCAAAGCACCTGATGGGATGGATCTGGTTCCCGTCTACGCTGATGAGCGTAGTGCCGGGACCGACCTGCCGCCAGGCACGACCCACATCAGTGCGGAGAAGCAACAGCTTATCGGCGTGCAATATGGTGCGGTTGAGTCGCGCCCGCTGACGCGGACGATTCGAGCTGTCGGCCGCCTCACCTACGACGAAACCAGGATTACCCACATCCACACCAAGTTCGAGGGCTGGATCAATAAGGTCTATGTGGATTTTACGGGACAGCTCATTCGGAAAGGCCAACCACTTTTCACGGTGTACAGCCCCGAGCTCGTCTCAACTCAACAGGAATACCTCATCGCAAAGCGTGCGCACAAGTACCTGAGTGACGCACCCTATGCGGAGGTCGCGGAGGGGGCGAACTCGCTTCTCGATTCCGCCCGGGAAAGGCTGAAGCTCTGGGACATCTCGGATGCCCAAATCGCCGAGCTGGACAAGACAGGCAAGGTGCAGCGGGATCTCGCCATGTATTCACCGGTGGACGGATTCGTGCTGGATCGCAAGGCCTTCGAGAACGTGCGCGTAACCGGCGACACCGATCTATACACGATCGCCGACCTCTCGACAGTATGGGCCAATGCAGAAGTCTACGAATATGAAGTGCCCTATGTGAGATTGGGTCAGAAGGGCATCATGTCTCTCAGCTATTACCCGGGTGAGACTTTCGAGGGGAAGGTTAGCTATATCTACCCTCAGCTGGACACCATGACCAGGACGCTTAAAGTCCGGCTCGATTTCCCAAATTCTAAATTTAAGCTCAAACCCGATATGTATGCGGATATTCAACTGCAAATTGACTATGGCACCAGGCTCGTCGTCCCACAAGACGCCGTCTTGGATTCTGGCACGGAACAAGTCGTCTTCGTGGCCCGCGGAGACGGGTATTTCGAACCCCGAAAAGTGGAAGTAGGGCCGAAGATCGACGACAGTGTGGTCATCCTCAGTGGGCTCAAGGCCGGCGAAAAGATCGTCACCTCAGGCAACTTCCTCGTGGACTCTGAAAGCCGTCTGAAGACGGCGATGGGGCAAATGGCCGGAATGAAAATGGAAGGGCAAAAGGAACCCCGGAAGGAGACTAAGCCTGGAACAAAGGAAGAACAAAAACAGAAACCAAAGGAAACCATGCCCGGCATGAAGATGTAAGCCCCAGGAGAGGCTCAAGCCAATGATCAACCGAATTATCGAACTCTGCGCCCACAACAAGTTTACGGTCCTCTTCGTCATCGGCTTGGCGGTCTTGGGCGGCGTGTATTCGATGAAGAACGTCACGCTGGACGCCCTTCCCGACCTTTCGGACACGCAGGTCATCATCTATTCGCGCTGGGACCGGAGCCCCGACATCATGGAAGACCAGGTCACGTACCCCATTATTACCTCTATGCTGGGCGTGCCTAAGGTTCAAGACATCCGGGGCTTCTCGGACTTCGGCTACTCTTACGTCTACATCATCTTCGAGGACGGAACCGACATTTACTGGGCACGATCGAGAACCCTCGAATACTTAAGCAACATCCTGCCGCGCCTGCCGCAGGGCGTGAATGTGGAACTGGCCCGCGATGAGACAGCGGTGGGCTGGGTGTTTGAGTACGCGCTGGTCGATACCACCGGCAAAAACAACCTTGCCCAGCTCAAGACATACCAGGACTGGTACTTGCGCTATGCCCTGCAAGGAGTGCCTGGCGTCGCCGAGGTCGCGCCGATCGGGGGGTTTGTGCGGCAGTATCAAGTGAATTTAGACCCCAACGCGTTGCTAGCTTACAAGCTCCCCCTCGATAAGGTCACTGACGCTATCCGGCAGGGCAACAACGATGTGGGAGGGCGGCTGGTTGAGTTCTCGGGGCGGGAGTACATGGTCCGCGGCCGGGGTTACATCAAGTCCGTAGCCGACGTCGAGAACGTGGTACTCGCCAACAACTCGGACACAGGTGCGCCCGTACTCATCAAGAACGTGGGGACGGTAACCCTTGGTCCCGATATCCGCCGCGGCGTCGCCGAACTCGACGGCCAGGGTGAAACTGTCGGCGCCGTGGTCATCATGCGTTATGGCGAGAACGCGCTCAACGTCATCAACCGCGTCAAGGCCAAGTTGGAGGAGATTCAGCCCTCCTTGCCTCCCGGCGTCAAAGTCGTTACCACTTACGACCGGTCGGATTTAATCGAGCGCTCCATCGAAACACTCAAGGGCACATTAATCGAGGAGCTCGCGATCGTCAGCCTTGTGATCATCATATTTCTCTGGCACATCCCGAGCGCACTGATTCCTATCCTTACCATCCCCATCGCGGTCATCCTCAGCTTTATACCCATGCATGCGATGGGACTTACTTCAAACATCATGTCGCTGGGCGGCATCGCCATTGCCATCGGAGCCATGGTGGACGCGAGTATCGTGGTGGTCGAACAGACGCACAAGAAACTTGAACAATGGGAAGCTGAAGGAAGGCCAGGAAGTTACAAGGATGTGCTCATTTCTGCGGTCAAAGAGGTCGGCGGGCCGAGCTTCTTCTCCTTGCTGGTCATCGCCATAGCGTTCATGCCGATCTTCACTCTCGCTGGCCAGGAAGGGCGTCTCTTCAAGCCGCTGGCCTTCACCAAGAACTTTTCCATGGGCTTCGCCGCCGTGCTGGCGATTACCCTCGGGCCGGCGATGTTGATGCTGCTCATGCGCATGGACGCCTACAAGTTCCGCCCGCGCTGGATCGCGTGGATCGTGAACAAGGTCTGGGTGGGGAAAATCCATAATGAAGAAAACCATCCGATCAGTCGTCCGCTCATGAAGCTCTATCACCCGGTTGTGGAATTTGCCTTGCGCCATCGGTGGGCAGTGGTGGTTTCTGCGGCATTAGTGGTCGTTTTCACGATTCCCATCTTCAATCGATTGGGCTCGGAGTTTATGCCCCCCCTGGACGAGGGGGTGCTGCTGTACATGCCAGCGACTCTGCCCGGCATTTCCGTTACGGAGGCGCAGCAACTTCTGCAGGTTCAAGACAAGGTCCTCAAGTCTTTTCCCGAGGTCGAACGGGTGTTTGGCAAAGCCGGGCGGGCGGAGACCGCCACTGATCCCGCCCCGTTTTCCATGATGGAGACCGTGGTGCTTCTCAAGCCTGAGTTGGAGTGGCCCAAGGTTCAGCGCTGGTATTCCTCCTGGGCGCCCGAGTGGCTAAGGAAAATCTTCAGGCGGGTAACGCCCGAACACAAAACCACTCAAGAGCTGATCTACGGGCCTGGCGGTCTCAATGAGGCCATGCAATTCCCCGGCGTATCGAACGCCTGGACGATGCCTATCAAAGCGCGGGTGGATATGCTTACAACCGGTGTCCGTACCCCCGTCGGCATCAAGATCATGGGTTCCGACCTAAGCAAGGTTCAGGAACTAGGTGAGACCATCGAGATGGTTTTGAAGGATGTGCCTGGGACAACTTCTGTCTTTGCCGAGCGCACCGCAGGCGGTTATTTCCTTGACTTCGGTTTGAAGCGTGAGGAACTCGCCCGCTACGGCTTGAGCGTCGGTCAAGTGGAAGACGTCATCATGTCGGCAGTGGGAGGCGAGAACATCACCACGACCGTGGAAGGCCGTGAACGGTACCCCGTTAACGTCCGCTACCTGCGGGACTTCCGATCCAACATGGACAAGCTTGACCGTGTAGTGGTTCCCACCATGATGGGGGCTCAGATTCCGATCGTGCAACTGGCGGACGTGAAGCTGCTTTCGGGCCCCTCGATGATCCGCGACGAAAACGGCCGGTTGAGCGGCTACGTGTACGTGGACGTAACGGGTCGCGACATCGGGAGCTACGTTAACGACGCGAAGAAAACCATCCGCGATAAGGTGACGATGCCTCCGGGATACACATTGGTCTGGAGCGGGCAATACGAGTATATGCAGCGGGTAAAGGAGCGCATGGCCATCGTATTGCCTATCACCTTCTTGATCATCGCTCTGCTCCTTTACCTCAACACAGGGTCCGCGGCGGAGACGCTGATTATTTTCCTGGCAGTTCCGTTCTCAGCCGTCGGGGCTATCTGGTTTCTGTACTTCCTCGGGTACAACACCAGCATCGCGGTCTGGGTTGGCTTGATCGCCTTGATGGGTGTAGATGCCGAAACGGGTGTTTTCATGCTGCTGTATCTCAACCTGGCCTATCACGAAATGGAAGCCAAGGGGAAAATGAAGTCTTTGGCAGATCTACGCGAATCGATCATCCAGGGGGCAGTCAAACGGCTACGCCCGAAGGTCATGACCGTCGGCGTGATGTTTATGGGCTTGGTGCCAATCCTATGGTCAACCGGAGCCGGGGCCGATGTGATGAGGCGGATCGCAGCGCCTATGGTCGGCGGAATCTTCACCTCGTTCATCATGGAATTGGGGGTCTATCCGGCCATTTATGAAATCTGGCGCTGGCACTTCTGGGTAAAGAAAGTGGCTAAGGCACCCGAGCTGCCAGCAAGCTCATAGGGACGAGGAGGCTGTCCCGTGGTACGAAGGCTCATCTTTAGCGCTTCGATGTTAGTGCTTGCAGTTCTGGTCGGTACTGTGATCTTCCGTCGCGAGGCAGCACGCACCAACCAGATTTGCGAGGTATGTCAACGCCCAGTCCACGCAGGGATGGGTTACCGGCTCGTGCTCGCCAAAGCATCCGAGACTGCGTGCTGTCCCCGTTGTGGAATCCACTATGACTTGAATCATCCCGGCATCGTACACGCGGCCTTCGCCAAGGACTTCTATACCAGAGCAGAGATTCCTGCAGAGAAAGCGTACTACGTCGAAGGCGGAAACGAAGTGTACTGCGCTCACGTTAAACCGTTGGAGCGCAAGGAGCTCGAGAGCTCCGCAGAACTTGCTTACGACCGATGCACTCCAGCGCTCATAGCTTTTGCGACGGAAGACGGCGCTAACAAGTATCGCGCTGAACGCGGAGGACGGTTGCTCAATTACGCCGAGGCGTGGGAAAGCGTGCGTGAACGATGAGCATATCGAACGGACCGTTGATCGTTGTGGGCTTGGTAGCGGCCATCATCGCGGTCGGCAGCATCGCTGCGCGGTTGGGCGACAGGTTGCAGGCGCTGGCGCCACGCCAGTTGGAGTACCGCCAAGGCTACTATTTTTTTATCGAGGCGGAGGGAAACCATGAAACTGAGGGAGACGCTGGTCACGTTTCTGGCTCTCGCGGCTATCGGCCTTGCAAGCTACTTCGCCTATCGTTATGAGGCAAGGCCCAACCCGAACTTCTGCAACATCTGCGGTCGCGCCATTCATGGCGGAATGTCTTTTCTCGTCGAGACGGATGGTCACACGGAACACGCTTGCTGCCCTCGTTGCGGGATGCACTACGCGGTAAATCACCCCGGCAAAGTTCAGAAGGTCTGGGCTACGGATTTGAATTCCGGCGAGTCAATCCCCGCGGACACCGCCTACTACGACGAGGGCGGGAACATCGAATACTGTGCGATGCACGGCGAAGCCGTCCAGCGGCAACCCCAGGGCGTTTCGGTACGCGACTACGACCGCTGCCTCCCCACGCTGGTGGCGTTTAAGACGCGCGCGGAGGCAGAGACTTATCAGAAGGAACATGGCGGACGCGTACTGAACTATGCCCAGGCCGTGCAAAGCGTGAAGGAATAATGATGAGGCGGCTGCTGATAGGGGTGATGGGGCTCCTGATCCCGGCTGTGGTGCCCAGAAAACTCAGACAGTGGCTAGTGTCGTGTCACAATTAAGCCAGATTTCCGAAATGAACTCTTTCCAACGAACCTTTGGGCGTTAGTCTTCAACAGTATTTACACGGGTCCAAACGCTGTGGAAGACGCCTTGGACGTACAACTGGAAGTGATCAACCGGGAGCTGATCGCGCGGAGTGGCGCAGATATCGTTTTGGGATGTCTGCGTTATGCGATTCAGGGCATCGGATACATTGCGAGAAGGAAGGGATCTTGCCGGTAGCCGAACCGGAAGCTCGACCACGGCCACGGCCCAGTAGAGGAAGCGAGGCGCTGGTCGAAAGGGCGGGCGCAGCGGTTAAGAGCAGTGACAAGTGGCGAGTGACGAGCGAGCCGCCGCAGACATCAAACACGATGTCTGCGCCACCCGCGGCGCGCCGCAGACCTGCCGCCTTTTGCTGAAGCGCAGACTCGTAGATTAAGTTTGCGGCCCTTTATGGGGAAAGCCAAGAGCCGCGGAGTTAAAGGACAACTCCGCGCTACCTTCTCCCACTCCCGAGGCGCGCTACTCAATCCGCAGTGCGCTCATGGGTGAAATAGACGCTGCGCGGCTGGCCGGAATTATGGTTGCGAAGAATGCGCAGAGGGCGAGCGCGCTCGCAGCCACGGTCAGCGCAAATGGATCCCAACTGGTAACGCCGTAGAGCTGTGCTGAGATCAGACGTCCGGCGCCGATGGCTAGCGGCAACCCGAGCAGCAGCCCAATCATCACGCGCTTAAAGGCCCCGCGCAACACTAATTGGATCACTTTCGCGCGATCGGCGCCAAGCGCCATGCGAATGCCGATTTCGTTCGTCCGCTGCGCAACCGCGTAGGCCGTCACGCCGTACACTCCAACTGCCGCCAGCAGGAGAGCGATAATCCCGAACAGGCCCGCGAGGCTGGCAACTGCACGCTCTTGGTCGAAGGAGAGAGCAACTTGCTGCTCCATAGTCCTGACGCTGACGATGGTGAGGTTGGGATCGAGTTCCGCTAATGTCCTCGTCAGCAGCGGCTCGAGGGCGCCGGGAGGCGTGTTGGTCACCAACATCATGCCGCCGATAAAATGCGAGCGCAGCTCGATGGCCTTCATCATCTCCTGTTTATAGTTCACATTTTGAGCTAGCGGGACGTAGAACATGGGTCGCGCCGGCAGGTATAACCCCCAGCCCGCAAACTTCGCGTCCCGTACCACGCCCACGATCCGGAAGGTGGAGGCGTTTTCGGGCATGTCCAGCCCGAAGTGCTGATCGACCGGGTCTTCGTTGCTCTTGAAAAAGCGCTTAACGAAAGCTCCATTCACGATGGCCACCGGTTCCGTAGTTTCGTTATCGGCGGCAGTAAAAGCCCGGCCACGCAAAACCAGTATGCCGAAATCTTGAAGATAGTTGTAGCTTACGCGGTCCCATGACGCGCCGCTTTCCTCGTTCATCTTGGGAGCAGGATGCCCGGCTACGTAAATGAGTTCGCCCCAGTTGTCGGTGAGCGGGTTATAGAGCGCCAGTCCGCTTCCCTGCACTCCAGGCAGGCGATTGAGGCGCTCCTCAAGCTCACGGTAGAGCGCCGCCAACTGGGGCTCAGTGTAGCTGGCCGGTGGATTGTGCAGCTCCACCAGTACTCGCCCTTGAACCCGATACCCAAAGTCCTGATGCTCAAGTTTGTTGAGGCTTCGCGCCAGCATCGTCGCACCGGCAACCAAAACAACCGACAACGTAGCCTGCACGATCAGCAGCCCTTGGCGGGTGAAAGAGGAATGATCGCTCGTTCTGCGACTCGCCCCGTGCAAGGCTTCCGCGGGATCGGTACGTGTGGCAAACCATGCCGGAACGGCGCCGAAAATGATTCCCGTTATCAGGGCTAATGCGAAGGAGAAGGCCAGGACCATGAAAGAGGGCATGGGGCTGATCGGCAGGAAGTGCGCGCTGTGGAAGGCAAGCGTAAGCAGCAGGCGTGCGCCTCCCACGGCCACCAGGAGTCCGACA
>Ga0187861_10002762_pt1 | contig 16154 bp, 15 predicted proteins | sample June2016WEW_10_1_3_FD_132986 | JGI IMG/M metagenome (GOLD analysis project Ga0187861, IMG submission 132986) | Peatland microbial communities from SPRUCE experiment site at the Marcell Experimental Forest, Minnesota, USA - June2016WEW_10_100 | ecosystem: Environmental > Terrestrial > Soil >...
AATACCGGCGACAAAAAATGTTGCATAACCATGATGGCCCATACTTTTATCTATACCGATACCTGCAAATACAACAGCAAAAGCAAACAATGTCATAGGATTCGTCAATGTGAGTAGAAACGTGGAAACAAATGTGCGTGTATGTCCATTTTTTCCGCTTGTTATAGTATCAGTTGCCGGATGTGAAAAAAAAGTGTGATATCCAAGTACAAACAAAAAAATTCCGCCTATAAGACGGAACCAATGCTGTTCTTGAGCGATAAAATTGGAAATAAGTGTAACACTGAATGCCGCAACGATACCATAAACCATATCTGCTGATGCAGCACTCAGTCCAATAATAATACCGCGCTTGCTCCCATGTGCAAGTGTTCGTCGGATGCAGAGAATTCCAATGGGACCAACTGGCGCCGCAAGTGAGAATCCTATTGCAAGACCTTTTAAAAGAAAGATGAAATTCATGCAGAATGCTCAACAAAGAAAGTTTTTAATAACACGCCTTTTCATATGATAAGGGAAGTTTACGAAAATCCATAGTGAAAAATGCAAGCGATTTTTACCATAATAGTAATTTAGCTTATTTTTCCGCGAGATCTTAAACACTCCGGAATTAGAATTACAGGATAGCAGAAATATTAAAAATAAATGTCTTGCTGTTGGAGAGGAAAGGGTCTATACTTAATATGTTATTGTATAGTTCAAAAAGTAATAACAATAAAAAATTCCTGTTATGAACATCTACAAAATGCGCGGTCTCGTACTTTTTGATTCTCACAATCGAAGAATTGCCATCACCAGAGGTGAAGATATCTATGATGGAAACAATCGCCGAATTGCTACAATTCGCGGTAATTTTCTTTTTGATTCAGACAACAGAAAAATGATGACAGTCCGCGGTGCGAATATTTATGATGCTGCCAATAAGCGAGTTGCTTCACTTTTAGACGCACAAAAATCGATAGAAGGTGAGCCGGTCGGAATGCGATCTGTAGCGCTTTGGTACTGTTTTATTCGATAGAAAGATGTTCTAAGAACCCGAGTCTATTCTTTTTTGTATTTGTTTGAAGATGACACAATGATCTGCGTTTAGATTTGGTTTAGCGTAATCTTCCATATCACGGCTTGTAAGAGTAACATTGTCTCTATCTATAAAATTGCTCAGCATAATTCTCAAAACCTCGTCTTGTTTTTCTTCAGTTTTTTCGCTATTTTTTTAATCACGTTATTGAGGGGGGCTCTTAGCTCAGATTGGTTAGAGCGCTACCTTGACATGGTAGAGGTCATAGGTTCGAGTCCTATAGAGCCCACGGTTACAAGTATGCTTGTTTGTATCAAGTAAAGTAGGAAGTAAAAGATACTTTTAACTTTCAATCGGACTGTGTTCCGATTTTTTTATACTAATGAACAAAATAAAAATCACATTCCCTGACGGGAACCAGAAAGAATTCGACAGCGATATTACCGGTAAGCAAATTGCTGAAGGTATTAGCAAGGGTCTGGCAAAAGAAGCACTTGCTGTTGAAGTAAACGGAGAAGTGTGGGACCTCAGCCGCCCGATCAACCAGGATGTCACTTTTAAAATTCTGAAGTGGGCTGATGACGGTGGAAAACATGCCTACTGGCATAGCTCCGCTCATTTGATGGCAGAAGCAGTGGAAACCCTGTACCCGGGAGTAAAATTCGGTATAGGTCCTGCTATTGAAACCGGTTTTTATTATGATCTTGATCTTGGCGATCACAATCTAACGAAGGATGATCTCCAAAAGATTGAAGATAAGATGAACGAGCTTGCCAATCGTGACGTTCCATATGTTCGCGAAGAAAAAAAGTGGGAAGAAGCGGTCGAGTATTTCAAAAAGAAGGGTGATCAATACAAGCTTGAGTTGTTGGATGAGTTTAAAGGTCAGGCAATTTCATTATATCATAATGGGAATTTCACAGATCTTTGCCGCGGACCACATCTCCCTTCAACTGGAAAGATAAAGGCCATCAAGTTGTTAAGTGTTGCCGGTGCATACTGGCGTGGGAACGAAAAAAACAAAATGATGCAACGCATCTATGGCGTCACCTTCCCATCAAAGAAAGAACTGGATCAATATTTGTTCCAGCTCGAGGAAGCAAAGCGCCGCGACCATCGCAAGTTGGGTGCTGAGTTAGAACTTTTTCTGCTTACTCCAAAAGTTGGCAGCGGTCTGCCGTTGTGGCTTCCAAAGGGGACCGTTATCCGTGATTCGCTTGTAGAATTTTTACGCGACGAACAAAGAAAGCGCGGGTATCAAGCAGTCGTTACACCGCACATCGCAAATCTTGATTTATACAAAACATCGGGGCATTATCCGTATTATAAAGACTCACAGTTTCCGCCAATTCAATTGGAAGGTGGCGAAGCATATTTATTAAAACCGATGAACTGTCCGCATCATCATCAAATTTATTCATTCAAACCGCGTTCATATCGCGATTTACCAGTTCGTCTGGCTGAGTTTGGCACCGTATATCGTTATGAACAATCCGGCGAGATGAACGGTCTCACGCGTGTGCGCGGATTCACTCAAGATGATGCACACATCTATTGTGCGCACGACCAGTTGAAAGCAGAGATCAAATCTGTCGTCGATCTGACACAATTAGTGTTCAAAACCTTTGGTATGGCAGTGAAAATTCGCCTGTCTTATCGGGATGATAAAAATGTTGAGAAATACGGCGGCGAAGCTGCATTTTGGGAACAGGCACAGCGAGAGATCCGCGAAGTGGCGGATGAGATGAAACTTGATTACTTTATAGCTTATGATGAAGCATCTTTCTACGGACCAAAGATCGATTTCATGGTGAAGGATGCATTGAATCGCACATGGCAGCTCGGCACCGTTCAAGTAGATTACGTGATGCCTGAACGATTTCAATTGGAATATATCGGTCAAGATGGACAACGCCACCGTCCAGTGATTATACATCGCGCGCCATTTGGATCATTAGAACGTTTCGTCGGAGTTCTCATCGAACACTTTGCTGGAGAATTTCCGTTGTGGCTTGCACCGACGCAAGTTGCAGTTATGCCCATTACCGATGTATTTGTGGAGTATGCAAAAGAAATATATAACAAATTGAAAGCATCCGGTGTACGGGTTGAGTTAGACGATCGCAACGAAAAAATCGGTTATAAGATTCGCGATTGTGAAACGAAGAAAGTGCCGTATATGCTTGTGGTTGGTGAGAAGGAAAAAGTTGACGGTTTAGTCTCAGTTCGTCAGCACAAAAAAGGCGATCAAGGAACAATGAAATTTGAAGAATTCCAAAATCAAATTCTCAATACAATCAAAACAAGGGCACTCACAGTTTAGGAGAAGAACTTATTAAACAAGAACGAGCACGAGTTAATTCCGAAATCAAAGCTCCTCAGGTACGCGTTATAACTGACGATGGAGCACAGCTTGGCATTATGACGATCGGCGAGGCATTGCGTCAGGCACAAGAAATGACATCAGATCTGATTGAGATTGTGCCGAATGCGACCCCTCCAGTTGCAAAGATCATGGATTTCGGAAAGTATCGGTACGAACAAGCTAAGCGCGATAAAATTCAGAAGAAGCATCAGCACGTGACACTTGTAAAGGAAGTTCGGTTTCATCCGAACACTGACACACACGACTTTGAATTTAAAACCCGACATGCTCGTGAATTTATTCTTGAAGGCAATAAAGTAAAAGCTACCGTTGTTTTCAAAGGACGAGAGATTACGTATCAAGATCAAGGTAAAGATTTGCTTGTGCGTTTCACAGAAGCGATGTCGGATATTGCCCGTATGGAGCAAGAGCCGAAAATGGAGGGACGCCAGATGGTGTCGTACTTTGTACCGGAAAAAGCAAAGAAAAAAAGTTTAGAAGTAACCAAACAACAAACAGAGGAATAAATTCTATGCCGAAGATGAAAACCCGGCGCAGTGCCGCAAAATCGTTTAAGGTCACTGCAAACGGTAAGATTAAACGACGAAAAGCGTTTCGCAGCCACATTCTGACGAGCAAGTCCACAAAACGCAAGCGCCATTTACGCAAATCTGGGTTCGTTGCTGAGACGGAAGCGTACAAAGTGCGAAGATTTTTATTAACATAAACTGAGTAGTTACGTTGAAAGAAAGGTAGAAAAGCAATGCCACGTTCACAAAATAAAGTTGCGTCGCACAGACGGCGTAAGAAACTGTTAGCTTCAGCGAAGGGATATTGGGGCGGCCGAAGTAAGGTACTGACCGTTGCCAAGCATCACATTGATAAAGCCGGAACGCATGCCTATCGGCATCGCCGGACGAAGAAACGTGAATTCCGCGCTCTGTGGATTGCCCGCATCAATGCCGCGGCGCGAATCCATGGCACAACTTATTCCAAGTTAATTTCATCGCTTGAAAAGAAACAAGTAGGAATTAACCGGAAAGTGCTGGCGGATCTTGCCGCAAACCATCAAGCAGCGTTCGCTGAAATTGTGAAGTTTGTGACCGCATAATTTTGATCTTCTTATCTACTTTTTTCCGCATGAACGACTTGAGCGTTCCAAGCAGGATTCTTGAAAAGTTGGTAAGAAGATTTTTTGTTTTAATAGTGCAGCAGCAATAATTTGCAGTGAATCCAATTTAGAGGAATGGATTGTTGCCTATTGTCAGAATTGAAATATATAATGGTTTTGATGCCGGATATAGAAAAAAAATCCTTGACGGCGTGCATCAAGCATTAGTAGATTCATTTAAGATACCGGATTCAGATCGTAATCAACTGATTTATGAATTTGATGATGATAGCTTAGAGCGAAGCGCAAATAAATCTAGATCGTTCACTATTATAGAGATTACCGCATTCAAGGGTCGGTCTCGGGAAGCCAAACGAATTCTCTATCGAAAAATAGTCGAGAATTTAAAAACCTCGCCGGGAATAGAACCGAATGATATTTTTATAACAATCAATGAACCAGAATTAGTAAATTGGGGCGTTCTTGGCGGCAAATGTGCAGATGAAACTGATTTAGGATTTAATGTTAATATCTAACCGAATTAGTTGATCAATATTATGCTCGATAAGATTGAACATACAAAACAAGCTTTTACAGAAGAACTTCAAAAAGTAGTAACTCTCCAAGACCTCGAACAAGTCCGCATCAAATTTCTTGCTCGAAGCGGAGAAATTGCTGCATTGTTTGAGGGGATGAAAACGGCCACTGCTTCTGAGAAGCCGGCGTTGGGCAAGGCGCTTAATGAAATCCGACAGTATGCCCAATCGCAGTTCGATGAAAAGAAGTTATCGCTGGAACAATCGGCAAAACCGAAAGAAATTCCTTTTGATATAACACTTCCCGGACGTCCGAAACCTATCGGTACAAAACATCCTGTCGTTCAAGTGATGGAGGAGATGAAACGTATCTTTGTCAGCATGGGATTTTCTGTCGAAACCGGGCCGGAGATTGAAAGCGATTATTATAATTTTGGGGCATTGAATTTTGCACCTGATCATCCAGCCCGTGATATGCAGGATACGATTTTCATCGCAGATAAAATTCTTCTGCGCACACATACATCTCCTGTGCAAATCAGAGTTATGGAGAAACAGCAACCGCCTGTTCGTGCCATAATGCCCGGCTGGGCATATCGCAATGAAGCCACAAGCGCTCGCAGTCTTGTCGCGTTCCATCAGATTGAAGGATTATATGTAGATCGCGGCGTCACATTCAGCGAATTAAAAGGAACGCTTGTTGCGTTCGCAAAACAATTTTACGGAAGCTCGATCAAGTATCGTTTCCGTCCGAGTTTTTTCCCATTCACAGAACCAAGCGCAGAAATGGATATTACTTGCTTTATCTGCGGAGGCAAAGGATGCCGCATTTGCAAATATTCCGGCTGGTTAGAAGTGCTTGGCTCTGGTATGGTGCATCCGCATGTGTTTCAATCGGTTGGCTATGATCCGGAGAAATATAGCGGCTACGCATTCGGCATGGGCATAGAACGCACTGCGCTTCTCCGCTATAATATAGATGACATTCGGATTCTGTATGAAAACGATGTGCGATTTTTGAGACAGTTTTAAATGGTATGTAGGCCTTGATATGAAAGTCTCTCAAAATTGGTTAAAGAAATACGTTGATTTTACATTCACTCCAGAGCAGTTCACCGAAAAACTTTCAATGCTCGGTTTGGAAGTGGAAGGGTATGAAGATCTCGCGAAGAAGTACGAGAATTTTGTCATAGGTGAAGTACTGGAACGAGCCAAACATCCTAATGCAGATCGGCTTTCGATTTGTAAGGTGAATATCGGTAATGCAGTGCAAGATATAGTTTGCGGTGCACCAAATGTTGCAGCAGGACAAAAAGTTATCGTTGCGCTTATTGGTGCAGTCATCCCTCATAACCAGCACGATTCGGAAGGTAAACCATTTATCATCGAGCGAGCTAAAATTCGCGGAGTCGAATCCAACGGAATGATTTGTTCAGAATTGGAACTTGGACTCGGAAAAGATGCAAGCGGTATTCTCGTTCTCGATGCGAAGGCGAAAGCCGGCACGCCGCTTGCCAAGTATTTTGGCCAAACAGATGTAGTCTATGAAGTCGGTATCACACCCAATCGTGCAGATTGTTTAAGTCATATCGGCGTGGCGCGCGAGATCGGTTTGTTGGTAAATAAAAAACTGAAAATGCCAAAGATCGCGCTGAAAGAAAGTACATCATCGGCATCGAAGTTTGCGAAAATCGAAATTCTCGATAAAGAAAAATGCCCGAGGTATTCAGCACGCGTACTTCGGAATATAAAAATTGGTCCGTCACCAGAATGGCTTCAGGATATGTTAACGGCGGTCGGAATCCGGCCAATCAATAATGTTGTCGACGTGACAAACTATGTGCTGATGGAAACCGGTCATCCATTGCACGCATTCGATTACGATACACTCGCCGACCATAAGATTATCGTGAAGACAGCGCAAGATGGCGAGAAGTTTGTTACATTAGACGGAAAAGAACGCACGCTCACTTCCGAAACGCTGATGATTTGTGATGCTGAAAAACCAATTGCAGTTGCCGGCGTAATGGGTGGTGCGAATACAGAAATCAGCGATGCAACGACAAACATATTGATTGAAGCAGCATACTTCAATCCGGGCAACATACGCCGGACATCAAAACACCTTGGACTTTCTACCGAGGCATCGTACCGATTTGAACGCGGCGCCGATATCAGTATCACTACTCTTGCCGCCAATCGTGCAACGCAGATGATTCAAGAATTAGCTGGCGGTGAATTGCTCAAAGGTGCGCTTGATGCCTATCCCAAAAAACGAAGCTCTCACACCGTCAAAGCGCGTATTTCGAGAATCAATGGCATAATTGGCATCTCACTGAAAAAAGGACAAATTATTTCTCTCTTAAAGCATATCGATCTTGCGGCAAAGTCATCTTCGAAAGATGAAATTCTTGTCACTATCCCCAGCTTTCGCAACGATATCCTTGAGGAGATCGATATTATCGAAGAAGTTGCGCGCGTGTACGGCTACAACAATATAGAGACGAAAACGCATGCCGCTATCGATTTTTCTTCCAACGTGCGGACCGATTTATTACAGGATGAAATCCGCGATTATTTAATTGGTTCAGGGTTCAACGAAGTTCTTGCCATCGGCTTACAAGATGAAGCGACCATGTCGCTTGCTGGAAAACCATTGGTAAAAGCGATCAATCCTGTCAGTGCAGAGATGGCAGCATTGCAGGCGAGTTTAGTGCCCAGCGCACTTCGCATCGTGAAGCACAATCGAAACCACGGTATAAAAGATTTGCGCTTATTCGAAATTGGCAATATTTACTTGCTAAATACAGACAAAGCACCGAATACACTCGATGCTTATCATGAAGAAGAGCGGTTGTTATTGGTGGTGAGCGGTCATAATGCACCTGTGAGTTATGGAAGCGTTTCCCGCGATGTAGATATGTTGGATTTAAAAGGTGAGACGACGGCACTTCTTTCTAAGTTCTGCCTTGACAACCACCGTTTTATTTATTATGATTACGAAGAGTCTTTAAGTGAACCATGCATAGGCATTGAAATAAATGGAGCTTATGCGGGGTTCTTTGGACGAGTCCGGAAACAAATTGCAGATAAACTTGGCATTGATGACCCAGTATTTGTATGCGAATTGAAAATCCGGGCAATTAATGATGGCTGGGCAAGGAACCGAAAATTTTCTTCGCTGCCGAAATTTCCGGGCGTAACACGAGACTTGGCTTTTACAATTGAAGCAGCGCTTCCGCAAAAATCTGTGGAAGATGTCATCAGAAAAGTTGGACAGCCGTTGTGCACAAACGTTGTTCTTTTTGATATGTATAGCGGTCAGCAAACGGGAAGAGAAAAAAAGAGCTTGGCTTACGCTCTTGAATTTCAATCACCCGATCATACATTGACTGATACAGAAATTGACGACGCGCTAAAAAAAATAATCGAAGCTGTGCAACGGCAATGTAACGGTGTATTACGCAGTTAATGCACAAATACTGTGCACCGTAATCTAAACTCATCAGGAGCTAAAGCTTGCCAGAACAGCTTATAGATGCTGAGACGGCTGAAAAGAAGGACTTGAGGCGACTCGAGGAATCTCTCCAATCATTATGGGAGAAAGCTCGACTTGTGTCCGACTTGCTTCTACGATTGAAAACGGAGAACAAGGAACTTCAGAGCAAACTTTCGAGTTTAGAATTAAAAGAACGCCGTTGGGCGGAGGAACTCCGACAACGCGAACAAGAGATGGAAGAAGTTCGTGTGCAGCTTGCACATGCGCAATCAAATGGCAGCAATCTCTTTTCAAAGGAGGAGTCAGAAGCACTCAAATCACGGCTGAAGGAATTGATTGTGAAAATCAATTCCCGTTTATAAAGCAAACAGACGATGATGGTAAGTTGTGGAGAATTCGAAAACACTATTCAGTTAGTTAGAACAATGAACGGCAAGAGCATTCGAGTAAAAATATTTGGAAATGAATATCCGCTTCGTGGAGAGAACGAAGACCTGACGAAACGCGTGGCTTCTTATGTGGATGGTATGTTGATGAAGATCCATGATAAGATTCCAGAACAGCCACCTTTAACGGTCGCGGTTCTTTCAGCATTGAACATAACAGAAGACCTTCTGCAGGAACGAGAAAAACGCACGCAGGAAGTAACGCATCTGGAAGCGGAGGTAGAAAAGCTTTCCAACTATCTTGACAATTGTCTTTTGTCAGAACCGTCGGACGAACAACTTTTATAAAACCGTCACCTGTTCTTTATTAAAATAAGGATGCGGATTTTAGTAAAAAGCCGCACCATCAGCCGTAATCAATACCATATTAAAGAACCAAACAATTCTGTTAATATGGGAGCTTGACTCATAAGCGTGAAGCGCAAGCCATCTATTCATTAAATATGAATAGCCCTGCGATGACGTCTTTGCCTTTAGCGAAGAACGAGCGGGTTGTGGAAGTGTGAAATGCTTAGGCAAGTCCCCACCGTGTAGAGAGAGGTTCTTTCAATACACTTGATTGTGGCAGATGCGTGCGGTTTTGTTTTTTCAAGATGTTGTTTGAACAGAGGAATGACATGGAACCTTATATTCTTATTTTTATTGGAGCGTTGATCGGCATTGGATCGTTTTTCATGGGCTGGTCTTTAAACGCACGAAGCGGACAGAATAAAATCATAGACGCTCAAGAACGCGCGAAAAAAATCATCGAAGAAGCAGAGAAGGAAGCAACGACATCCAAGCGTGAAAAACTTCTCGAAGTCAAAGATGAATGGTATCAAAAGAAAAAAGAGTTTGAATCGGATGCCCAATCCAAGCGTACAAAATTGCAGGCGTATGAAAAGCAATTAAGTAATCGTGAGGAAAATCTGGAAAAAAAGCTTGATCTACTGACTAAGAAAGAATCAACCCTTCAGACCACGGGTAAAGAGATTGCAGATCGGCAAAAAAGACTTATCGAGCACGAGAAAGAACTTGAGCGATTAGTGGAAGAGGAAAATCTTCGGCTGGAAAAAATTGCTGGGATTAACCGTGAAGAAGCAAAGAAATATTTGTATCAAAACCTGATTGAAACTGTTAAATCTGAAGCAACGCAAACGTTAAAGGATATTCGAGATACAACAAAGATTACAGCTAAAAAAGAAGCTCAGAAAACAATTGTGCAGGCAATTCAACGTTCAGCCGTAGATTTCACATTGGAGGCAACGGTCAGCGTGCTGAACGTTGGCTCTGACGAAATGAAAGGCCGCATCATCGGCCGCGAAGGACGTAACATCCGTGCATTTGAAGCCGCCACCGGTATAGATGTCATTGTTGATGATACGCCCGAGGCAGTGATTCTTTCTGGATTCGATCCTTTCCGTCGCGAGATTGCACGCGTTTCGTTGGAACGGTTAATTGCCGATGGGCGCATTCATCCTGCTCGCATTGAAGAAGTGGTGGAGAAAGTAAAGAAGGAATTGGAAGAGGACGTTATCCATACCGGTGAAAACACTCTGCTCGAAATCGGTTTGCACGGTGCGCATCCCGAAATTATCAAGCATATTGGTCGGATGAAGTATCGCTCAAGTTATGGTCAGAATCTTCTAGAACATAGTATCGAGGTCGCTTATCTAACCGGCATTATGGCATCAGAACTCGGACTGGATCCGATACTCGCGAAACGCGCTGGGTTATTGCACGACATAGGCAAGACGATTGATAAAAGCGTCGAAGGCCCGCATGCATTGTTAGGATATGAACTTTGCAAGAAGTTCAACGAACACTCCATAGTTTGCAACGCGGTTGGATCGCATCACGAAGACATACCGATGGAACATCCTATCTCGGCGCTCGTGCAGGCGGCAGACTCTATCAGCGGCGCGCGACCTGGTGCTCGACGTGAATCAGTAGAAGAGTATATCAAACGATTAGAAAAGCTGGAAAATATCGCCAAGGCATTCAACGGTGTCATCAACACGTACGCAATTCAAGCGGGTCGAGAAGTACGTGTTATCGTTAGTCATGAAAAACTTGATGACGCCGCTGCTGACCAGCTTGCGCATGATATAGCGAATAAAATTGAACAGGAAATGGAATATCCGGGACAGATTAAAGTGGTGGTAGTGAGGGAATTCCGTTCTATCGCTGTAGCAAAATAGGAATCAGAGAAAATATGTTTTGACAATATGCCGAGTCGTCAAAAAAATATTCTCAAGATCGGTGTTACCGGCGGCATTGGCAGCGGCAAATCTGCTGTCTGTTCCTTTTTTACGAGGCTTGGTGTTCCAGCGCTCTTTGCTGATGATATTGCTAAAGAACTAAGCAGCACAGATTTAACAATTCGTAGAAAATTGATTGATCTGCTAGATGAATCGACTTTCCAAGCCAACGGTTCTTTGAATCGCTCATTCATCGCCTCTGAAATGTTTTCTAACAAGTCGCTGAAGCAAAAGGTGGAATCCATAGTCCACCCATGTGTCGAAAAAGAAATTGAACGACAAATCAAAGAGTTGGCAAATCGGGGGCAACCTATCGTAATCGTTGAAGCCGCACTTATTTATGAAGCCGGATTGCATAAAAAACTAGATGCCATTGTCGTTGTTGATGCCGATGAATCCGTGCGTATCAGTCGGGTGCGCAAGCGGGATGTTGTTTCGGAAGATGCGGTTCGTAGTCGGATGACAGCTCAGCTTGATGTGAAGAAGAAATTGGAAAAAGCAGATTACATAATTTATAATAACGGTACTTTGGAAGAGCTTGAGTCCAAGGTGCAATTTTTGTATATAGTATTCAAACAATTAGCAGATGAGGATTCTCGTGTCTGAATCGATTTTTGAAAAAGAAAATAAATATTTTTTCCACACATTCCATCGGCTTCCGCTTGAGATTGAACGCGGCGAAGGAGTGTATCTCTATTCGAAGGATGGCAAACGCTATGTTGATTTCTTCGGTGGAATTGCAGTAAATGCGCTCGGTTACAATCATCAACATATCAATGCAGCCATTGAGGAACAAATTCATCGCTATATTCATCTTTCCAATTATTTCGTGCAGGATAAAACGGTAGAGTTGGCTGAGAGAATTATTAATGCGACTGATTACAAACGCGTTTTTTTCTCCAACAGCGGCACAGAAGCGGTCGAAGGCGCTATCAAAATAGTGCGTAAATGGGGACAAGGCAGCGGCAAGACAACTTTGTTAAATTTGACCAATTCATTCCATGGTCGGACAATGGGTGCCCTGTCATTGACCGAACGGCCGCAATATCGCGATGGGTACGATCCATTTCTCCCGAATACAAACTCAGTCAAATTTAATGATGTTGAGGATTTATGCGCCAAGGTGAATAGTCAAACGCTTGGGGTCATTCTTGAATTTATTCAGGGTGAAGGCGGTATCAATGTCATCAGCAAGGAATTTGTGCAAAAGCTGAAATCACTGCAGGAGAAGCTCGGCTTTCTTGTAGTTGCCGATGAGATTCAAGCAGGCCTTGGACGTACAGGTAAGTTTTTTAGTTTCGAGCATTACGATATATATCCAGACATTGTTGTTATCGCAAAAGCAATTGGCGGCGGACTTCCACTTGGCGCGATTTTAGGGAATGAAAGAGTTGCCGATGTGCTGACATATGGCGTGCATGGAACAACTTTTGGCGGAAACCCTGTCGCCTGTGCTGCTGGCTGTGCTGTGATGGAAGAAATTGTTGATAAAGGATTGATGAAGCAAGCCGGTGCCATCGGCGAATATCTCAAATCGAAAGCGATTGAATTGCAAAAGCAATTTCCTTCCATTGTCAAAGAAGTGCGCGGGTATGGCTGTATGCTCGGCATAGATCTAAATCGAAACGGCCAGCCGATTGTAGATGAATTGTTGAATCGCGGTATTCTGATTAATTGTACGAACACCAACGTATTGCGTTTATTACCGCCGTACATTATATCGATGGAACAGTGTGATCAGTTAATGTTTGAACTGCACTTAATTTTGAGATCATTGAAATGATTATTACGCATTAGTTACGCATTGATGAAAATAATGCACATTGAATCGACGAATCTTCTTCTTACAAATGTCGTTAAAAATTGACAAAGTTTTCGATTGAGAAATAGAATAAACCAATAAATGGAACTCGAACCTAAACATATTCTTGCACCGGAACTTTACGGAAACTTCTGGTTGAATTCTGAGCCGGTTTCTCTCCGTGATCACACCGGCGAAGTCGTCTTAGTTGACTTTTGGGACTACACGTGCGTAAATTGCATTCGGACTTTGCCTTACATTCAAGAGTGGCAAAAGAAGTATCAAGCATTCGGTTTTACGGTTGTTGGAGTGCACACGCCGGAGTTTGAATTTGCCGCTTTGCCTGAACGCGTGCAGAAAGCTATCGAGAATTTCAAAATCACTTATCCGATTATGCTCGACAACAAAGCTATCATTTGGAACGCATATTCAGTGCGCCATTGGCCTACGCGTTGTCTTGTCGATCGAGATGGTTACATACGATTCTTTCAACACGGTGAAGGTGGTTATGTTGAATTTGAACGTGCAATCCAGCAATTACTCAGTGAAGCCGGCAGCCACGGCGAATTGCCTGCTCTATCTGTTCCTTTCCGCGAGGAAGATAATGCCGGCGCTATTTGTTTTCGCCCAACAAGTGAATTGTATCTCGGATATCTTCGCGGTGCACTTGGCAATCAGGAGGGTTATAATCCTGAATCAACACTAGAGTACACTGATCCGGGCATTTATCTCCCCGAAAGGTTTTATGCAACCGGCAAATGGATGAATGAACGCCAGTGTTTACGGTTTGACGGAAGCAAATGGGAGGACGGTGCGATTCTTCTTCCATATCAAGCACGTGAGGTAAATGCGGTTATGGGATCACGTGACGGGTCGATTTGTGAAGTTGCTGTTCAGCAAGATAGTCAGCCGCTGTGCAAAGAAATTTCGGGAGAAGATATCGTTCAACTTCCTAAACAGCAATCATCTGTTTTTGTTGATACGCCGAGAATGTACGCGATCGTCCATAATAAAGAATTTGGCAGCCATTTGCTTAAGTTGACGACTTCAAATCCGAATCTTGAAGTCTATTCGTTTAGCTTTACTACCGATGTCATTCCCGAATTGATTTCAACGAATTGAAAAGCTTTTGTGTCGCGGCAATAAAATGTCCAGTTGACGACTGCCTGCCCGTAGGAGGTGGGAACTTTACCATTCATAAAATCCAATTGCTCTTCATTTCTTTCTTTTGTATCTTTTTATAGTGGTGATTTGAAAGATAGCTTGCGGCCACGGTAAAAAATCGCTAAAGCGTCAACCGAAATGAACTTCGATCCCGACGCTAACAACGTTGGGAATTTTTTTATTGAGCCAATGAGTAGATAAGTAGTTGAGTTAATGAGCAAAACTTTTCTCGATATATTAAAACAAAAAATCATCGTATTTGATGGTGCCACAGGAACACATCTGCAAGGTCAGAGCTTAACACCGGATGATTTTGGCGGTGAACATCTTGATGGATGTAACGAGTATCTTGTTATCTCAAAGCCATCGGCGGTGGAGAATGTACATACTGATTTCCTCGAAGCAGGCTGTGATGTTATCGAGACGAATACATTTGGCGGAACAAGTGTTGTTCTTGCTGAATACGGCCTGGCAGAAAAAGTATACGAGCTGAATTTCAAAGCTGCACAAATTGCCAAACGCATCGCACAGGATTATTCCGGGAACGGACATCAGCGTTTTATCGCAGGTTCGATAGGGCCAACCACAAAACTTCCATCGCTTCGGCATATAAGCTTCAAAGAAATGGCGGCGGCATATCACGAACAGGCGAAAGGCTTAGTTGAAGGCGGCGTTGACCTGCTGTGTGTTGAAACATGCCAGGATATTTTACAAGCGAAAGCGGCTTTGTATGGTGTGTTCGAATATTTTTCTCAAACAAAAAAGAAATTACCTGTGATTGTTTCGGTTACGATCGAATCGATAGGAACGATGCTGCTTGGCACAGAAATATCTGCAGCATTGATTAGTATTGAACCTTACGATGTTGACATCATAGGTGTCAATTGTGCAACCGGGCCAAAAGAAATGTCCGAGCATATTCGCACACTTGCCGACACCAGCCCAAAACCGATTTTTGTGATGCCGAATGCTGGCCTCCCTGAAAATATTGCCGGGCACGCACGCTATCATCTGACACCAGAAGAGATGACGCAATATCTTTCTCACTTTGTGAAAGACCTCGGTGTAAATGTAGTTGGCGGTTGTTGCGGTACTACAAAGGAACATATCCGTCAACTTGTGCAAGCGGTAGGGCATCTTGCTCCGAAGAAACGTGACTATGAATTTATTCCGAGCGCATCGAGCCTGTACCAATCCGCACCATTCCGCATTGATAATCCACCGACACTTATCGGCGAGCGGACAAATGCCAACGGCAGTAAACTCTTCCGCGATTTGTTAGCAAAGGAAGATTGGGAAGGCATCGTTGCAATGGGACGCGAGCAGGTGAAGGAAGGTGCACACATGTTAGATGTTTGCGCGGCATACGTCGGACGCAATGAAGCAGTGGACATGCGCGAGATTACTACGCGCTTCAATCAACAAGTAACTATTCCGTTAGTGATAGATTCTACAGAAGCGAATGCGATTGAAGAAGCGCTTCAGCATATTGCAGGAAAAGCTATAGTCAATTCCATCAATCTGGAAGATGGCGAAGAGCGGATCAATAAAATAGTACCATTGTGCAAAAAATATGGCGCGGCTGTAATCGCATTAACGATTGATGAACAAGGGATGGCGAAGATTGGTGAGAATAAACTTTCCATTGCCCGGCGCATCTATGCCCTGGTCGTGAATAAATACGGCATGAAGCCGCATGATTTAATTTTCGACACGCTGACATTTACGCTTGGCTCCGGCGATGAAGAATTTCGTCACTCGGCAATGGAAACAATTGAAGCCATCCGACTCATAAAAAAAGAATTCCCAGAAGTTCATACGTCGCTGGGTGTGAGCAATGTTTCATTCGGATTATCGCCCGCAACAAGGCAAGTACTGAATAGTGTTTTCCTGCATTACGCCATTGAAGCCGGTCTTGATATGGCAATTGTACATCAATCAAAGATTCTTCCGCTTTTCAAGATTGATGAAAAA
>Ga0187861_10002763_pt1 | contig 16149 bp, 12 predicted proteins | sample June2016WEW_10_1_3_FD_132986 | JGI IMG/M metagenome (GOLD analysis project Ga0187861, IMG submission 132986) | Peatland microbial communities from SPRUCE experiment site at the Marcell Experimental Forest, Minnesota, USA - June2016WEW_10_100 | ecosystem: Environmental > Terrestrial > Soil >...
GACAGACGCACATCCTCGGCCCCGGCCAGTTGCTGCGCCGCGCCATCGAAGCCGACCGCATCCAATCGCTGATTTTCTTCGGGCCGCCCGGCACGGGCAAAACGTCGCTCGCACAAATCATCGCGCGCCAGACCAAAAGCAAATTCGAGCGGCTCAGCGGCGCCGAATCCAACGTGGCCGACATGCGCCGCGTGCTCGCCGCCGCCGCCAACCGCCTCGAAAACACCGGCCAGCCGACCATCCTGTTCATTGACGAAATCCATCGGTTTAACAAGGCGCAGCAGGACGTGCTGCTGCCGGATGTTGAGAGCGGCGTCGTGCGGCTCATCGGCGCCACCACGCACAATCCGTTTTTCTTCGTCAATTCGCCGCTCGTCTCGCGCTCGCAGATTTTTGAGCTCCGGCCGCTGACCGAAGACGAGCTTTTCTCGCTCATGCAACGCGCGCTGGCCAACGCCGAACGCGGACTCGGCTACCTGAAGATCAAGGTGGATGAAAATGCGTTGCGCCACCTCGCCAAAATCGCCGACGGCGACGCACGCAAGGCGCTTAACGCGCTGGAAATTGCCGCGCTCACCACCGCGCCGGACAAAAAGGGCGTCGTTCACATTGACCTGGCCACCGCCGAGCAAAGCATCCAGAAAAAGGCCGTTGTGTATGACGACGAAGACGCGCACTACGACACGATTTCCGCGTTCATCAAATCCATGCGTGGCAGCGACCCGGACGCGGCGCTGTACTGGCTGGCAAAGATGATTCATGCCGGCGAAGACCCGCGTTTCATTGCGCGGCGGATTGTGATTTGCGCGGCGGAAGATGTGGGTCTGGCCGACCCGATGGCGCTGGTGCTGGCGAATGCGGCGTTGTCGGCGTCGGAATTTGTCGGCTGGCCGGAGGCGCGGATACCGCTGGCAGAGGCGACGGTTTATATTGCCACCGCGAACAAGAGCAACAGCGCATATATGGCGATTGACGCCGCGCTCGAAGACGTCCGCTCCGGCCGCACGCTGCCCGTGCCGGAGCCTCTGCGCGACACGCATTATGCCGGCGCCGAACGGCTGGGCCACGGCAAAGGCTATGAATACGCGCACGATCATCCCGAACATTTCGTCGCGCAGGATTATCTCGGCGCGGACAAGCATTATTACGAGCCGACAGAACAGGGTGTGGAAAAGAAAATTAAGGAACGCGTTGAGAAATGGCGCGCGGAATTTACCAGGATCAAAAAAACAAAACCTTGACCACGGATGAACACGGATAAACACGGATTGGAAAGCCGGAATTTTACGAATGGCTGCAAAACCGGACGGCAGAAATTTGTTGGTTTGTATTATTGTCTGTATCCATCCGTGGTTAAATAAATTGAAATTGAGAAATATCGAAAAACCAGGCGACTACATTGTCTTCTCCCTCTCCTCCCCAAAAGGAGGAGAGGGTTGGGGTGAGGAGGCCGTTTTAATTAGCCGCCCCTCACCCCGGCCCTCTCCCCGCTCGTTCCTCACGGAGCGAGGGAGAGTTTTTCACCGTCATTCCGTGTTTGATTTTGTCCGTGTGCATTTATGTCCATCCGTGGCTATTTTTGAATTTTTTATTTCCTGAAAATGCAATCCGACATTCAAGAGGCCAAGGCCGCGCTGCGAAAGCAAATCCGCGACGCGCTGCAAAAAATCTCCCCGGCGGCACGCCACACGCTGTCCGCGCAAATTCGCGACCGGCTCAAGGAACAGGCCGTTTGGAAGAATGCCGGCGCAGTTTTGTTTTTCGCGCCGTTGCCGGGTGAATTGGATTTGTGGCCGTTGTTGGAAGAGGCGCTGGCGGCAGGAAAAATCGCCGCCCTGCCCCGTTACCATTCGGCGGACAAAAACTACGTTGTGTGCCGGGTGCAAAATGTGCGGAGCGACATTGTGACCGGGCAGTTTGGCATCCGCGAACCGGCAGCCCAGTGCCCCGAAATCCCCTTAAGCCGCCTCGATTTGATTCTCGTGCCCGGCGTCGCATTTGACTGGCACGGGCACCGATTGGGCCGCGGCAAAGGATTTTACGACCGTTTGCTGGCAGGCACGCGCGGGGTGAAATGCGGAATCGCCTTTGACAGGCAGATGGTGAATGAAGTCCCGGCCGGACCGTCGGACGTGCGCATGAATTTCATATTGACGCCGACGCGCGGTGCGGAAATTACGGATTGAAGAGCAGCGTGATGATGATTAATGCTGCTGCTGCCCCATCATGGGCATGGTGCCTTCCCAGCTTTGCGGGGTGTTCCACGGGCGAACCGAATCATTTTCGGGTTCGTAGGTTTCGCAACCACTGACACCAAAGAGCATACCACCAAGCAAAAGGAGCAGTAACCATCTCACAGCGCGGCACTTCATGTCAGGAGGCCGGATGCGCGGGGCTGACTTCGTCACCTTCAATCACTTCGCCGAGTTTCCAACCCGGCATAACATTGGCAATGCAGCGGTTTTTCTCAAGGCTGCGGACGATGACCTTGGCAACCAATCTGCCGTCGCGGCTGACCAAAAGTTCGCCTTCTTCTTTAACCCCCTGATCCAAGCCGATGTTCAACACCACGAAATCCCATTTCGGGTCAACCACCAGAATTTTGCCTCTGAGGTTGGCGCGCATTTTGATGGTCGGGTCCGGACCTTCATATTTGGCAAGGCGGGTTTTTAAATTGTCCACGGCGCGCTGCAACACCATTTTTTCTTCGTTAACGATTGCGACTTCCTCTTGTGATTCTTTCAGCGCCCGGCTGAGTTTGCCGACTTGATCCGGAGTAATACCGGTGGCCTTGTAAGCGGCCAGTTGGTTTTGAGTGTCGTCACGCTCTTGTGTGGTCTTGGCAAGTTTGTCGGACAATTCATCAGCGCGTTTGGTCTGCGCGGCAGCGGTGGCAACCGCCTTGTCGTGTTCGGACTTCGCATCAGCCAAATCCTGTGTGGCCTGCTTGAGCGCGTCTTGTGACTTCGTCAACTCGGTCTTCGCTTTGGAGAGATCAGACAGGGCTTGTTGCTTTTTGCCACGTTCATCGTCCCGCTGAGAAACCAGCGTGGTGATTTTATCCCTTACCTGAAGGATGTTTAACACACCGGCGCCCAGCGCCGCAACAATGGCCAAAATCAGACTGATGCGAATTAACATGGCTTGGTTTGCAGTTTTGCCGTCAAGTTATACATTTGCGCCCAATGTGTCAACGCCGGTTTGTGCCTTGCCAAACCTTGATTTCGCTTCATCTTTTGCCGCATGGATGCAGAACAACTCAAGCATTTGCACCCGTCGGGCGCCAAACGGCGGCCGCTGCGCACGTTGCTGGCTTTGAGTCGCGTGTCGCATTTGCCAACGGTCTGGTCGAATTGTCTGGCCGGCTGGTGGTTGGGCGGTGGCGGAAATTTTGCGAAATTGCCGCTGCTGTTCGTGGGCGTAAGCGCGCTTTACACCGGCGGAATGTTTTTGAATGACGCTTTTGACGCGGATTTTGACCGCCAGCGGCGCGCGGAACGGCCGATACCGTCCGGTGCAATTTCGCTGCCAGCCGTCTGGCGCTGGGGATTGGCTTGGCTCGGTCTGGGCGCGCTGTGTTTGACGGCAGTGAGCAAAACGACCGGAGCACTCACGCTGGCGCTGCTCCTGTGCATCATCATTTACGACGCGACGCACAAAGTCGTCACCGCGTCGCCGTGGCTGATGGGCCTGTGCCGGTTCTGGGTGTATGTCATCGCCGGTTCAGCGGGCGCGGCGGGCGTCAACGGCGGGCCGATCTGGTGCGGCGTCGCGCTGGCTTTGTATGTGGCCGGACGGGGTTACCTGGCGCAGCACGAAAGTTCCCGTGGAGGGGTTTCTTATTGGCCATTGGCAATGCTGGCGGCGCCGATCTTTTTCGCAATGCTGATAAACTCGGCGGAATATCGCGTTCCTGCCCTGTGGTTGTCGCTCGTGCTCGCGCTGTGGCTCGCGCTTTGCGTGCGCACCATTTTTCAGGCTGGCGAAATTAATGTCGGGCACATTGTGTCGGGCCTGCTGGCAGGAATCATTTTCGTGGACTGGCTGGCAGTAGCGCCGCTATGCCCGTATTGGTTGAGCTTTGCGTTTTTGTTTTTATTCGGCGCGACGCTGGCGTTTCAGCGGTTCGTGCCGACCGCCTGAAATCTCCGGCCGGCGGCCCGCCCGCCCGTCCGGTAACCCGGCGCAACTGTCGGTTAACTTGAGCGTCACACCCACCGAAGCCGTGAAGCCCGAATACACCGACTTCGCGATTTGATCGCCGAACGGTGAGTAAATCAATTGGTGGGGCGAGCGTCCCCGCGAGCCGAAGACGGGCGACCTACAAAAAGATGATTGACGCCGCCGCTGAACCGCCGAAAGCTGTCCACCGTCATCGCCAAGACCAGCACTGCCAGGGCGAACATGATGGTCTCCGGTTATTATATTCGGTAGTGCTGAGAGGACTGTTTTGACAAGATGCGCCCGCCCGTTCTTGAGAATGGTGCCACCGGTGACGCGGCTTCACTGAGAGGAAGCCGCGCAGTTTTCATTTTCACCGGATGCTTGCTGCTGCTGCTGTTGGTGGGCTGGGTGGATTACATTACGGGCTATGAACTCGGGTTTTTCGTATTTTACTCCGTGCCGATTGGGCTGGCCGCCTGGTACCTGGGGCGCTGGCCTGGCATTTGGTTGGCTCTGGCAGCAACGATAGCCTGGTGGCTGGCAGATGCTTTGGCCGGAGCAAAATATTCCTCACGATTTTCTTTTTGGTGGAACAGCACCGTTCATTTTTCGGCGTTTGTGATCAACGCCGTAACCATTGCGAAAATCAAGCTGGACCTAAGACAGCGCGATGAGCTGGCGGTCAAACTCGAAGCCACCCGCCAGACCTTGCGCGCAGCGGCCAAGGTTCTGCCCGCCTGTCCCATATGCGGCAAAGCCCATCCCCAGACCGGGCAAAACGGCCAGGCCGAGCTGCGGAATTTAGCCCGAGGCAACACCGATCTCAGCGGCGCTCTCTGTGAAGAATGTGCTCACCCCGAACGAAGGAGTTGACGGCGCGGTGCGTCACGCGCAAATTCTTGGTCGCTTGGGTGACAAGATAAAATTTCGCGTTTGGGATTCCCTTTCATCGCGACGGCGCAAGCTGCTGTTCTGGGTTTTGGGGCTGCTGCTGTTCTACATGGTCGCCGGTTTCCTCATCCTGCCGCCCATTATCCGCGCTGTGGCGGTCAAACAGTTGTCCCAACAGCTCGACCGCGAGGTTTCCATCCAAAAGGTGAAGCTCAACCCGTTCGCGCTTTCGACCGCCGTGCGAGGCCTGCTCATCAAGGATAAGGACGGCGAGCCATTCGTTTCCTGGGACGAGGTCTATGTGAATTTCCAGCTCTCATCGTTCCTTGGCCATCCCTGGGTTTTCAAGGAAATCAGCGTGACCGGGCCCTTCGCCCGCGTACAAATGAACAAGGACGGCACGTATAACTTTTCCGACCTCATCACGAAATTTTCGCCAACCAATTCACTTTCCACTAATGCGCCCGCCGCATCATCCAAGGCGCCGACCAGACCCATTGCTCTTCGAATTGACCGGCTGCAAATCACGAACGCCACAGCGTCGGTGACCGACCTGACGCACCGCAACCCGTTCAAGCGGACTGTCGGCCCCATTACCTTCACGCTGGAAAATTTCGAAACCAATCCGGACAACAAAAATCCCCATGAGTTCACCGGCACGACGGACGCCGGCGAAAAAATTTCCTGGAGCGGATTTTTTTACCTCGACCCGATCCGGTCCTGGGGTGCGTTGACGCTGGACAACTTCGCGTTGACCAAATACACGCCGCTCTACGAAGAACGGCTGCCCTTTGAAATTCGCGACGGCGTGGTGGGCGTTTACGTGGAATACCAATTGAAATTGGACGCCACCAACCGCGTCATGAACGTGACCAACACTGCGTTTGCCCTCCGCAACTTCAAACTGGCCGAACCGGGTGCCGGGAAAAATCTGGTCGAGCTGGATCATTTTGCCGTGACGGGCGTCAGCGCCGACGTCGTGGCCCGGCAGGCGGAAATCGGTTCCGTGCTTGCTGACGGTTGCCGGCTTTATCTGCTGCGCACCACGAACAACACCCCCGGCACCGCCACCACCAACGCCGCCGCACCGGCTCAACCGGTGGAAACGGCCACGAACGCGCCAGGCGGCATCCCGGCGTTGCTGGGTATGGTAACCAATTACGTCGCTCAGTTCCTCCATACGACGAACCTCTGCACCGCTACCGTCTGCGACGTGGAGTTCACCAATTGCGCCTTCAGCCTCGAAGACCTGGCCAATTCCCGCCCGGCCCGATTGGAACTCAATGACATCGCGCTGAGCGTCAAAAACATTTCCAACCTGCCCGGCACCAATCTTACCGTCGAACTGTCCCTGCGCTGGAACACCAACGGCACCATCAAAACCGAAGTGGCCGCCTCCTTCGCACCACCCGCGGCCGACATTCAGATCGACCTGAACCGGCTCGATTTTGGCCCGTTGGATCCGTATCTCGAACCCAAATTAAACCTTTACATTCCCGGCAGCGAGTTCGGTCTCCACGGCCGGGTTCAACTTCACACCCCGGTGGGTCAATTGCCGGAGGTTACATTCCAGGGCGACACGTGGCTCGACGGATTTCGCGTCGTGGATGGCACCCTAGGCGACGATTTGTTGAAGTGGGACTCCGTCCGCGTCTCCGGCATTGATGCCAACGTGAATCCACTCAGCGTTGCCATCAAGCAAATCGCCCTGAACAACGTATCGGCAAGCCTTGTCATCGAAACCAATCACACCATTAATCTGCTCAACGCCTTGCGTCCAGCAGGAAGCAATGCCACAACGGATACCAACACGCCGGCAACCACCAACGAAACCGAGGCCGCCACCGTCGCCCAGAATCCAGCCGCGCCCGTGACCAATGCGACGCCCGCTTCGCCGCTGCCACCGATTACCATCGGCAGCATTGTCATATCCAATGCCGCTGCCCGCTTCACCGACCGTTCGTTCTCGCCGAATGTGAACATTGCCATCCAGCAGTTCAGCGGCGAAATCGCCGGAATTTCATCCACGGAACCGCGACACGCGGATGTGAACCTGCATGCCGCTGTGGACGGAGTAGGCCCGATTGACATTGCCGGCCACATTAATCCCTTCAACGGGACCGCGACCAATGACTTGAAAATCACCTTCAAAGACGTGGATTTGACGCCCACCAGCCCGTACTCAGGCAAGTTTGCCGGTTATCGTATTGCTGAGGGAAAGTTGAATCTGGATCTGGCGTATAACCTCGTCGGGCGGAAGTTGGAATCGAAGAATGTCATTACCCTTGACCGCTTCACTTTCGGCGAAAAGGTGAATAGTCCGGACGCGACGCATCTGCCCGTGCGCCTAGCCATCGCCCTGTTGAAGGACCGCAACGGCCAGATCCTGCTCGACGTGCCCGTTGAAGGCAGCCTTGACGATCCGAAATTCCGCGTCGGCAAGGTCGTCATGCACACCCTTCTGAACATTCTCGAAAAGGCCGCCACGTCACCGTTCTCACTGCTGGGCGCGGTGTTCGGCGGTGGTGGCGAGGAGTTGAGTTATCAGGATTTCGTTCCGGGCAGCGCGGTGCTGTTGCCGGCCAATGAACAGAAACTCGATTCTTTGGTGAAAGGACTTTACGAACGCCCGGGCCTGCAACTGGAAATTGCCGGCAGCATTGATCCCGAGGCCGACCACGACAGTTTGCGCCGCGCCAATCTGGACAAACAAATCCGCACCCGGCAATGGGCGTCGCTCCGCAAATCCGAGCGCGCCACCATCACGACCGACCAAATCAAGTTGACCCCGGAGGAGCGTGCCGGCTGGGTGAAGAAACTTTACGGCGAGGCCTTGGACAAGGGTGTCATCAATGCCGCCTTCATCGCCGCCAACACAAACCTCATCGCCTTCGCCGCGCAAATTCCATCGCGTTCGGGCAAAACTGAAAAAGGCGCGACCCTGTTGATGCAATGTTCGCCAGCCACCGCGCCCAAATCGTCCAAAGCCGCCGCCATTCCCAATCAGATCAAACCCGCCGCGCCAACCGACCCGAGGGAGGTATTGCTGCTGGCCAGCATTCCCGTCACGGATGGTGATTTTGAAGCACTTGCGTCCAACCGTGCCAAAGCCGTTCGTGCTTACATCCTCCAGACGGGTAAGGTCGAAGCCGCTCGCCTTTTCCTCGCGGAAAACCAGTCCGGCGGTGTAAAAGCCAATGGCAGCCGCGTTTATTTGCAGTTCAGGTGAGCAGTTTTCAAAGGGCGAAAAGCCACGGCACCAGTTTCTTTCCGCCGAAAATCCAGATCGCCGACGCTAGCGCGATGTAAGGGCCGTAAGGAATTTTAGATGACCATTCGCGACGGCGCATCGCGATGAGCGTGACGCCCACCACCGCGCCAATCATTGAACTGAGCATCAACGAAAACATCACGCCCTGCCAGCCGATGAATGCGCCAATGGCCCCCATGAATTTCACGTCGCCCAGGCCCATCGCCTCGCGCGGCAACACGATTTCCGTGCCCACTGCCTCCAGGTGATGAATTTCTTCAGGATTCAGCTTCTCAGTTTCAAAATTGTCCTGCTCAATTTCCAGCAACCCCGACCGAAGCGCGAGTCTCATCATCACGTCCTTGTAACCGCGGTCCACCAGCTCAACCGTGCGCGCGTGCAGCACAATCACGTCCGACCGCCGGTAAAATAATTCATCGTAGGAAATTTCCTTGTCCGGCAGATGTACGGACGTATCGGTGAAAATAATTTTCGTCTCCACCGGCAGCTTCACCCGTTGCCGGCCAAACAGCCATTTACCCAGCCGCAGAATCGCGTAAATTGTCGCTGCGCCCACAACCGCGCCGATAAAACTCCGCTGCATCCCGACATTCAAGGTGCTCGCACCGTGCAACGACGGAAGGGAAAATGACGCGGTGAAGCCCACTGCCATGCCGCTGAGCGTGATTTCATCCGGAATGATGAGGTGCTCAAAGTCGATGAACGTTGCCACAATCAATCCCGCGAGGAAAACCGCATAAACCAGGGCCAGCGGCAGGGACGGAAGCGGATGACCGGCGTTGCCGAACGCCAGCCAGCAGCTTAGAAACGCCACCCCCGTGAGCAGTTCAACGATGAAATAACGCGGCGCAATGGGCGCGCCGCAGTTTTTGCAGCGTCCCCGCAGCGCCAACCACGTCACCAGCGGAATGTTCAGATACCACGGGATGGAATACTTGCAGTTTGGACAATGCGACTTGGGCGTGACGATGCTCATGCCCGACGGCAGCCGATGGATGCACACGTTCAAAAAACTGCCGACAATGCAGCCGAGCACGAAAAAAACCAACGACCAAAAATGGAACGGCAAGGGCGCCCAGTTGTGCACGTTGAAAATCACGTTAATGCCCATAAACGCTTTCTTCCAGCGCGCGGCGCATCACGGCAAGCGGCGCGGGTTTGCCCGTCCAGATTTCAAACGCCTTCGCGCCCTGGTGCAGTAACATGCCCAGGCCGTTGGCGGTTTTGCAGCCGGCGGCTTTCGCGGCCTTGAGCAGTGCCGTCTCCGGCGGATTGTAAACCATGTCGTAAACCGCCCGCGCCTGCGACAGCACAAACGGTGTCCCCGCTAGCGGCGAGACGTCACCGGGCTTCAAACCGAGCGGCGTGGCATTCAACAATAAATCCACCGGCCCTTGGGGAAAGCCGACCACGACTTTCACCCGCGGATGCCGCTTGCGGATTTCCTGCCCCACCGCCTCGGCCTTGGCGTTGACGAAATCGGACAGAAACAATTCCGACACGTCTTCCGCTGCCAGCCGCAAAGCCGCCACCTGCCCTGCCCCGCCCGTCCCGAGCAGCAACACTTTCGCGCCCCCCAGCTCCAAGGCCAGGTCCTCACGCAACGAGCGGGCGATACCATCCGAATCGGTGTTGAAGCCCTGCGACCGGACTTCACCGGAAATCGGTTCTGAAAAGTGGTGCAGCGGCTGCCACTGCCCGCCGGTGTCCCGCGCCTCGAATCGGACGGTATTCACCGCGCCCCATGTTTTTGCCGATTTATCGAGTTCATCCACGATTTGCATCGCGAGCAGCTTATGCGGAACGGTGAGGTTCAGGCCGCAGAATTGCATTGCCCTGGCGCCGGCGATGGCCGCGCGCAGGTTGTCCGGATGCACTTCAAACGCGAGATAACGCCAGTTCAGGCCGAGCGCGGCGAATGCGGCGTTGTGCATGGCAGGCGACGCGGAATGGCGGATGGGAAAGCCATAGACCGCGCAACAGCGCGTGGCGGCATTGATGGCGGATTGAACCGGTTTAGACACGCGCAATTTATACGCGGCAATGGCGCGAGTTCAAAGCGCAAAGTCCGCCCGCCAACGAATTTTCAAAACGCTTCCGCTTTGCGCCTGCTGTTTCGGCACAACGCGGGAGCTTTGGAATTTTCCCTTGCCGGCAACCACGATGAAGTTCGCCGCATCATTCAAGACCTTTGAGTGAAGCAGCGTCCATAGCTGCGGAGCAGTGACAGAGAGTAGCCCACGGCGTCAGCCGTGGGTTTGAGGATTACAGGTTTCGAGCCGCGTAGCGGCGAAAGAAAATCCGGTTGGAAAGCAAGATTCTATCGCCCCTCCCGGGGCTTATGGTTTTTTTGCCCGGTTCCCACGGCTTTCGCCGTGGGCTATTATCTTCCGCCACTCTGTGGCTGGCTACAGGGTCATTCCCAAAAGTTGATTTGCGCCCTAAAGTTCCCCCGCCCTCTTTCATTGATTAACTCCGCCGCTCGAATAAAGTATGCCCGTGAAGTTCAAAGGCACAGTGTATCTCGTCGGGGCCGGACCGGGCGACGCGGGCCTGCTCACGTTGCGCGGCGCGGAATTGCTCCGGCGCGCAGACGTGGTGATTTTCGATCTGCTGGTCAATCCCGGATTGCTCCGGCTGGCACCGGCAGGCGCGGAATTGATTTCGCGCGGCAAGCAGAAGAGTGTGGACGCATCATCGCAGGCCGAACTCATTGAGTTGATGGTGGCGAAAGCGCGCCAGGGCAAATGCGTCGTGCGGCTCAAGGGCGGCGATCCTTACATTTTTAGCCGCGGCGGCGAGGAAGCCGAGGCGCTCGCGGCAGCAAAAATTCATTTTGAAGTTGTGCCCGGCGTTTCATCGGTCGTGGCGGCGCCGAATTACGCAGGCATTCCACTCACCCATCGCGAGCATTGCTCCAGCTTCACTGTTTTTACCGGCCACGAAGACCCGGCGGACGCGAAAACCAACTTGCGGCATGATCAAATCGCCAAAATCCCCGGCACCAAGGTCGTGCTCATGGACAACGAGAAACTGTCCGACTGGACAAAATCGCTCATCGCGCATGGGATGTCACCGGACACGCCCGTGGCCATGGTTCGCTGGGGCACGACAGGCCGGCAACAGGCCGTTGCCGGGACACTGGCCACCATTGCCAGCCTTGCCGCCCAGAAAAAACTGTCACCGCCAGTGCTAACCGTCATCGGCGACGTTGTGAAATTGCGAGGAAAGCTGAATTGGTTCGAGAACCGGCCGTTGTTTGGCCAGCGCGTCGTCGTCACCCGCGCGCGCGAGCGGGCCGGTAATTTTTCGCGAAAACTCGCCGAACTCGGCGCGGACGTGCTGGAAATTCCGGCTATAAAAATCGTCCAGCCGGAAAACAAACGGGACATCGTGGACGCGCTGCTCGGATTGAACAGTTACAACTGGCTGGTGTTCACGAGCGCGAACGGTGTGACGGCATTTTTCGACCTGTTTTTCAAGCGGTTCCAGGATATGCGTGACATCGGCGGCGTGCGCATCGCGGCGGTCGGCCCGGCAACGGCGGCGAAATTGCGGGAGTTGCATTTGCAGGTGGATGTGATGCCGGATGAGTTCGTCGGAAGGAAAATCGCCGGGGCGCTTGCCAAATTTGAAAGCATTGAAAATTTGAAAATCTGCCTGCTGCGCGCCGAGGCGGCGAACCCCGATTTGCCGCGCGCGCTGGAAGAATTCGGCGCCATCGTGGACGACATCGCGGTCTACAAAACCGTGGCCGAAACCGAAGACGTGGATGGCGCAGGAGCAGCACTGCTCGAAAGCGGCGCGGACTGGATCACCTTCACGAGCGGCTCGACGGTCGAACATTTTCACGCGCGTTTTGATTTGCCAAAGCTGCTGAAAAAATTCCCGCAGATGAAACTCGCGTCCATCGGCCAGGAAACCAGCAAAGCCATCCGCACCCTGGGATTGGAGCCCGCGCTGGAAGCAAAGGAGCACACGACGGATGGCTTGATTTCCGCGCTGCTGAAGGCGATTTGAAGCATGAACATTTTGCCCCCGGGAATGTCTATTTTTCTGAATTTCTTGAGCGGTTTTGAAAAAATGGAACGTCGGTTGAAAAATAATTTTTTGCCTGATGTGATTTTGGTTCTGGCTGTGCTGTGCCTGGGAACGGCACCACTGCCTGCGGTCACATTCACGGCGTCACTTGACCGTGACACCATCACGCTGGGTGAAAGCGCCACCCTGTCGCTGACGTTTGAGGATGGGTCGCCACGGAATGTCCCCATGCCGGCAAATGTCGCCGGTTTGCAAATCGCCTATGTCGGACCGTCGAGCCAGTTCAGTTTCGTCAATGGTGAAACCAAATCCACGGTCACGTATAATTTCACGCTGACACCGCGGCAGGCCGGCGATTTCACCATCCCGCCGCTGGCCGCCGATGTTGGCGGACAGCGGTTAAGTTCATCGCCGCTGAGATTGAAGGTGCTGCCGCCGAATTCGCCGCCAGCGGCAGCCGTCAACTCCGGTTCGGAACTCGCGTTCATGAGACTTACGCTGCCGGAAAAGGAGGTTTACCCCGGTGAAGTGCTGGCTGCCCGGTTGGATGTGTATCTGCGTGATGACGTTCAGAATTTTGGCAATTTCCAGTTTACCGGCACACCCGCCAATGGGTTCACTGTTGGCAAAATGGTTCAAAGCCCCGAGCACCGGGTCCAGATTGGCAACCGGATTTATAGGGACATCCCCCTTTCGCTGGCCTTGACCACGGTCAAGCCCGGGCCGGTAAGCATTGGGCCATTTACCGCCAGCGCGGTGGTCGTTGTCCCCTCTTCCAATCCGCAGCGTGACTCGTTTTTCGGTCAATTTCGCGACCCGTTTGGAATGTTCGGCGGCGGCGAACAAAAACAAGTTTCATTCGCCACGGATACACTGAACGTGGAATCGCTGCCGCTGCCCACCGGAGCCCCGGCGAATTTTAACGGCGCGGTCGGCGATTATACCATGACCGTCACCGCCGGACCGACTAATGTTGCTGTCGGCGATCCCATCACCGTGCGCGTGCAAATTTCCGGCCACGGCGCGCTCGATGCGCTCACGTTGCCCGACCAGCCCGCCTTGCGCGATTTCAAAACCTACCCACCCACGTCCAAAGTCGCAACCAGCGACCAGCTCGGCTTGCAAGGCACAAAAACGTTTGAGCAAATCGTTACGCCGCAAAACACGGACGTTCATGAATTGCCGGCGTTTTCATTCAGTTTTTTTGATCCCGGCGCAAAAACCTATCGCACGCTCGCGCAGCCGACGGTGCAACTCGCCGTGCATTCCGGTGGCACGACACCCGCGCCAATGATTGCCGCCGCGAAAACCGCCAATTCCCAGAATCCGCCGCCGCCACAGGACATTCTGCCCATCAAAGAGCAATTCGGCACGCTCACGCCAGCCGGCCCGCCGCTGTTGACGCGACCGGCGTTTCTGGCCGTGCAAAGTCTGCCGGTGATGGCGTGGCTCGCGGCTTTCGTGTGGCGCAAACGCACGGACAGCCTGGCGAACAATCCCCGTTTGCGGCGGCAACGGCGCGTTGCCGGGCTGGTTCAAAGCGGACTGGACGATTTGCGGCAGTTCGCGGCCGAAAACAACTCGGACGAATTTTTCGCCACGCTGTTCCGCCTGCTGCAGGAGCAGCTTGGCGAACGGCTGGATTGTCCCGCATCGTCCATCACCGAAGCTGTGATTGACGAGCGTCTGGTTTTGCTGGGCGCGCCGGAAACAACACTTGCCGGCCTGCGCGAATTGTTCCAGCTCTGCAACCAGGCGCGTTACGCGCCCATGCGAACGAGCGGGGAACTGGCCGCGGTGATTTCGCAATTTGAAAACGCCGTTCGCGACCTGCAAAACGTGAAAGCATGAAAACACACCTGCACATTTTGCTGGCGGCCATGGTGGTCTGGATTTCCACCGGCAGCGCGATGGCCGCTGACATTTCGGTTGAATTCAACGCCGCAAACAAACTTTACGCCGAGGGCAAATTTGCCGACGCCGCCACCGCCTACAAAAAAATCATTCAATCCGGCGCAGTTTCCCCGGCGCTTTATTTCAATTATGGCAATGCGGAATTCAAATCCGGCAATTTGGGCCGCGCGATTGCCGCGTATCGCCATGCGGCGCAATTAATGCCGCGCGACGCGGAGGTGCGGGCCAACCTGGATTTCGCGCGCAACCAAGTGCAGGGCCCGACGCTCCGCGAAAGCCGTTGGTCCCGCAGTGCGGGATGGCTCGGCGTGCTCACTTTGAATGAGTGGACGGGGTTGGCCATTGCCGTCCTTTGGCTGACGTTTGCATTGCTGGCTGCGGCGCAAATTCGTCCGGCGCTCAAAACGGCATTGGGCGGTTTTACCCGGGCCGCAGTGGCTGTTGCCATTTTGTCGTGTGCGTGTCTCGGCGTGAACGCCGCAATCCATTTTTCAAAACAAACTGCCGTGGTCGTCGCGCAAGTTGCCACCGCGCGCAGCGGGCCGTTTGACGAGGCGCAAAATGCATTCACCGCCCACGACGGCGCGGAACTGGCGGTGCTGGACCATCGCGACAACTGGCTGCAGGTGACTGATGGCTCCGGGAGAATCGGCTGGCTCCAACGCCAGCAGGTGGAAATTTTGCCCGGCAGTTGAAATCAAAATGACTCCGCACATTGAATGTTATGCGAGCTATTCGATTTGAAATTTCAAGCCCCCAAGTAAATACCAAAACCTTGTCCCGCGAACACGAACGGGACATTCAGGACGGAAAAGTGTGAGTCTGAGAAATAGTGGCATGGCAGCCTGTGCTGCATTACGGAGCTGGCGCTGTGCTTAACGTCATGCCCGCCGCGTACAGCCTCCGCAGTTTGTCAATTTTCGCAGCCACATCTTTTTGGCCTGTTATTGAGGCCAAGGCAAATGCATTGTTGGCCAATTCGACCGCATTCGCAAACTGGCCAGTTTCGGCGTAGGCAGCAGCAAGCGTCCCAATCATGATTGGTTCTCTGCTTTCGGTCAATTCAACGGCCTTGGTGGCAAGCCTCACCGCTTCCTGGCCATCACGCAATTCTGGCTTGCTGGCCGCTGTGAGAATCCAAGCCAGATTATACAATACCACCGGGTTGTTGGAATCCACATCCAAGGCTTGGCGATAGTTTTGAATGGCTTCCGCCATCTTTCCCTTGCCTACAAGTCGGCTGGCCAGTTGAAAGTGCATTGTGCCCTCTGATTTCATTGGGAAGGTTGTTTTATTGTCCACTTTGCAAGAATAGTGCGGAATGTTCGGCACATCGCCAGCCCATACCTCTTGTGGGTTGATAGGTTGCGATTTGAATTGCACCTGGAAAAAAACCTTTACGACATAGTAAAGTTGACTGGGAAGTTTTCCGATGGCAAAGGGGACAGGCCCCGAATCCGCCCCATAGAATCCCGCCGAGCTGTGTCCCTCGCTCCCAATGGAATTCATCCACCAACGCGGCTGCGATTTTAAATATCCATCCCATCCCACGCTCCCGGCCGGAAGTGCAAAAACGCTGTCATTGAACCAGGACACGACGACAACATCTCCCGGCAGCAACATTGACTGCTCCACATCTATCCGTTGGCCGCCGAGCTTTTCCATGTAATATTGGAACGTCCCATACCCTCCCTCAAACCATAGCTGGTAGTCTGCAGGTTTGTACTTCGCGGCAATTTGTTCTGCCGCCGTTCTCCTCGAATTAGCCAGTCGGTAGTCAGCCACCGCAACGCTCATCGTGATCACCGCCGCCGGGATTAATGGCCCCAACAACCAAACATCCCTGATTAAAGGTTGCTGTCGCCCCA
>Ga0187861_10002774_pt1 | contig 16116 bp, 15 predicted proteins | sample June2016WEW_10_1_3_FD_132986 | JGI IMG/M metagenome (GOLD analysis project Ga0187861, IMG submission 132986) | Peatland microbial communities from SPRUCE experiment site at the Marcell Experimental Forest, Minnesota, USA - June2016WEW_10_100 | ecosystem: Environmental > Terrestrial > Soil >...
GAGAAGGTCCCAAGGGTCCGGCTGTTCGCCGGTTAAAGCGGTACGCGAGCTGGGTTCAGAACGTCGTGAGACAGTTCGGTCCTTATCCACTGTGGGCGCAGCAGACGTGAGGGATTTGTTCCTTAGTACGAGAGGACCGGGAACAACGCACCTCCAGTATGCCGGTTATCCTGTCAAGGGTAGCGCCGGGTAGCTGTGTGCGGAAACGATAAGCGCTGAAAGCATCTAAGCGCCAAGCGCCTCCCAAGATTACGTCTGACGGTCGCAAGACCCTAAAGGCTCGGGGAAGACTACCCCGTTGATAGGCCAGGTGTGTAAACGCAGTAATGCGTGAGCTGACTGGTACTAATCAGCCGTGCGGCTTGATCACTTAAATCTCCCAGGCTCATCGCCCCGGGAAGTCGCTCGCAAGAGCGGCCTCCCGGACGCGACCGGGCTCAGGAAACGGTGATTTACAAACCAGCACGTTGCAGTCGTGCCCGCTCCTGTATGCAATTATCAGAGAACTTGTTCTTTACATAGAAGTTGTCGGCGTATCAGTCGCCGTGCCCGGTTTGAGCCGGGGATGAAGGTTGAGCGCAGACAGCTTCGAAGATTTCCCGGTGGTCTTGCCGCGGTGGTCCCACCCGTTCCCATTCCGAACACGGCCGTGAAACGCCGCAGGGCCGATGGTAGTGCCTGTATAGCTTGCGCGAGAGTAGGTCGCTGCCGGGGTAATTTATGAAAAGCCCGGACACAGAAATGTGTCCGGGCTTTTTGTTGTTTTGAGCACTTGCTGTGGTAGCATCACTGCTGAATGCGACCACAAGTTTACATCCTGAACATCCGGCCGATCAACTGGGATGAGTGCGACAGGGTAAAGATCTTCGGGACGCGTGGCGCCAATCGCAGTGGGCTGGAACGGGGCGACGTTCTTCTCGTAAGGCGCACGGGCAAGGACTATGGGTGCCTACGGATTTGGGAGTTCGAAAGCGAAGAGACGGCAACCGACGTTCCTTGGACCGACTCGGAGTACACTTGGAAGCAATCCTTCCGGGAATTGGCCAGTTTCGCGTCTCCGTTTTGTGAAGAGTTCGCCGGCACTTCCAAGTACTCGTCGAAGGTGGCACTCTCGGCGATGCGTCTTGCCGGTAGCATCGTGCATCTCAAACCAGATGAACTCTCTCGCTATTTGGCAGCGGTGCTTCGTGAGAAGAGTTCCGAGATGAGCGACGACCTGAGAGGAAAGTTACGCCAACTCGTTACGACAGAAGAGACGGCGGCGAAACCTCCACCTCAGCAGCCACGTCCGGCATCTCGACCGAGCGACATCGTAGGCGAGCCGATTAACTATCGAGGAATCATCTACGCACCCCTTAATGAAGCTGGTGTAATCTTGTTGTTCTCCAGAATGATGGAGGACTTGGGAATCATCTACGAATCGAGCCCAGCGATGTTTCCGGATATGATCGGGCGAATTAAGACCGTGCGAGGCTTCGAAAGGGTGCGCATCGAGTTCGAATTTGTGAGCAGTAATTTCTTCTTGCATAAACATGACCCGACCGGCTGCGACATGATTGTGTGTTGGGAGAATGATCTGTCTGCGAACAGGGCGGAGCAATTGGAGCAAAGCGGCGTGAAGATACTCGCCTTGTCTGAGATCATCGAACGCGGATTAACGAACGAAGTCCGCGAAGATCCCGGAGACTACTCAGTCCCCACCTGACGCCTGTTTAGCCTCTCAAGCTTCTTGGCTAAAGCCATGATGTATCGCTAAGCGATATATCATCGCCCCCAACGCGCCTCAGCCGCCGAGCACGCGGTTCATCGCCTCGGAGAATTGACGCCATTTTTGCTTTCTGATGTGCAGTTCGGACAGGCCTTTGGCTGTGATCGTGTAATTCCGTCGCTCGCGTGATTTGCCGGCTTTCACCCAGCGGGCTGTGACCAAGCCGCGTCGTTCCATGGCGGCGAGCAGGGGATAGAGCCGGCCAAATGCGAACTGAAAGTAGTGGTGCGATCGCGTGGCGAATTCTTTGCGGAGTTGGTAGCCGTGCTGCGGGTCCTCGGCCAGCAACGCCAGCACGAGGGTCTCCGCGTTCCCATGCAACATCTTTCGCTCCAGCATACCCATGATATATCGCTAAGCGATATATCATGGTTTCCAAGGCTGGGTCAATCTGCAAGAACCTGATGCAGAAAGTCCAGAATTCACCGCGTGAGGGTTGCGCCGACGGCAGGCATTCGGCGCGTTTCTGAACGGCCTCGCAAAAAAGATGATACAAAAGGCTGTTGAAGATACGCCAGGATCGCTGAAACGGCGCGGCCAGCGGTCGTATCCTGCCCAAATGCACGGGGATTTGGCTGGCGGTAGGGCTGGACCGCCGGGTCTGCCGACGTTTTCAGTGGCTTCGCATGGGACGATGACGTGGTGAGAAGAGCAGCAACCAGCACGACCACACACGGCGAGTCTTAAAAAGCCAAGATAAAAACTATCGCGCTTACGGAACCGAGTCTTTGGTGAGCTTTACGAGCGTCTTCCACATCTCGTCGGGCTTCTCGCATGCGAGCAGTTCTTTGCGCGCGTCGGCTGACTCGAAGGTGCGGACGAGACCGGCAAGCAACCGCAGATAAAACGCCGTCGCGGGTGTGGGAATCACGATGAAAAAGAAAATTTTGCTCAGGTGATCCTCGGTCGCGCCGAAGTCGATGCCTTTCTCTTTCAATCCCACGGCGAACGTCAGGCCGCCGCCCTCGACGTCGCGCACGTGCGGGAACGCCAGTCCATGCTCCACCGCCGTGCTCACGATGGCTTCACGCCGCAGCGCCAACTCCGCCAGTGTTGCCGCATCCTCGGCGAACCCCCCGTCGCCGAGCACCTTTGCCAATTCGCCGACGACCTCCTCGCGCGTCGTCGCCGCGAGGCTCGGGACCATCAACGTCGCCGCCGAAAAGCGCGCGATCCCGACCTGAACAGGACGATTCCTCTCATGCTTCTTCTTTGGTTGCCGCGCCACGGTGTCGGGGTAGAAGAGGAAGCGTCCGCAATGCGGACAGGTCTGCATTTCCTCGCCCGCTTTTGCGGCATTCACCACCGCGGTCGGCACGGCCAGCGCGCAGCGCGAACAACTCCCGTTCGCGAGCGGTACCACGGCCAATGGGTAGCGCTTCTGCAAACGATCATACCGATCCGCGATGCCCTCGGGCAACTGGGCGCGGATTTTCGCGATGGATTTTTCCAACTGCGCGAGCGGCATCTTCGAGTTCGACGCCTTCTGCTCTTCCTTGGCAAAGTTCAATTCCTGCAACTGGATCAATTGATTGAGAATATTATTCATGAGAGAGGTAACGGTTGGACTGACACGGAATAATTCTAACAATTTTGCGGCGGCAACTAAAGAAAAAACTTGATCGGGGCACGGTTTGGCCATCGCGGGGTTTGCCGCCCTGACCCCTCGACCTCGCTTGGCGTCGAGTGCGACCGCCAAGAAGGGCACCTGATCATGCCGACAACGCGGGAGGAATCGCTTTCCCTCGGCGCTCGAACGGGTTACCATGGCAGCCATGACGCACGCACCCATCCACTTTGGCAACATCATGATCGGAAGTGTTCCCCGGGTCGTGGGCACAGTCTCGCAGGCAGCCACGCTCGCGCAACTGGCCACCGGCACGGAGCGCGATTGCGACATCGTCGAAATCCGCCTCGACCTCATCGGCCCCAGCACGCCCCGCTGGATCGAACAGGCGAAAGCCATCGAGGGGCGCGGCCTGCCCGTCATCGTCACCATTCGCCTCATGGAAGAAGGCGGCCAATGGAAACAGACCGACCAGTCGCGCCTCCCCTTGTTCGAGAGCGCCTTGCGACAACTCACGTCGGCGGACATCGAATTGCGCAGCCCGCTCGTCGAGAAGGTTTCCACGCTGGCCTATCAGCGCCGACGTCCGCTCATTGTCTCGTATCATGATTTCAAGAAGACGCCGCCCCGGGACGAACTCAGAAAGATCATGATGGGGGCTGCCAACTACGGCAGCGTGGTCAAGATCGCCACGTTCACCAAGACGGAAGAGGATCTTGCCGCATTGCGGACGTTGTTCCAGGGAAACTGTTCGGCGTCGATCTGCGTCCTGGGCATGGGACCGCTCGGCCCGCAAACGCGCACCGAATTCCCCAAACTTGGCTCATGCCTCACCTACGGCTATCTGGATGCGCCCGTCGCGCCCGGGCAGGTTTCCGCGCGCGAACTGATGCAGGAGTTGGGCGGACAGCATGCGGGATGACGATCGTGAAGGGTGCCGATCCCAGAGCCGTCGACAAATTCATCGCCACACTTCCACAACCTCGGCGTGACATTCGCGCCGCCGAGTTCACCCGCTGGGTGAAACAGGCTGTGGCGCTAAACGCCGTGCCGCGATCTGGCAGTACTTCTTCGAAACGTCGACGTGGATGAAGTGCCGGCCCGTTTTCTTCGCGATCACGGCCACGGTTCCCGTCCCGCCAAACGGGTCCAGCACGACGTTGCCCCGGTAACTATAGAATTTGATGAGCCGATAGATCAACTCCTCCGGGAACGGGGCTGGATGTCCTTCCACCTTCTCCGGGGCTTTGGCGGAAGAGGCTGTCTTCCGGCGTTTCGGCGGATACAAACTGTTCAAGAATGGCAGGCGTCCCCGTGTCTCGGGTTGGATTCTCCAGAACCCGTCAGAGTAATCGATGAACTCGTCTCCAGTGATGTCGGCCCCTGACGAATCGCCTTCCAGCGTCCACGAGCCTTTGGAGAAGATCAGCACGTACTCCCAACTCGGAATAATGTGCGGATTGCTCGGGCTTTTCCACGAACCCCACGCGGTACGGCGGCGCATCGTCTGTTTGTACCACAGAATCTCCGTGCGCATGATGAACCCGAGCGAACGCAACTGCGCCGCCATGTCGCAATGGATGGGCTTGAAGTCCTTGATGCTGGTCGGCGCAATGTTCAGCGCGAAGCGGCCGCCGACCACGAGGACGCGGTGAAGTTCGCGCCACACCGGCAGCAGCCACGCCAGGTATTCGTCGTAGGACATGCGGTCGTTATGGCCGTCATATTCCAGCCCCAGGTTGTACGGCGGCGAGGTGATCGCCAGATGCACGCATCCCTCAGGAAGCTCGCGCAGAACGGCGCGGCAATCACCGCAAATGATGCGATCTTTCCAGCCGGCTTTCTTCACGCTCCTCTTATAGCGCAATGCCTTGCTCGCCGGAAGCGGAATCTGCTATAATGCATCCCCATGAAGAATCTGGTGCTCGTTGGATTCATGGGCAGTGGCAAGACAAGCGCGGGGAAACTTGCCGCCCAGCGCCTGGGCATGACGTTTGTGGACATGGATGCGGTTATCGAGCAGCGCCATGGGCAGACGATTTCGCGGATGTTCGAGACGAGAGGCGAGGCGTTTTTCCGCCAGCGGGAGCGCGCGCTGGTTCGCGAACTGGCTTCCGAACAGGACCGGGTCGTCGCCACCGGCGGCGGCATCGTGCTTGACGGGAATAACCTTCGCGATTTCAGCCGGACGGGGATTGTCATTTGCTGTTGGGTGGATGCCAAGGTGGCCTACGAGCGGACCAAGGACGCGAAACACCGTCCGTTGTTGGGGACCGACAGCGACCCCCTCGCGCGGGTCGAGGCGCTCCTCCATGCACGCGAGGCGCTCTACAAGGCCGTTTCGTACCGCATCGACACATCGGCGATGAGTGTGGAGCAGCAGGCCGATGAAATCGTCCGCATGTACAAGCAGCACGCTGGATTGTAGATCAACCGCTCCGGTTGGCGTAACCGCAGCGACCCCGGAGGCTGTCGGAGTTGCCCGACAAATCAAGGAGAAGGCCCGCGCCATCGGTTTTGATCTGGTCGGCATCGCGGCGGCCCGGGTTTCCCTGCACGCGCAAGAATTCCAGGACTGGCTCGCCTCGGGTTTCCACGGGGAGATGGGCTACATGGCGAGGAACGCGGAGAAGCGCGTCAATCCATCGGAGGTTTCGCCCGGTGCGCGGTCGATGGTGGTGGCCGGGTTGAACTACTATGCGGGCGATCACGACACAGCGGGGCGCGTGGCCCGGTACGCCTGGGGTGCGCGCGACTATCACGACGTGCTGTCCGAGAAGTTACGGCAACTTTCGGCGGCCATCGATGAAGTTGGCGGACCAGACACACGTTCCTGTTGGCATGTGGATACCGGCCCGATCCTCGAACGCGATTTCGCCCAGCGCGCGGGCATCGGCTTCATCGGCAAGCACACCAATCTCATCAGCCGTCAACTCGGCAATTGGATTTTCCTCGGCGAAGTGCTCACCAGTCTCGAATTGCCGCCGGACCAACCCGAGCGTGAGCATTGCGGCACCTGCCATCGCTGCATCGATGCGTGCCCCACGCGCGCCATCGTCGGGCCGTACCAACTCGACGCGCGCTTGTGCATCAGTTATCTCACCATTGAACTGAAAGGCTCGATTCCCGTCGAGTTGCGTCCCCTCATTGGCGACCACGTCTTCGGGTGCGACGACTGCCTCGAAGCCTGTCCGTGGAACCGATTTGCGAAACTCTCGCCCGCGCGCGAGTTTCAGCGTTGCGAGATGCCGTCCCTGACCGAATTCCTGTCGTGGGACGAACAGAAGTTCCGCGACTACTTTCGTGGCACGCCTATTTTCCGCATCAAACGCCGCGGTTTTCTCCGCAACGTCTGTGTTGTGCTCGGCAACATCGGCGACGCATCCGTCCTGCCCGCGTTGGAGCGTGCCGGCAATGACGTTGAGCCGCTGGTACGCGAGCACGCCGGGTGGGCCGTAGGGCAAATCAGGGCCCGCGCCGAAAACCCCCGATAGATTTTGACACGACGGACGGTTAAGACTAACGTTTGCGGATGTCTTTCATCAATCGTCGCCTCACGAGGGGCTTTCGCTTCGCCGCCGTCATCTTTTTGGGTCTCGGCATGGTCGCCAGCCACAAGGCGCTGGCCGACATCAACCTTCTGACCAAGGGAGATTGGGTGGTGGACGGCACCGACGACACGGGGACCAATCCAGCCAGCATCAACATGTCGGTCAATGGCGATGCAGTGGGCGCCTTTTCCGAGTTGGCCATTTCCTTCAATGTCGGCGGCACGGGTGTGGTCAAGGTGTGCACGATCACGGGCGCTGGCGAAATTCGTCTCGCGTTGCCGCCTCCCGGTCAGTTCGGCGGGTCATTCTTCCTGACGAGCTATTGGGATTGCGACGCGGGTTTCGTCCCGACGATGACGATCACGGAGTTGAACATTCGCGAGAAGGGCGGGAAGAAGGAACTGCTGGAGTTCAAGGGAAAGATTTCCAATCTCATTTCGATGGCGGCGAAGGATTTTACGATGACGCTGCTGCCGCCGCAGTCGGATTCGTTTCGGGCGGAACTGCGCTACAGCCTGTCCGCCATCAGCGATTTTTGCGTCGATCAAACCAACCACACGAACAAGGATGATTTCCAGGTGGCACGGATGGCGGCCAATTTCGTGGACTCGGGCGCTCAGCAGAACGATCAAGTGCGCTTCGTGAAGGTCACCAGCAAGACCTGCTTTTTCTACGGCTGTGTCTCGACCAAGAAGTCGTTTTGCACCAATCTTGTCAACCAGAGTGGGTTCGTGATCGACAAGCCCCCGCGGCTCGGTGGGGGCACGGTGTGGCTGATGCACACGCAGCCGTTGCCACAAGAAACGCCGACACTGATCGGGCGGTTCTCGAAGCCGTCTGCCGGGCGGCTCAGGCCCCAGGGCTATGTGACTGCGTCGGCTGATCCCAGCGCGCAGAATGTTGGTTTTTGGGTAGATTGGATTGACGCGAAGGCGAGCTATCGCAACAAGAAGCGGGTCGGCAAATTCCGCTACACGTTGGAAGTCGACTCCCCGCGGGCACTGTCCTGCGACGTGGAGGATTGACGCCGCGCCGGCGACGCCGTTGCGGGTCAACGGTCGTGATCTCGCAGCCGGTCGGCCAGATTCCCGCTCATGAACTGCCGTCGGAACAATTCGCGGCGGGTGTGCCTGGAAATGCGCCGCACCAGCACCAGGTCCCATAGCGCGACCAGGATCGCCGCGCACGTCAGCAGCAAGCACCCTGTCCAGTAGAGGAGGAACCTCGGTCCGTGCAGGTGTTCGCCCAGTACGGTGGTGCCGAGTTCGACCATCAGGGCGCACGCGGCCAGCAAGACGCCTCCGCAAATGCGCAGCACAACTTGTCCTCGGGTGAGCGGCAGCTTTTCGGGCGGTGGATGGGAAGACGCCGCCATGAGCGCCTCAGGCTAGACGATGACCCGCTCGGTCTGGGAGTCGAAGAAATGGCATTTGCGCATGTCGAACGCCATATCGAGCGTCTGCCCGACGTCCGCTTTCTCATGCGGGTTGACCCGCGCGACGAAGTTGTGGCTACCCGAGTTCAGGTACAGATAAACCTCCGCGCCCATCGGCTCGACCACTTCGACGGTGGCGGAGGCGGTTTGGTCGGGTTTGGCGAAAGACGCGTGCCGTTTGTCGTTGATGTCTTCGGGACGCGAGCCGAACACGACGGCCTTGCCAGCATGGCCCGCGAGTTGTTTCGCCATCTCATCGTCGATGCGGGTGGAGAAACCCTTCTCTCCGTGACCCCCCGCGGTTTGCTCGACAAACCACAATCCGTCCTGCCGTTGCACGATCGTGCCCTTGAAGAAGTTCATTGGTGGCGAGCCGATGAAGCCCGCGACGAACATATTTTTCGGATTATCGTAGAGAGCGAGCGGTTCATCCACCTGCTGGATGACGCCGTTGTTCATCACGACGATGCGGTCGCCCATGGTCATGGCTTCGACCTGGTCGTGGGTGACGTAGATCATGGTGGACTTGAGGCGGTCGTGAAGCTTGGAGATCTCGGCGCGCATCTGCACGCGCATTTTCGCGTCGAGATTCGAGAGCGGCTCGTCGAACAGGAAGACCTTGGGCTTGCGCACGATGGCGCGGCCGACGGCGACGCGTTGGCGCTGGCCGCCGGAAAGCGATTTTGGTTTGCGCTGGAGCTGTTCGTCCGTGATGCCGAGGATTTGCGCCGCGTCACGGACGCGTTGATTGATTTCGGCCTTCGGATACTTGCGCAGCATGAGGCCGAACGCCATGTTTTTGTAGACCGTCATGTGCGGGTAGAGGGCGTAATTCTGGAACACCATCGCGATGTCGCGGTCCTTGGGCGGAACGTCGTTGACGAGCTTGCCGTCGATGAAAATATTGCCGCTGGAAATCTCCTCGAGCCCCGCCACCATGCGCAGGGTCGTCGATTTGCCGCAGCCCGACGGGCCGACGAGCACGACGAATTCCTGGTCGCCGATTTCGAGATTGGCGTTATCGACGGCCTTCACGCCGCCGGGGTAGGTCTTGGAGACGTTCTCGAGGAGGACTTTGGCCACAGTGAATGCCTTGTAGCAGAGCCTTTCCACCGGGTCAAACCAACATTGGCGTTTCAGCGCGAAGGACACCGAAATGCCGGGTGGCAGGGCGGAAGGGGTACGATTCGGCGGTCGCAGCTCCGAAGACAATCTCGGAGCGGGGCCCGCCGCGAGAGGAGACGGATGGGTTAGCTGGTCGGTTCCAAGTTGGCTTTGACGATTTCGCGAAACTTCTGAAAGGCGGCCAGTACGTCAGGTTTGGTTTTAAACTCGTCGCACACCGCCTGCAGTCCGATGTCGATGGCTTTCTGGGATTGGAGTTTGAATTTTTCGAGTTCGAGGCCGGAGTGGTTCATGCGGGCCCAGGCGTGGGCGAGGCGGGCGAGTTGGGTGGGATCGTTTTTGCCCTTGTGGATATGATCGATGGCGTCCATGAGCAGAGAGCGGATGAGAAGCGTGCCGCCGGTGGCGGAACCTTCACGGGCTTTCTCGCCGGCGGCGGTGGAGAGTTCTTCCACGCGGTCGACGAGGCCGGCGACTTCTTCGCGATCAGCCTGCTCGTCGCGCCACCGGGGATAATGCGTATGAAACCAACCGGACATGGCGACGCCGAAATTCCGGATCAGGAGTTTTTCGTCGGGAGTGGTGCGGGTCCAGATGAGGGAATAGGAGTCACCGGTTTTGAGGTCGAGCGCGGGGATATCGCGGTCGGCGGTTTGGGCGAAGAGCCATTCACGGATGCGTTCGTAGGGCCAACCGTCATCGAGTTTGCGGTTGATTTCGTTGCGAATGGGTTGGGGGAACAAAGCGAAACGGCTGCGGGATTTGCGCATAGGGCCTCCGGGGAGAAGACAGAAGACAGCCCCGAAAAGGATTCGGGGCAGGGAGACAGAAGTCTCGGTTGGGGGTTAGGGGTTTACTGAATACTACTGTTTTCATCGTGGGGAAGGGTACCCGAAGAGCGGAAAACGCGTTAGTGTACTTTGGAAGGTTTGGAAGGTTTGGAAGCTTTTCTTTGGCGGTTGTAAGTAGCTAGTAGCCAAGAGGCTGGAGACGGGAAACGGCGAGTTTAGCACCAATTAGGGCGATAACGTCGTGTGGATAGCACTAATGTAGAAACGGTGGACGGAATGGACGAGGTGGACGGAGTGGAAAGAGAGAAATACGCGATAATGCGGGACTGATCCCTTTGACTGAAAATTGGACTAATTCCTACGCTCAACCGTCCCAAGACCACCCTGCAACAAACCCGGCAATCGGATTGACACGATCCGCTGCCAGGAAATACCGTCGCAAATGTGAACTGGAACCACGTTTCTGAAAACCAATTTTCCTTTACCGCGCCAGCGTCAAAGAGCAAATCCCTTCCCGTATCAGTTCTGGCCATGGCACTCCCGACGAAGCGAATTGCGACAGCACTGCTGTTATTGGTCACGGCCTTGTGCGATACGTTCGGGGCGGACAGCAAGAGTGGACCAAAATCCATTCCGGAGCTACAGACGGCGATCGAAACGGTTTTGAAAGAAACCAGGACTCCAGGAGCAGCCATCGCCATTGTCTCGCGAGACAAGGTGGAGTGGGTGGCGGGCATCGGTAAAGCCGATGTTGCCGCCAACAAACCGGTAACCGCCGACACCCTTTTTCGCATCGCCTCGGTTTCGAAGGGGTTCGCAGCCCTGGCGGCGCTCCAATTGGAGGAGGAAGGAAAACTCAAGCTGACGGACACGGTGAGACAATGGGTGCCCGAGGTGGCCTTCGGCAACCCATGGGAGGCAAGCGATCCGGTGCGCCTGGTCCACTTGATGGAACACACAACGGGTTTTGACGACCCCCGCCCGCGTGAGTATGCGGTCAATGATCCGACGCCGATCGCGTTGAAGGATGCCCTGGCCTATGGCGCTGCTTCGCGCATATCACGCTGGCGCCCCGGCAGCCGGATGGCTTACTGCAATTACGGACCCCCCATCCTAGCGGCGGTCATCGAGAAGGTTTCCGGGGAGCGTTTTGAGGATTATGTGCAGGAGCACTTTTTCAAACCGCTTCACATGGACGCCGCCAGCTATTTTTATACACCGGAAGTGGAGCAACGGCTGGCAAAGCTGTATCACTCCGACGGCATCACGCCGTATCCTTACTGGCACATCAGTTTCCGGCCCGCCGGTGCCATCAATGCGTCCGCGAAGGACATGGCCAACTACGTGCGGTTTTATCTGCAACGGGGCAGCTTGGACGGCACGCAACTGCTCCGAGCCTCGTCCATTGAGCGCATGGAAACCACGGAAACTTTGCCGTCCGCAAAACTGGGCAATGTCGCCGGGTACGGGCTCTACAATTACGCAAGCTTTGATGGCGCCTTTGTGTTTCGTGGGCACAACGGCGGGATTTTGGGCGGACTGACTGAAATGGCGTATCTCTCTGACTACGGCCGCGGCTACGCCGTCATGATCAATTCGGGGAACGGCGAAACACTGCGCCAAATTGCAGATCTAGTCCGTCAATACGTCATTCGAGATCTGACCCCGCCGGCCTTGCCGCCTGCGGCGTCGGTTCCGGCCGAACTGCAGCGCCACTATGAGGGATACTATCTGGGAATAAGCCCTCGCGTGCAGATGTCTTATGCGCTGGAGCGGTTGATCAACATTAAGAGACTCGTGTTCACTGCCCGGGGACTCTCAATAACAACCTATGACCTGTATCACGAGCAATGGCACGGGCAATGGGTGCCCATGACGGAGCGGTTGTTTCGCGTGGAGGATCGGTCGGTAGCGACACTCGCCCTGCTGCCCGATGCCGATGGAGAGACGCTGATCCAATCTGGTTGGGGAACTTTCAAGAAAGTTTCCGCGTTGCGGGTCTGGGGACAGCGCGCAGCCATCGGCCTGATTCTCCTGCTCGCGCTGAGTTCGCCGCTCTTCGCGCTGGTTTGGGGATTTCGAAAGCTGTTTGGCAAACTGCATGACGCGGGCCCGCTATCGGTTCGTCTTATGCCTTTGCTGAGCACAATCTCGTTGGCTGTATTTTATGGCCTCTTTGCAATCAAAGGGGAGGAGGGATTCATATTGGGCGATTTCTCATTGCTCACGGTTAGCATCATGCTTTCGAGCATTGTCTTCGCTTTGGCGGCGGCAGCGAGCCTCTATGTCGTTTATCGTGAAAGGTCCGCGGCCATGAATCGTATGGCGTATTGGCATTCGGTCCTGGTCGCAGCGGCCATGGCCGCCGTCGCAGTCTATATGGGCTACTGGGGTCTGATTGGGCTGCGTCTTTGGGCCTAGATATCTGGAGAAGATGTGTATCCGCTAAACGGGGCGGAGGCGACCATGCGGAGGGCGCAGAACAACGGCACGCCGACAACAGCTCCGTAAACTGCACGCGAGTGGGCGCGGCGTGGCTACAATAGCGGGGTACGGCAGGGCGCGGGTCGCCACGTAAAACGTGGCAAAAGCCCCGCAACGGCGGGGCGGCGTCAAGTCGCCGCACTCCAAAGTGGGCGGGGGGGCGCCGCGTGGGGGCACGCGGCCTACAACGGCGGGGACGGCGCGGTGGGCCACCGCGCCCTACCGGCGACGCGGTGGCAGACGAGAAGGGCGCGCCACGATCACTATCGAACATTCCCATTTCACCATCGTGTGGGCGGGTGCTATACTGGCGGCCGGATGGAAAACCCGCGGGACAACTGGTCGTTGTACAAGCGACTGCTCGCCTACGTGAGGCCGTACCGTGGCCGTTTGATCAACGGCATCCTGCTCACCTTCGCTTACGGTGCGACCAATGGAGCGAAAGTAGCCATCGTGAAGACGGTCTGGGCCAAGGTGTTCGAGAGTGACGCGAGCGCGAGCCTCGGTTGGTCGCAGGCATTGTTCTATGCGAGTCTCGTCCCGCTGGCGATGTTGGTGAGTGGCGTATGCGATTTCGGCAGCACCTACCTGATGAACTGGGTCGGGGGTCGCGCTGTCAACGATTTGCGGGTGCGCCTGTTTGAACATCTGCAGACACTGTCCCTCGATTATTTCACGGAGACGCGAACCGGCGAATTGATTTCCCGCGCCACCAACGACGTCGGCGCGGTCCAAAATGCCGTCTCGAACGTGGTGGGGGATATCGTCAAGCAGCCCTGCACGCTCATCTCGGTCCTCGCCGTGTTGTTCCACATCGAATGGCGGTTGACGCTGGCGATGTTGGTGTTGTTCCCGCTCTGCCTTGTTCCCATCACGGTGTACGGGCGTCGGACTCGCAAAGCGGCGAAGGCCGGCCAGGAACACCAGTCGTCGCTCACGTCGGTATTGCACGAGGGGTTGGTGGGGATGCGCGTGGTGAAAGCGTTCGGCATGGAAGCCCGCGAAGTCGCAGACTTTCGTAAGCTGTGCCTGAGTCTGTTCAGCCAACGGATGCGCGTCGCCCGCTCGAAAGCGATCTCGACGCCGCTCATCGAGTTGATTTCCGGGGTGGGCGCGGCTTTCGTGTTTCTCTACGCCTACAAGATGGGAATGCCGAGCAGCACGTTGGTGAGCATGGCGATCGGCCTGTTCTTTCTGTACGAGCCGGTGAAAAAGCTCAGTACCGTCCAACTGCAACTTCAGGAAAGCCTGAGCGCCGCCGAACGCGTGTTTCAGGTCCTGGACCAGAAGCCAACGGTGGTCGAATCCCCGGCGGCGCGGGTGCTGCCCGCGGTGCAGCGTTCGATTCGCTACGAGAATGTCAGTTTCAGCTACGGCAACAACGGTCTTGTGCTCGATCAGGTGAATATCGAAATCCCCGTTGGCACCATCGTGGCGCTGGTCGGGGCGAGCGGCGCCGGCAAGACCACGCTCTTCAATCTGATCCCGCGCTTTTACGATCCGACGGGTGGGGCGGTGAAGATTGACGGCACGGACATACGCGAGGCGACGTTCCAATCGTTGCGGGGCCAGATCGGGCTGGTGACGCAGGAGACGTTTTTGTTCAACGACACGGTCGCCAACAACATCGCGTACGGAAAACCCGGGGCGTCGCACGCGGAAGTTGTCGAGGCGGCGAAGCGGGCCCACGCGCACGATTTCATTTCGCAGATGCCCCAGCAATACGACACGGTCATTGGCGAGGTCGGCATGAAGCTGTCGGGTGGACAACGGCAGCGACTGGCGATTGCGCGGGCGATCCTGAGGAACCCGCCGGTGTTGCTGCTCGACGAAGCCACCAGCGCGCTCGACACCGAGAGCGAACGCGTCGTGCAAGCCGCGTTGGACGAGTTGATGTGGGGCGGTGGGCCTTCGCCTGGCTTCGGTCCCACAGGCGGCGGCAGGCAAAAGAAGTCGCACACGATGCTGGTCATCGCCCATCGACTCTCGACGGTGCAACACGCCGATCAAATCGTCGTGCTCGACCAAGGGCGGATCGTCGAGCGGGGCACGCACGAGCAGTTGATCCAGCGCGGGGGAGCGTACAAACGGCTGTACGAAATGCAGTTTAGCGTATGATGGGCTGGCTGATTGAACGGCGCACCAGTGGCAGCAGCACGACGACGAACAGCGGATGAGACGCGACAGAGCCGTTTAGCGCGCCGCAGAACAGGCCGCGAAACTTATGACTTGTGAGACGTGAACCCAAAAACGTCCCCGCATGCCGAGGAGCGCAGCGGCGCCGAAAACCAGCAGGCTCCATGTAGCGGGCTCGGGAACTTGGATGGCGAGACCACCCGGAACATCTATCCCAGAGGCAAAGGCGCTTCTCGCTCCGTCCGTAGTGAACCTATAGATGTTTCCGCCGAGGTCCTCCACAAACAGATTACCCGCGCTATCAAACGCAAGCCCCGCGGGATGATCCAATCCGGAAGCGAAAGTGCTTCGCTCTCCGCCCGGAGCGAACTTATAGATGTTCCCGCTCGACCAATCCGATTCAAACAGGTTGCCGACACTGTCAAAGGCTAGGTTCACGGGACTGCTTAAGCCCGAGGCAAAGGCGCTTCTCGCTCCGTCCGGTGTGAACTTGAGGATCTTCCCACTGCCGCTGTCCGCTTCAAACAAATTGCCCGCGTTGTCAAACACCAGACCCCTAGCTACGTCTAGCCCGGTGGCAAACGTACTGTATGTTCCCTCGGGCGTGATTTCGTAGATGCTGTCGGTTTGATTCTCAGACGCGAACAAATTGCCCGCGCCATCAAAGGTCAAACCCACAGCCTGCAACCCGGACGCAAAGTTGCTTCGTGCTCCGCTCGGAGTGAACTTAACGATGTTCCCGCCGAGGTCCCCTACAAAAAGATTCCCTGCGCTGTCAAATGCCAGACTGAAAGGCAAATACAACCCGGCGGCAAAGGCACTTTGCACTCCATCCGGTGTAAACTCATAGACAAGTCCATCGACTTGAGTCGTTACAAACAGGTTCTGCCCCTGAGCCGGTCCACGACACAGTGCCGCGAACGTCAGCGCAAGTGAAAACACTTTTCCTATGTAAGCCCCCACCTTTGGTCGCCTCACGATCATATCCACCAAAATGGTAGCTCGCTAAACTCGCATCGATTGCCCGGTGCACGGGGTGGGAGCACCGGTGCTGAATCGCTGACACATCCTCGCCTACCGGGGCGTAGTATAGGACAGAGAAGATCAGAAATTCAAGACGAAACAGTCGCTAGATTTGGGAACCGGTGGGTACATCGTGACCCCCCTGTGGTGAAGTTGAAGGTAATCAGCACGCGGAGGTTGCGCGAGCTGCGGGGACACCTCCGGAGGGGTCCCCGCAGCGGCAAGAGGAGTACAAC
>Ga0187861_10002778_pt1 | contig 16106 bp, 8 predicted proteins | sample June2016WEW_10_1_3_FD_132986 | JGI IMG/M metagenome (GOLD analysis project Ga0187861, IMG submission 132986) | Peatland microbial communities from SPRUCE experiment site at the Marcell Experimental Forest, Minnesota, USA - June2016WEW_10_100 | ecosystem: Environmental > Terrestrial > Soil >...
ACCTACCCACCACCTTGTATTGTGGAATTCCTGTGTGATTATTATCAGCATCTGGTTATTAGGGATCGAGGTATTGGCCTGGTTCACATAGCCGACAACCCTGAGTTTATCTTTTGAAGGCCCGATACGCCAGATGATCTCGGTGGGTTCCCAGTCGATCTGGAAATAGTAATAAGGAGAACCGAATAGTTCGTCATCTGGTTCAGGAGTTTTTTCCGTGATGGCACGATAGGTTTTATCCCAGCGGTGAGCCCAGAACGTCTGTCCATTGTAGGAGATGGTCTGACAGCCATCTTTAAAGTCTCTGGGCTCCCAGCAAGCCATATCCCAATTGGTACAGCATACTTCGATCTTATCATCATCGGCAAGGATCTCTTCCGGTAAAGGAATATTCCAGTTTCCCAGGTGATCCGGATCGTCGATCCCATTATTGTAAGCCGGGGGTAGCAGGTATGATGGGCAATAAGGAACGGTTTTCAGGATCTCAAAATCGATTTCCGAATAGCCGACATTTTTCACCCGTTTATCATTCGATCCTCCATAATAATTGGCCATATACCCTTCTTTGCTGCAATCCCGGCGGAGGTTCCAATCTGCCTGCCCTTGCGTGATAAGCCAGATCGCATTTGTCAACCCGTTCCAAAGGTTATTCCGGTTCAGCAGTTCTGTGAGTTTCGCTTTAACAGTCCATTTCCCATAAGTAAAACCATGACGTGATATCACACCTACATTTTCCTTGGACCATTTTCCAAATTCGCAACCCGGGTTCCGGATCACGATCTTATGACTGGCAGGGTCGGAAGCAACGGTCTTACAGGGATCTTTAGACACCGTAGGAATTGTTCCGATCAGTTCTTCTTTTGTAAAGAAACAGCGGTTCCAGTTGTAATCCATTTTCGAATAATTGTCTTTCAGTACATCTGCAATTACCGGAATGTTGTTCATCCGCGTGGAAGGATCAATATAATGGCCGAACTGTTCAAAGGAAGCTGTACGGTAAAGGTTTGAATCCGTTCCGCAGGTTTTGCAATAGTATTTTGTGGCATGTGCCGGGTCAAAGATTTCATTTTGGATATAAATTCCGGCGCCAGGATCTGGTTTTGCGATCACCTTGAGCAAGTCCGGTGACTTCTGCACGATGGTATTTTTTAATTTTCGTCCTTCCCCGTAAAGGAAATAAAAATAAGGGTTAATAAATGTGTTGTTTTCAATAACCGATATATTTTGAACACCTTGGGGAATCTTATTCCCACTAATGTTGTCGGCGGTTGTCACAATTAAAAGAAAGCTGTAGTTCCCTACCCGGGGATTTCTTTTCCATCTGTCGTTCTTTCCATCCGCATAATAGCGCTTTTCATTTCTCGGGTTCCCCACAATCCGGAAATGGTCGCTGACCTGGTGAAACTCTTGATCGGCAGGAATTTCCCCGGTTTTTTTAAAGGTTTGGGAGACATCTTCCCAACTCCCGTAAAAATTTTCCCAGGCGTTGATATTTTGCTTTGTAGTATCGTTTTCATCCGTTTCGGGGAACTTGTAAGACTCGTTCTGATAGAAGATCTTATAAAAAAATTTCTGAGGAATTTTACTGGTATTCTTTATGCAGAAGGAAAATTCAAACTGGCCTTCCCTGACCTGGTTTTGTGTTGGGATAATAAATCCTTCAGTGATGGCATTGGAATAATCGAGTACAAGAGATTTATTGTAGTTTACCGCCCGGGTTTCGTTTCCTGCCGAATCGGTGTGCCAGTTGACAACCGGAATAAAATCACGGATGATAAATTGTTCGGAAACGGTTTCAACGGATCTCGGGGCATTGCTGCAACTTAACAGGAAAAAGGAAATTATCCCATTAATGATCAACAAGATCAGCGCCCATGGGATTGTCGTAATTTTCATTTTGCGGAACAAGGTAACAAGATGTGTCATTTTTCAGTGTTCTGGAAGGTAACTACCTGGATGGTTCCCGGCAAGGCAGGAAGGTCGATGAATTCCTTGCATTCTTTTGTCTTTGGATCTTTTTTCTTACAGTTTTTTCCTATCACAAGAAAGGAAGTCAGCCCGGATTCTACCAGCATTGCCGGGAAAAGCCTGAGAATTTCAAAGTATTTAGGATTAAAGTTCTTTTCATAACCCGTAAAGTCCATGTTGGCGATGACCTGAAAGGTGGAGTCGTTGAACCGGATCTCCTTGAGATCGTATCGCCAGTCGCGGTTATATCGGAATACCTTTACCTTCCCGCTGTTGTCAAAGGCACCAGTGAGAAATTCGTCTGATGGTTTCAGGGTATCTAACCCAATGGTTTTACCTACGCGATTTTGTTTTTCACTGAAACAAGGGATGAACGACCGGCTTGCCAGATCGAACCGCAGAAGTGACCAGGAATAGCCTGTTTTTGATTTTTTTCTGGCGACTGTAAGCAAGATGTCTTGCGGATATTTTTGAAGAAAGCGCCCTGGTGTGATCTTTAAATCGTTTTGCTGTGAATTCCATTGTTTCAGCGGATCGCTGTCGCCCGAAGCCAGGACTGACAAGGGCTCCTTTCTGCCCCTTTCGAAACGGAACACTTTCCACGACCCATCGGCGGCTGTTGCCAGAATTTCCGTGATCTTATTACCATCCAAGTCGGCAGCAATGAGGTGTGAGGTGCCGGCAGTAAAAGGATTAATCATGGTTTTCAGCAATGTTTTAAACGAGGCATGAACAGTATTGCCGGAACAGGCATCCCGGGTTTTCTCAAATTCTCCAACTACGACACCTTTGGGACCGGATAAAAGCAGTTGGGTAGTACCACCATCCGTAAAGCAACCGGAAATGATATCAGCCGAATGAAAAAAGTTGGATTGTATATCGGGTGGTATCACCGGGGTTATTTTCCTGAACTCCTTATCATCCCTGCAAAATGTAAAAAGTTCAGCTTTACCGTCTTTATTGATTACCAGTAGGTCTTCCGTTCCCCGGTTATCAGAAATAAAATGCCCGGAGAAGATCCGGTCGTAGGGGCTGATATCGCCTTCTTTTATTTTCCCATTTTTTATGAGAAAGGATGAGTTCCCGTTGTTAATCTCTTCTTTTCCTAAAAAATGAAAAGGATAAGGAGGGAAATTGAATTTCGGGGTAAACGCAACCCCGCGGCTCAGATCGACCAGGGTAGAATCTCCTCTGCGGGGTTTCTGCCCGCCAAAAACGAAGTAAAAATCATCGATGAGGAAATCAGTATTGCTGTTATTCCAAAAATAGAAAACCAGCTTGTAATCCGGTTTAAATTTAACATCGGAAAGATCGAACATCCCGCTGATTTTAAACCATTTTCCACGCGGGATATAGTTTCCGCTCACGGTAATTGCTTTCCAGGTAACATTGATGCTCCCGTTACTGGCGGCGAATACAAAGTTTCCGAGTGGATCATTCTTTCCGGGGAAAACATAAACCCATGCACTCATTGCCACTGCTCCAAGGTTTTCAATCCCAATATCACCTGCTTTTCTTTCAACGGAGAAGCTGTAACTGTTTTTCCCGAAAGCCTTGGTGGAATAATGGCCGGAATGGGCAATTCCTTTGTACAGGTCGCCAGTATTTTTGTTCTCCGGCCCCACTTCAAAGTCAAAATATAAGGTATGGGGAATATCTGTGGTGATATGTTGCGGGTTTACAAATTCCGTTTCGGTTGTGCCGGAAACCTTAAGAATCCTGTTAAAGGGAATATAACGTGCGGTGAATGCGACTCCTAAAATGACGACAATCAAAACAACAGAGAAGAGAAGAATTCTTTTTTGTTTTTTACGCATGGCAAAATGTTAGGATAGAACAGGATGACAAAACTAAACAAAATACAAATTCTTATTACCTTTGAAAAATCAACTCTTTAACTAAAACCGGAAAATGGTAGCGGCAATAGTTCCATCATATAAAGTCAGGGATTCGATTCTTGAAGTTCTTTCGAAAATTGGGCCTGAAGTGAGTAAGATCTATGTAGTGGATGATGCCTGTCCGCAAGGTACCGGTAATTTTGTGAAAGAGAATTGCACGGATGATCGGGTTGAGGTGTTATACAATCCTGGGAACCTTGGAGTTGGCGGGGCTGTCATGACAGGGTACAAAAAAGCCCTTGCGGATGGTTGCAGGATCATGGTTAAAATTGACGGAGACGGACAGATGGATCCTTCGCTTATTCCACGGTTTATTGATCCGATCAGAAGGAAAGAAGCGGACTATGTGAAGGGGAACCGGTTTTATGATCTTGGCTACCTGAGAAAAATGCCAGCTATTCGGCGGTTTGGAAATTCGATGGTATCCTTCATCGGCAAAATTGCCAGCGGGTACTGGAACGTCATGGATCCGGCAAACGGGTATACTGCCATCAGCGCAACAGCGCTTAAACACCTTCCGCTTGAAAAGATCGACCGGCGTTTCTTTTTTGAGAGCGATATGTTGTTCCGGCTTAACACCATCCGCGCAGTCGTTCAGGATCTTCCGATGCATGCAGAATATGGAAAAGAAAAAAGCAATCTCAGGATTTCCGGGGTGTTGTTCCGGTTCCCATTCAAATATATGAACCGGCTGACCAAGCGGATCTTTTACAATTATTTTCTCAGGGATTTCAACATTGGAACGCTCGAATTGATTATGGCATCTATTTTCCTGGGATTCGGACTCATTTTTGGAGGGATCCACTGGATCTCCAGCCTGGAAACACTTCATCCTGCCACAGCCGGAACCGTTCTCCTTGCCGGGTTGCCCATTATACTCGGGTTCCAGTCATTGCTGGCCTTTCTCCATTATGACCTCGTCAATATTCCCCAGAAAGCCATCACTGCAATGGAGGCGTAATTGCAGATATGAATGCAGGAAGAAGGAAAAGATCCTGAAATGTATTTTAAATTAAATGAAAATAATATTTCTATATATCTTATTGCCCCAGACCATTATTTAATGCAAAAATGAATTACAAATCAAGCAAAAACCTGCACTGGTTCCTGTTAATAATGGTTTTCATCTTACTTATTGTATTATCATTCCTTTCTGAAGGATTTTACGGAGGAGCGGACAATATCAACCATTATTTTATCTCCCGGTATTCCTTCAGATATCCCCATCTTTTCCTGGACACATGGGGAAGGCCGGTTTTTACGATCATGAGCTCGCCATTCAGCCAGTTCGGGTTCCTGGGGTTAAAATTGTTTAATGTGCTACTGGGCTGTCTGTCGGCTTTCCTTGCATACCTGACTGCCAGAAAGATTGGAATCAGGCAGTCGTGGCTTGCCATTCTATTTATGATCTTTACCCCTATGTATTTTCTGATGACCCTGACCGGTCTGACTGAAATTCAGTTTGGATTCATTCTTATTCTCTCAGTGTATCTCTTTTTTGATGAAAAATACCTTGCTTCAGCCATCATTATTTCATTTCTTCCTCTTTCACGTTCAGAGGGAATTGTGCTGCTTCCATTTCTTTTTATTGCCTTATTGATGAAAAGAAAGTATTATGCGGTTCCATTTTTAGCTACCGGGTTTTTATTGTTCAGTATCGTGGGGTATTTTTTTGTTTATCATGATTTTTTCTGGATCATCACGCAGTCACCTTATCCCCTTCACCATCCCATCTATACAGAAAAAGGCCCTTTGCTTCATTTTATCACCTTTTCGCCCGAAATTTTTGGAATTCCATTGCTTATCCTTTTCACAACTGGGATCGGAATTTATGTATATCTGTTTTTTACGGCAGAAAAAAAATATCGGCTGCAGATTTTTCTTGAAATCTGGATGCTTGTGCTAACGGTACTTTTATTTTTTGCAGTTCATTCTGTACTTTACTGGAAGGCATTGTTTGGGTCGATGGGTATTATAAGGGTTATAACCGGTGTCTTGCCTTTGGCAGCTATTGTCAGTCTGAAGGCATTCGATCAACTTGAAAAAACATTATTTAAAAAAGAGAGTTTCCGGAATGTCTTTCTTTTTCTTGTTATCATTTTCTTAATTATTTCTAACTTTTTAATCAACCAATACCCTGTACCAACTTCGCCGAGAGATCAGAACCTAAGGAAAGCAGCCAATTGGGTCAAACAAACGCCCCTTATCAAACAGAAGATCTTATATACAGACCTGGATATACCTTTTTACCTTGATCTGGATCCCTATAATAAAAAATATATTCATTTATTTTCATCAGAATGGTTGATGGGTTACCCGGAGAATACTGTCCTCATCTGGGATTCTTATTTTGGAACTCATGAATCTGATGTTTTGCTTGATCGTGTTAATAAAACCGGGGTATACAAACTTATTAATATTTTTCAGCCAATACCTTATTTGAGTACAGAGGGTGAACAACCTTATGAAGTATGTATTTTTAACAAAGACCCATCCGGAAGTCAATTTGATAATAAAGCCATCCGGGACTCAATCATAGCAAAAAATTGTGAAATCAGAGCGGTAAGATTCATAACAGGAACAACTTTTGAAAAAAATCTTAGAAAAAAAGACATCCCTTATGTTACCGGGGAAGTTGCACGATCCGGATCATTTTCTTATAAGGTACCCGGTGATGAAGAATTCAAATCGTCTTATGAACTTGACCTTTCAAAAATTATTTCTCAGAAAGATAATATTACCATCAGGGTATCCTGTTCCGTTTATCCGCTGATCCCATTCAAAGAGAACGATACACGCCTCGTGATCACCTTAAAAGACAGGGGTGATCTTTATCATTCCCTCCACCTGGATTCAACTGCCACCAGAGTTAATCAATGGAATAAGGTTTCCTTTATGGCGACATTCCCTGTCATTAAAAAGTCCGATAGGGTGATCATTTATTTCTGGCACAGGGGGAAAAAAGAATTTTATATTGATGATCTGAAAATTGAAGTCGTTTATTTTGGATCAGGGCTTAATTCCGAAGAAACAAAAGGATCTGCAGGAAATTGATTTCCTTTAAGAAGTCTATTTTTTTACTGTTTCTCAAACCGGAGTTTAATATCATCAATATAGGTCATTGATGTTCTTGATTTATTCCAAACATAAAAGCAGATATTATTCGATTGATCAATCCATTCGGGAATGGTGAAAATTGCTGTGACCTTAGTCCAGGTATTGGGCTTTTTGATAAAATCATCCAGCTTTATCTCCTTATAGTAAAAAATTTTCTGCTGCCAGTCCTGGATTTTGCAAACGAAAAGAGCTTTTGTCCTGATCTTTTTACCCGGGTTAACCCAGAGACTGGCTTTTACCCTTTTCACCGGTGCATGTAACATCCCATCAAGCCTGCGTAAAAATGGTCCATTGGTAAGAATATCTTCGTTAATATACCCGGCAATACCCGGTGAATGGACACATTCCCGCTGAGGCGATAATTGAGCGACTCCACCAAAATTCTCAAAATCCTGTTTATAGGTATAGGAATCCGGATTATAATGACAGATCCCTGCTTCATCTAAGTAGATGAAGTAATCATCCCAGGCCCAGGTAGAATATGGATTCCATTTCTGATGATAGGTTAGCCGCAGATTATAATAGCCTGAAATAATAATGAAAAGAATCAGCAGCGAACGGATATACAGATTTTTCATCGCTTTCAGGCTGGCGAGGAAGTACCCAAATGGCAAAGCTAGTAATGAGTAATATTCTACGAATGGACGGTATCCGAAGCTTCCTCCAAAGTACCAAATATGCCAGGATGCAAAAATGTAAGTGATCAGCAGGAAAAACAACCCGATAAAGATTCCGTTTGGAATCTTTTTCATGATCATAATGATAATGCCTGCAATAAACAAAAGGGCAAGTGGTGTATAAAGGAAAAATCCGTTCAATGGTGAAAACCAGACTGCGATCATCAGCGGGTTTTTCCAGTTCAAAAAACCTTCTCCAGGATATGAGTAGTACAGAAAATGTCCTGTAAGGTATTTCCAGTAAATGAATTGCGGAAGAAAAACCAGGCTCACAGTGATGATGAAAGTAATAATGTAGGCGGGTTTTAAGAATAAAAGTATGCGCTTCCACAGGGCTTTTAAAGAAGTAATATCCAGGAAAATCATCCAGGTGAAGAGAAGAATGTTTGTCGGGCGGATCAGAATGGCAAGAGATAATACAAAGCAGATCCCTATGAACAAGGCAAATGATTTTTTCTCCTGATTAAGAAATTTCTTCAGAAAAAATAAAAACAATGCGAAAAGGAAGAAGGAATTGACATGGGACATTAATCCGTCATCGATCCCAAAATAATAAAGGTTGGTCCCCGCAAAAATGAGGAACACCGTGATATAGGAAACTCCCCGTGAAAAATAGTTACGCAGGAATTTCATGAGAAAGAAGAGCCCGAGAAGGAGGTAAAAGACTCCGGGGAGGATGGTCATCTTTTGATAAAAATCAGAAAAACCGTCGGGCTGAAGGTTCCAATGAACGGCGATGAAATGCGTGATCAGGAAAAACGGGGTCCATAGGATGGCAATGCCACAGGTTGTTTTATCTGCTAATTTATTGTTTTCGTAATCAAGGTGAAATGCCATGCATTTTTTTTCTATGCCTGCCGGGAACTTATGTATGTCCCAGCCATAGATGAAGGTGGCAGGAAGGTAAACGTAATAATCAGCTTTGTCTGAATAGATCTCAGGCTGATGATTCTGGCGGTGAGAAAAGTTGATGTCATAGGCAAGATAAAGACAAAGAAAGAACAAGGGAATAAAGATGATCCAATCAACTTTTCCTTTTGAAACCAGGTTCCTGATCACGTTATTTTTTAGGTTCAAATGTTTCGTATTTTAGATCATCAATATAAATCATAGAATTCCCGGTATAATAGACATAGGAAACCAGTTGGTCCTGAAGGTTTGGATCAGGAGGGATCAGGTAATCGAGTGAAACGGTATTCCAGATACCAGCATTAAGCTGAAGGTCTCCAAGATTTAATTTTTTATAAAGGTAATTAGTACTTCCGTGCATAGAAGAGATTACGAGGTTTACTTCGGAAAAATCTGCTGAATTTTTTGTAAAAACTGAGGCAGTAATTCTCAACCCTACCCTGGGTTTCTTCATAAACTCTTCGTACTGTACAAACACCCCTGGGGAAAACCTTGTCGTACTATCCATTGTAAATGCCATCTTCCCGGATTTCACGTGTGTGTGTTCAAGTTTGCTTTTAAATGGAACATCCGGATCTTCAAAATCATAAAAAGCAAGACCTACTTTCTTGAACCTGCTTTCGTCTCTTAACACAAAGGTCGTGTCTTGTTCTGTTCCAATCATTTTTTGTTTTTCATTTTCCGTTAAAGTAGTACGGCCAAAAATCTCTCTATAATTGTCTTCAGTCATCCCGGAATGCAGAATGATTCCTTCGTTGAACTGCCAGGTCTGAAAAACGTTCATAAGGATGAGGATTGTTGTGAACGTATAGAAAATGATACGGGAAACAGGTTTATCGTTTTGAATCATCCCTATGAATGAAGCTATTGGGAATACGAGCATTGCATAGGCCGGGATGAAAGCTACCTGTCCGAAGACCGGAGTTGTTCCTAATTTCGACCAGCTGGTTTCCAGGAAAAGATCCAGTATACAAAAAAGAAAAACAGGATAAAAAATGGTGCGGTTCTTCTCTGCAAAAAAATAAAAACCTATAAAAGCGAAGATCATAAAGGGTGTATAGATCAACCAGCCATGGTCAAAAGAGAAAAGATCATTCCAGAGGAAGGAGGAAAAAGAATAGAAAACGCCGGGTAGTTTGAAGGAGAAAAATGGAATTTCTCCGGGTGAAATATTCCAAAAGAGAACCGGAGTTAAAACGAAAACAGCCAGGCAACTGATAAAAAAATCTCCCTGTCGTTTATTATTTTTTATTAAAATGATTTTTGCTTTCCAGCTTGCCTTATCATGAACACCCCATAAAGCCGGGATCAGGAGTGCAAAAAAGCCTGTAGGCTGGAAAAGGATGATCAGCCCCATGGCAATAGTAAATGAAATAACATAGATCAGCTTTTGATGCTTATGCCAGGAAGCTGTTAAAAAGACGACCATCGCAAACAACGAAAAAAGCAGGATTGGCTGTAACCGGTAATCCAGTGAGACCATGCAGAATAAATTGGTGCCAAATGCCAGTGCCAGGAGGGTAATGGCCACGGTTAGGTCGGGAAAATAGAGCAGCAGCGTTTTTCGGGTAAATACGATCCCGGAAAGGAAGATCACAAGGTAAACAAGGAAAGTCAACGCAGTTAATTGGACTTTATTTCCAATGAAATGAACCAGGAGATAAGCAAGAGCTATGACGAAAAAGGCAATGAACGAAAATGGATTTTTAAAAATACGTTGGAACATGAGTTATTTTATTTGTCTGTGATTATTTCTTTTTTAAACCGGATCATTGAATACACTTACCCAGATCTTTGACTGATATGCTTTTACTAAACCTGATCTTTAGAATGGAATCATCCCTGAGAATATTTTCGGGGATAGGTTTGTCGGAAAAAACAATGTACCCGATTTTCAGGTCTTTCCGGCTTTTCAGAATGTTAAGCTGATTGTCGTCGATTTTATCATATGCAGCTTTAATTGTGGTATAAAACATTAAATGGGGAATTTCCTCCCAGGGGCAATTGATAATGATAAAATTGGATTGTTGTGATTCCGGGATAATATTACCCAATTCACGGTACAATCCTGCAAATTTTTTTCGTTGGGATATACAGCGTTCCTTATTCCCCCTCTCAGGATAAAAATCGGAATATTTTTCGTTCAGCTTATACTGAGAGGCTGCAACATAAAGTACGATGACAGTCATCAGGAGAATTTGCAAAAACCGGGATGAAACAAACAAGACGAAGAAACGTTCAGCAACCGTAAAGAAGGAGGCATAAACCAGAAGGATGACGGGAAGTGCTATGAGTGTAAAAGCAGGCATCTTTGTTGCGGCAGCAGAATAGAATACAAAAACGATCGCCACCATAAACAGCAGTGAAACGGCCAGTCTTTTTCGTTTTGCGATCAAAACAAAAATGACTGCAAATACTATCCATATTATAGGAGAAACAGAAAAACTCTCCCTGAAATGTTCAATATAATAATACCATCCCAGGCCGTTGCCGCTATGTCCTTCGATCGGTGCTAAAAAATGACTTGATGCAAGGTTGAATTCATACCTCGATTCCAGTGGAAACTTCAGCAGGATATAGATTTGCCAAGGTAAAGCAATCACGATCGTAATAAGAAAGCTTAGAAGAATATGAACGTAGCATTTCATCTCCTTTCTGGATTTTTCGGAGAGGATGACGGATAAACTCCACCCGGAATAAACAAGCAGGCCGGGAAGCCACTTCACAAGGATGGCTGCTCCGGCAAGCAAGCCGGTCAGCATAACGAATTTCAGTTGTCCTTGTTTTCCTGTTCTGTATTCATATTCCAGCCAGGACCATAAACTCAGGGTCACATAAAACAGGAAAGCCACATCATTATGGTCGGAGAACATAAATCCTGTGATCAGCCGGAATAAAAAGTAAGAGACCGTAAAAAAAACAGCTGCCCAGAAACCTGTCCGTCTGTCCGCTACTATAAGTCCCATGCGGTAAATAGCAGGAATCATGAGAACGGTCATGACCAGATCGGGAAAACGGACGGCCCATGCTTTTGCACCGAACACCCAGATGGAAAAGGCCATTTGCCAAAGGAACAAGGGTTGTTTATGCAGCCAGATATGATTCCCGATCCAGTTTGTATAATCATAAGGTAATACTGGGTCGCTGTAAAGCATAGGTTTAAAAGGATGAGAAATCATGTTCCTGGCTACCAGCGCATGGTACTGTTCATCCCACATCATCAGGAAATCGAAGATCCGGATGCAGTACAAGGTCAGAAAAATTGCCGCTATCATCAGGGATAGTAAGGCGATCCATGGTTTGAGCCGGGTTTGAAATAACACGATAGCCATTACCATGAATACAAAGCCCATGACGACAAGTATGTAATCCTGAAAAGGAACCACCTTGTTAATATCTACCCGGATGAAAGAATCCGCGTTTTCACGAGGGCCTGTCACAACCCGGGAATCCCCGGCCAGATGCCAGTACCGGCCATTCTTATCCCGGATCAGGATGCTGTCTCCGTTTTTTTCAATCTTCCAGTAAGATCTATTTGCAGCTCCGCCGGAGATCCCTCTCAGATTATTCTGATCGTCTGTTCCGATTCGTTTTCCCTTATTTGTAATGAATGTAAAATATTCCCCTGCTTGCTTCTTTATTGAAAATTGTTCCCAGGTGCCAACCTGGTACCGGTCAGCGACCAGGATCTCGCCTTTATCCAAATCACAACATAAATAATTACCATTCTTTGCTTTGAACGAAAAATAAGCCGAGTTCCTGAAAAACCGGGAATTGTTGTTGAAAAGTTCAATCAACAGATAACAGGAAACAATAACGACCAGGACGCCGGTGATCATGTGACGGTTGAAGATCATGCCAGGCTGCTTCAGGGATCGAAGATCGACCTTTACCATCCTTTTATTTTAAATATTTCCTGTTGAACAGATTATACTTGAAAATGCACCAGATAGTTCTGAAACCATCTTTCATACGGATTTTCTTACCCTCTTCGTAAGTCCTTCCGTAATATGAAATCCCAACTTCATAAATACGGATTCCTTTAAAGCGTGAGATCTTGGAAGTGACTTCCGGTTCGAAACCGAATCTGTTTTCTCTAAAATAAATTTTATAAATTATTTCAGCCCGGAAGAGTTTATAGCAGGTCTCCATATCCGTCAGGTTCAGATTGGTGAACATGTTGGAAAGAAAGGTTAGGAATCGGTTCCCGACAGAATGCCAGAAAAAAAGGATCCGGTGGGGGTTGCCACCCATAAACCGTGATCCGTAAACTACATCGGCAAAGCCGTCCAGCATAGGTTTAAGAAGAATGTTGTATTCCTGAGGGTCGTACTCAAGGTCGGCATCCTGAATGATGATGAAGTCTCCGGTTGCAAGTTCAATCCCTTTGTGAAGCGCTGCTCCTTTGCCCCTGTTTACCGTCTTATTGAATAACCGGATATCAACTTCGGGATGTCGGCGGATATATCCGGTAATAACCTCTTCTGTTTCATCACGGCTGCAATCATTTATGATGATCAATTCCTTAGTGATACCGCCATTCAGTTTGACGTCCAGCACCTTATCAAGGATCAGGTGGATGGTCCGGGCTTCATTGTATGCGGGAATCAGGATCGACAGCTTTTGAGCACTCATAAAATCAGAATATTACCTTTTCAAAAATATAAATTTTCCCACAGTGGAAGGTCATTCAAAGAAATAAACCCTTTTCACCCTACGCGAAATACCAGTCAGGATCTCATATGGAATAGTGCCCAGATCACGGGCCAGCTGTGTAACGGGATAGGCATCTCCGAAAACAATCACCTCATCGCCTTCATGGATGGCAGAAGATTCCGGTGAAGCAAATAATTTTGTGATATCCACCGTGCAGGTATCCATGCTGATATTTCCGATAGTTTTTGCGGGGAAACCGTTGATCATAACTTTTCCGGCGCCATTGCCTAGTCTTCGGCTGAATCCGTCGGCATACCCGATGGGAAGAATGGCGATTACCAGGTCAGTGTTTGCTATGCCTTTCCGGTTATACCCGATAGTTTCTCCTGCTTTCACCCGTTTGATCTGGGAAATGATGGTCTTCAGGGTGCTGACGTTGCGGAGGTAGTGTTGTTCATCCTTGTTGAACCCGATGCCGTATAGTCCGATCCCGAGCCGGACCATCCCCATCTGGGCCTTCGGAAAACGGCTGACACCTGCGGAGTTCAGGATGTGAACGAGAAAGGAATAGCCAAGGCCGGTTCGGATTTTTTCAGCAGTTAATTCTAAACTATTGATCTGGCTTAGCGTAAAATTATCTTCAGCCGGGTCTTCGCTGGCAGCAAGGTGCGAAAATACCGATTCCACGCGGAGTTCAGGGTTTCTTTTCAGCCGTTTGATCAGGCTGTCAACTTCTGAAGGATCAAATCCCAGCCGGTGCATACCGGTATCTATCTTCAGATGAACCGGTACCGGGATCTTCGATTCTCCCTGGTTTTCAGGGATCGCCTGTTCCAGCATCCCGAGAACAAGGAAGTTGTAAATTTCAGGTTCCAGGTTGTACTGTAAAAGTAAGTCGAAACTTTGTTCTTCCGGGTTCATTACCATGATGGGCAATGTGATTCCTGCTTTCCGAAGTTCCACACCCTCATCGGCATAGGCTACGGCAAGGTAATCCACGCGGTGAAACTGCAGCAGGTTGGCAATTTCAAAGCTGCCGCTGCCGTACGAGAAGGCTTTCACCATGGCCATGGTCTTGGTTCCCGGTAGTAGTTTTGAACGGTAATAATTGAGGTTGTGAACCAAGGCATCGAGGTGGATCTCGAGGATGGTTTCGTGCGACTTTTGCTGAAGAGCATGACTGATTCGTTCGAATTCGAAAATTCGTGCGCCTTTTAACAGGATTGCCTCATCCCGTAAGGAAGAAAATGGAAAACGATCGAAAAAATCGTTTGTGGTCGTAAAAAATGTTTTTTCCATGGGAAATTGGCCTGCCTGCCGGCAGATCTCATTCCCGATGCCGATGATCCTGGATATCCCTTTGCCACTCAGGATCCCGGAGATTTCCCGGTAAAGGCTATCCGGGTCGCGGCCACTTTGAAGGATATCCGAAAGAATGACGGTTTTCTTTTTGTACTGGGTCTGCTGATTCAAAAAATCAATGGCGATCCCCAGGGAGTTGATATCGGAGTTATAGCTGTCGTTGATCAGGGAGCAACGATTGATGGCCTCTTTGAGCTCCAGGCGCATGGCAATGGGGACCAGAACTTTCATCCGGGCGGAGATAACCTCAGCTTCATATCCCAGGAGGAGCATCAGCGCCCAGCAATGAATTGCATTTTCGATGGAGGCTTCATCGGTAAAAGGAATGGTTACTGTTATTTCCCTGTTTTTGAAAATTCCCGTGAGAATGGTTTCCTGTGATTTGCCAGGGGAACTCCGGATGATCTGCAGGTCGGATTCCTGTTTCCTGCTCCAGGTGAATTTTGTTACCTGTTTCAATGAAGTCTCCTGCATCACTTTGTCATGAATCAATTCATGATCCATGCAATAGACCAGGGCGCCGGAGTTGACAAAGAGCTTAAGTTTTTCCCCGACCTTTTGGTCAAGGTCCCGGAAGCCTTCATCATGTGCGTGCCCGATGTTTGTAAAGATGCCGATGGTGGGCCGGATGATGGGTTCCAGTTTTTCCATTTCGCCCGGTAGTGAGATCCCCGCTTCAAATAATGCAAGGTCATTTTCCGGTTCCATCTTCCAGACCGACAGCGGAACGCCGATCTGAGAATTGTAGCTTTTTGGACTCCTGACAATTTTTCTATCCCGGTTCATCAACTGGAATAGCCATTCTTTCACGATGGTCTTTCCATTGCTACCGGTGATGCCGATGACAGGGATGCTGAAACGGGAACGGTGAGCGGCACCCAGTTTCTGAAGCGCCTCCAATGTGTTGTCGACAAGGATAAAGTTGGCCAGTGAACCGGTATTTCCCGGTTTGTTTCCATTTTCAGGTTGGGATTCGGACTGTTGGGGCAAAGCAGAAACCAGGAAATTCCTGACTCCTTTTTCAAACAGTTCAGCGACGTAACGATGCCCATCGTTCCTTCCGGAAACAATTGCAACGAAGAGGGTAGACTCCGGGTGAACAAGCCGACGGCTGTCGATCAGGATTTCTTTAATAGGAACAGATCTTTCCCTTCCGGTGAAAAGTGTTCCATTCGTATGGTATGCAATTTCTGAAAGGGAATACGAAAGATTCATTACTGCTGGGGGCTTTCGGGTTCAACCGGTTTAGGATTCATGGCATTTGCCAGTAATTCATCGTAGGCAAGGCGGTTATTGTAGATCGTGCATGCCAGGTAAACGGCGTTGCGAAATGCTTCGGGGTTTGCTTCATTTTTCCCGGCAAGATCATACGCAGTTCCATGTGCCGGTGATGTCCTTACAAAAGGCAACCCTGCAGTAAAATTGACGCCTTCATCAAAGGAAAGTAGTTTAAAGGGGATCATTCCCTGGTCGTGATAAACCGCAAGAATACCGTCAAAATGACGGAAGGTGCCCGAAC
>Ga0187861_10002788_pt1 | contig 16073 bp, 14 predicted proteins | sample June2016WEW_10_1_3_FD_132986 | JGI IMG/M metagenome (GOLD analysis project Ga0187861, IMG submission 132986) | Peatland microbial communities from SPRUCE experiment site at the Marcell Experimental Forest, Minnesota, USA - June2016WEW_10_100 | ecosystem: Environmental > Terrestrial > Soil >...
CATTGTTGGTGGAAAGAAAGATGTCGCCAAAATAAGTCCCCACAAAAAGATTATTACCGCTGACAACAAGGGACTGAGTAGCAAGATCCGTCAATCCAGAATTGACTGCAGTCCAACTGGTTCCTCCGTTGGTTGAACGAAAGACCCCACCTCCGTAAATCCCTGCAAAGATATTATTTTTACTCGCGGCGAAAGATTTAACAACACCGCCATATGGTCCGTTGGTTTGTACCCACTGGGCATATAAAGGATTCATATTGCTTAATGTGAAAAAGAGCACGACAAATAAAATGATAACTGCCTTCATAAATGGTATATACACTTTCATTATATAAAATGCGCTGCGCCCTAACGGATGGGCGCTAAGCTGCGGTACTGTAAACTTTCCAATTGTACCTTCCTCGCGCCGAACCCATTTATAATTTTATTCATAACCTTCTTGCGCGGACTTTCGCACTCGCGCTCATTCCGTCAGCTTGAGCGCCTGGTTAGGCATACATTTACTTAGTACGAATAGTTATGCTATTACATATTTTCTTAAGAATATCCGTAGAGTTCGGGAAATCGAAACCCGTTGCAAAGCACACAATTGATTTATGATTTCCAATTCCCTTAATAAGAAGCAACACTTCCTCGTCAGCGGCAGAAGTCCAGGTTCCACCTCCTTTAATTCCGATAGAAGTGTTTCTGGTGGATTTCAAGCCCTTCCAATCCGATAAATTGTATGCAATAACTGAATCCTCATATTGATTCCCCTTGTCAAACCACTGTCCATCTTTTTTAAAGAAATTGTTTTCTTCGGCATTTTTATCGAAACCAAAATCAGAAACATAAATTGTCAACGTCGAATACAATTCTAAATAAATTGCCTTATTAGAATCCACCTTTTCGTCCACCGGAGAATATCGTAAATATTCAATACAAATCGCATTCTTGGCTTTTAGAATAGATCCTCCGGGATTAATTACAAAATAGCTTGGATAAATAAATGAGATACAAGATGCCTCATTCTTATAATTCACCCATTTGGATTTATCACCGACTTGCGCTTCCACAATTGTGAAGGCTAACAAAAGCAAAATAAATATATAAATTATATTTTTTATCATTTTATAATGTATGCCTAACGGACCGGCGCTAAGCTGCGGCGCTGATAACTTTCAAGTTGCTGATGACGAAACGAGTTCATGCTGATAAATAAATTATTAAGCATCTAAAACTTTTCTCGCCAAGCTTAACGTACGAGCCCGCCGACAATTGCTTTTTAGTAAAGCCGGCGGGCGACGCTCATTCCGTCAGCTTGAGCGCCTGGTTAGGCCGCCGATAATAATTAATCTAATCGATTTGTAAGATTTGCATTTGGACCTACTATCCAAACCGAATAAAAAGATAACGATCTCAACCAATCACCATAAGTATGTCTGAAACTTTCAACAATTGGATCGAGAGAAAGATTAGGAGTGTCCGTCGCGTCCAAGGCAATTACTTGTGATCTACGTTGAGCAATAGGAATCCGTGCTGCCTTTGATTCGATTGCTTCCTTAAGAATAATAGATAATTGGTCAATCTGACTTGTTTCACTAAATTTGCCTTGAGTCTGGATAGATTTGTAGATATTCGTTCGACTATCAGCACGCGTGACTTGAATATCTAGAAAATCATTATCATTTGTTAGTCTGCAATCAATATCAATAGGAAGCGATGCATCAGTTAATAATTGCCATTTTGTTTTTGCATCACTAAGACGTTCAGCAAGAATTCTTCCAACGGTGGGAACGTTTCCTTCACCCTGCTTTATCTTTAGTTGTATTGAAGAAACAACGGATCCATTTTGTTCCACATCTGATGATATATTACGATCATTGGAATCTGATTCACGAAAGCCAATAGTTTTTTCCTTGCGAATCTTTCTTATTTGCATGTTTTCAGACATAGGAACGATTTCGTCGTAAGTTTGAATGTGAACGGCTTGAAGCTTTCCAGACATCGGTAATTGACCGCCTAATTCGACACTTTGGACGGTTTTCTTTTTGCCGATTACGGAAAATAAATTTATAAAGACAGCTTTTATTTTATTCATATTTTTAGTTAGGCGGCCTAACGGATTGCGGCTAAGCTGACCGCGTGACCAACTTTAATGTTGCACCCAAGGAAACAGGTTCACGATACCAACTGAATTATTAAGCACCAAAACTCTATTAGCCATGTTGATTGCTCCCACGCTCATCCGGTCAGCTTGAGCCGCTGGTTAGGCAGCACCTGCATTATTATTCGAATCATTTTTGCTTCTTTGAAAGAGTACGCCTAAGAAAAAAGAGAATAACCAAGCGAGCAATAGTAATACAAGATATACTTTATCACCAAATGAATAACTTAGAATAAGTTTATAATCTAAATTTAGTACTAAGATGACAAGAAATACAACCTGGATGACAATAAAAAACCAAAAAGTAAATCGCGAGTTAACTTTCGCAAAAAAAGTATATCTTGAAAATAATCTTCCAGAGAACAATTCGATTAGAATAATTATCCCAAATATTATTATTCCGATCAGAAGTTTATCGTTCATAACTATTAGTGCTGCCTAACGGACCGGCGCTAAGCTGCGGCGCTGATGATTTTTGTATTGAACTAAACGAAACGAGTTCACGCTGATAACTAAATTATTAAGCAACTAAAACTTTACTCGCCATGTTAAATTGTAGCACGCTCATTCCGTCAGCTTGAGCGCCTGGTTAGGCGGTTGCCGCTTTCTTCTTTGCTTTTTTGGCCTTTCTGTCGACAAACTCTTCATATTTTTCTGACAGAACGTAAACATACTCACATATTGCAATCGCAAAATCAAGAACATCTTTGGCATCTTGCGCAGTTGTTGATTCTTCATTTGCATGAGCACCAAGATTACGCTCTTTACGAAGAACTTCACCCCAAGAAAAGAGTCTATCATCGATTACTTTGAGTTTTTTCAACTCACGAAGACCTTCACTTAAATTTTTCTTACCAGATTTTTCAACGCATATTGCCTCAATAGCTTTTCCACACATTACAGCACATGCTGAATAGACTTCCGCTGAGTAACAACGGTGTGCATCTTCAAGTGCTTTCCGAACCATTGAGGGAATTGAGCCAAATGAAAATTTATCGGGAACAGGCCATAGTCTAGATGGAGTATCCCAACCCGTATCACTGTTTGGATCAAGGTCAGACCAGGCACTAGCTAATATAATGTCTTTGCATGATGGACAACGAAGAAGAATATATTTATAAGGTATATCATCAGGTGGCGATGTAACATGCTCGGCGAGTATTTTCGCATCAACACGGGCAATGCATCGAGGACAATCAATAAGCATATAAACCTCCAATTTATTTTGGCAACCGCCTAACGGATCGGCGCTAAGCTGCGGCGCTGATAACTTTCAAGTTGCTGAAAACGAAACGAGTTCATGCTGATGGCTTTCAAGATATATTAAACTGTTACGAGCCATGTTTAACGTACGAGCCCGCCGACAATTGCTTTTTAGTATAGCCGGCGGGCGACGCTCATTCCGTCAGCTTGAGCGCCTGGTTAGGCAGCAGCTTCAGAATTAATATTCGGAGCAGTTAAGCAAATGAAATTTACAGATTCATAAAAACGTAACAACCAGACACTTGTATTTATATCTTCAGGTACAACATAATACCAAAATTGGAAAATTCCCGGCTGAATTACTCTTGGATGTGTAGAATACAAATGAATCACAATTGATTCTATGGACTTTCGTAAATCCGAATTAATATCGCTAAGACCAGATTCTTCAAAAGCCCTTACATCATAAGAAAAAGGAAGAAGATGACCCTCTTCTTTGAAAAATAATCCCTTTACTATTCGAACTGCAACCTTATCTAATCGTTGGAGGTTGACATCATACAACGCTCCTTTTCCCAAATACAAACCAGAAGGCGAGTTGACTTCGACAGGCCGCATATGACGTTTTAGGGCATATAACATTCGACGCTTTTTGGGATTTGACAAAGCACGAAAAACAGATTGAACAAGAATTTGACCGGATGGCTTTGTTACCACATCGCCTCTAAGGGCAATCATCGTCTTGAAATATTCATCATCTTTTGCAGCATCTCTGTTACAACTAATACAGCAAGGGACAGTAACAAGATTTGTTGGTTTTGGATCGGGAAAAATGCAAGAAGGTGGAACATGATCAAATGTTTCCGGATTTGATTTTCCACAATATGTACAAACAACCGTCTTTTTATTCATTGTGTTATATAAAGCTGCTGCCTAACGGACCGGCGCTAAGCTGCGGCGCTGATAATTTTCAAGTTTCTGAAAACGAAACGAGTTCATGCTGATACCCAAATTGATAAGTATCAAAGTTATAGGTACTAAAAACTGAATAGTAAAAACGAAAACCCACCATTAGCCATGAATTTTGCACCACGCTTATTCCGTCAGCTTGAGCGCCTGGTTAGAACACACGCGGTAGAATATTCAAATAAAAAATAATAAAAGGCACTGAGTGAGTTGTATCCGGACTACACCCGCACGAGTGTCATGTTGTTGCGTATTATTAGGAGTGATTTTCGGTACGCAAAAAATCCTCCAATACAACTCTACTATTCTGTTTGATATCAGGTTCTTTGTCAATGTGAGGCCCTATTGAATGGTCAATTACTATTTGTCTGATCAAATCGTAAAAATGTCTGGATGCGCCAGGTGCGCAAATAATATTAACGATGAAATCAGTATTCAATAATTTGGAAGAGACAGCTTCCTCATTTGAAGCCGGATGGCGATAAAGAACTAATCGAAATTCTTTTTCGGCTTCAAAATATTTAGTTTTGCTGAATGCCCGCATATGTTCTGAATCATATTTCGCTTTATGCCCATAGTCAATTTCCCCAAAAAACCAGTTAAGAATATTTCTATCCTCTGTTTCAAAGCTCTTGATTTCAAGCGAATCAATTAATTTTTCGACTGTTGAGAAAAGAAGAATGCCTTCATAATAATTGGTATAATTCTTCCACATTAAATATGATTCGGTATCATTCATCACCCAGCAGGAGGCATAATAGTTGCCAATAGTTTTTAATATGTTCTCTTTACGTTCGCAGCTATATTCAGGACTAACATATTTTGCACTATTCTTCAGAGAATCTATTATTTCAGTGTATTGAGGAATTCCTTCAGCTTTATCTTCAAACAAAGATATTTTCTTAAACTTAAGCGTAGAGTTTCCCAAGAGATCTAAAAGACCGCTTAATGAAAAATAGCGACATATCACTATGTTCTTAAGATGTGAAGGCATTTCTTCCTTTAGGGAATAAATATAGACTGGTTTTAATCTCTCCAAAATCAATTATCACCTCCAAAGTGATTGTGCATGATACGTATACCTAGGCCAAAAGAAGTTCGTGTGTTCTAACGGATTGGTGCTAAGCTGCGGCGTGACCAAGGTTCGTGTTGTACCAAAGGAACCGAGTTCACGCTACCAACAGAATTATTAAGAACAAATACGTTGCTCGCCATGTAAATTGCTCCCACGCTTAAGCCGTCAGCTTGAGCGCCTGGTTAGGTTGCATTTTGCGACTGTCATTATTTCTTCTTCTTTTTTGTTTGATTCTTTGACAACACCTTAACTTTCTTCTCAAGACTTGCAATTTTCTTGTTCAAACGTTCAATTTCAGTACTATCGGGAACAGGAGGAAGAAACATTTCGTAAGGCATATAATCATGTTTATGCTCTTCTACGAACTTACCTCCGTCATCAAAGTATCTAATCTCAACATCTTCAAAATGAGCCGAGAAAGAATTAGAAGGTCGTCTATGATTACCAACCATTGAACTTATCTGTAAGACAAGTCCAATTAGACTAGCTACTGATCCGGTTATGTATAATATTTCCAAACCGGTTTCATGCTCAACAAGTAATATATTCTGGTTACTAGCCGAGATTTGATAAGCTCGACCATTTAAAATATTGCCAAGATCTTTAACGTTTAAACCTTTGGTATTTCTTAAATGATCAAGCATCTCTTTATAATATTGATAGTCCCCAATATCTCTATATTTTAAGGAGATGAGTTTAGATGGATCAACGCTCAATAATTTACCACATTCTGAAAATTTCTGGCGGAAGTAACTCTCGTTGTTGTTCATATTATCCCTTTGAGAAATAATGGCAGTGAACTATTTAAAAATGCAACCTAACGGACCGGCGCTAAGCTGCAGCGTGACTAATTTTCGTAATGCACCCAAGGAAATAGGTTCACGCTACCAATTGAATTATTAAGTACTAAACCTCTATTAGCCATGTTGATTGCTCCCACGCTCATTCTGTCAGCTTGAGCGCCTGGTTAGGCGTGCCCCATAATACAGCTTGACTATGGTTCACTAATATGTTAACTTCAATTGTGCGCACAATTGAATTCTATCTGACACCATCTGGCAATTGCCCAATCGAAGAATTCCTTGATTCGTTGAGTGATCAACACGCCCAGAAAGTAACTTGGGTTCTTCGATTGATTGAGAGAATTGATATCGTGCCTATTCAATATCTCAAAAAACTTGATGGAACGGAAGATATCTGGGAAATTCGTGCTCAGTTTGGTGGTAATAATTATCGTCTCTTGGGATTCTTCGATAGTGGTCGATTGATTATTCTTACGAATGGATTCTCTAAAAAGACACAAAAAACGCCAATCAAAGAAATTAAGCTTGCTGAGCAACGACGATATGAATATTTGTAAAGGAGAAAGAGTCATGAGTGATGTTGAACGTTATATTGAAAAGCGAAAAAAACAGAATCCGCATTTCGCTAAAAATTATGAATCTGGTTATCAGACCTTTGAATTCAGTGTCATGCTTCGGGAAGCACGAGAACGTGCTGGAGTGACACAAGAATCAATTGCCAAAAAACTTCGTACCAAGAAATCTGCCATTTCGCGGATTGAAAATCATTCTGAAGATATCCGCCTTTCAACTCTTCACAAATACGCAAAGGCTCTTGGAAAACGCCTTCGAGTTCAGATTACCGAATAATTTTCTTGGGCACGCCTAACGGATGGCAACTAAGCTGCGGCAACGAAAACCCGCAAGTTGCTGAAAACGAAACAAGTTCATGCTGAAAAGTTTATTATTAAACATCTGAACCTCTATGCGCCATGCTTAACGTACTCACGCTCATTCCGTCAGCTTGAGTTGCTGGTTAGGCAGCAGCACCATAGACTGAGAATAAATTATTTTATAATTGAACATGAATCAATTTCTTTCTGAAGAGTTAGTTTGAACTCCTGCGAAAATCTTGATAGAAAACAAGAGAAGAACTCAGAAGCATATGCAAAAACCAAGTCTATGTTGTCCTCATCAGCATGTGTTGACCACTGAGGTGGCCAATGTTTGGATTTTAGGAATAGATCGGCAAGATGAATGGTGCTGTGAGTAAATTCAGATAGCTCAGGATAAAATAAATCATATTCGATTTCGTGATTGACAGCTTGCGAAATTTCTTTGAGAGATTTGTTAGCCCAATTCGAAAAAGGTCTGAGCTTACCATTTCTGTCCGTAAACTCGAATTGTGATTTGACTCTCGCATATTCTTGTTCAATAGTATTCTGATCGGGAATATACTCCTGCTGTAAAATGGCATTAATATATGAAGACCATTGGCCCTTATCACAATTCTTGTGCTTTGACAAACGATGAAAGGCCTGCATTCTCAAAACATTGTGATACTCAATAAATGAGATTGCGCGTTCCTTTGGTTGGTCAGAAATATATAGGGCAGTGACATTCACTTCAAATAAGCACCGTGTCAAGATAAGGGCATTCGACACTGGAAAAGAATTTGGATTTAACTTCCAAAGAGAAAGCATAGCCTCAATTGTGCTGCAAAAATGCAATAAGAATGAAACCATTAAAGATATATACTCAATGCCAGCATCATGGGATGTTAACGCCTCATCACAGAGGAATTGAGTCCTTGCTAGATTATGCAATCGTGATGCGATTGCAACTGACATTGGAATATTAGAATCGTTTGATAGCATTGTAATGTCAAGTGCTGCTGCCTAACGGAACGGCGCTAAGCTGCGGCGCTGATAAGTTTCGTAATGCAACCAACGAAACGAGTTCACGCTACCAACTGAATTATTAAGCACCAAACCTCTAAACGCAATGTAAATTGCTCCTACGCTCACTCCGTCAGCTTGAGCGCCTGGTTAGCCGGCAAAAATCAACGCTTATATTTAATATTGTTTGCCAAAAGTTTACTCAATTCAGTTACTGTTTTATTTTCTAGGAAATCGAGGCCTGTGGGAATTTGTACTAACATTCTTTTCTCTCTGTCAGAAACTGAGACGAAGTAACACTGATAATATGATGGTCTATATGTGCTATCATCACAGGAAGTCGTTCCCTTCAATATAATTCGAAAACATCTCAGGTTGAATCTATTTGTAAATTCAACCAGTGTATCTATAGTGTATTCTGTTTCGCAATTATCAGCATTTCCGATCGCCGGGCCTATTAATGCGCGTGCCAATGCAAATCCTCGTGTTATATCAGCACTGTCTAATTCCTTAGCCCTGGGCAAATAGACACTATCAATCGAATACACGATTGCACTAAGCGCTGAATAGTTGTTTTTAAGAACCTCAATACATTCTTCGTCATGATAAATAGAGTATCCGGGTATGGAGTCGATATCAAATGGAATGGCTGGAGTAGACATAGATTGACTCGTTTGCCCAATAGAATCCTGTACTTTCGCAGATGGTTGTTGGGATGATCTTGATTTACAAGAAAGATTCATCAATGTTACTACGAGTATGAGATAAAAGATTTTCATAGGCGTATTTTTTGCCGGCTAACATGTAATTAGACAGACATAGTCTGTATTTTGTCCGTAATAGGATGATATATAGACTTTGTCTATAATTTTGCTAAATTACAGATAACTACTATTAACTTTCGAGACATACTATGGCACAAACATTGCTTAACCAAGTACGAGATACAGCTCGTCTGAAGCACCTTAGCCCACGCACCGAAGATTCTTATGTCCAATGGATTAAACGGTTTATTCTCTTCCATAACAAACGCCATCCTGTCGAAATGGGAGAAAAAGAAATTCGTAGCTACCTGATATACCTCGCTCGCGAGAAATATGTTTCTTCTTCCACTCAAAATCAAGCACTAAATGCATTAATCTTTCTCTATCATCAGGTGCTGCATAAAAAACTTGGCAATATCGGAGACATCGAACGCGCTCAACGCGAACCACGACTCCCTGTTGTGTTTTCAAAAAAAGAAGCAAAAGCTATTATCAATAGTTTATCCGGCACAGCAAAACTCGTTGCGTCATTACTATATGGTTCCGGACTTAGATTACTTGAAGCTCTCCATTTGCGTATCAACGATATCGACTTCGATAATAATATTATTCTTATACGACATGGCAAGGGCGATAAAGACCGCAGGGTCCCACTCCCGCAATCTCTCATCAAGGACATTCAATTGCAATGTGAAAAAGTAAATCTATTACATAAAAAAGATTTACAGGAAGGGTATGGAGAGGCTCTCTTGCCAGATGCCTTCCAAATAAAATTTAAACGTGCTTCAAAAGAACTTGGATGGCAATTTCTATTTCCTGCTTCAAAATACGGCGCCGACATACGCACAGGACTTGTTGTGCGTCATCATCTTCATGAAACATATTTTCAGCGAGAGATAAAAAATGCTATCCGGAAATCAAACATTTTGAAAAACGGAAGCTGCCATTCTTTCCGACACTCCTTCGCAACTCATTTGCTGGAAGATGGACACGACATCCGCACAGTTCAGGAATTGTTAGGCCATAAGGATGTCAGAACTACAATGATATACACTCATGTTTTGAACAAGAAAGGCCTCACCGTCCGAAGCCCGCTGGATACATAACCATCTTTATAAGTAGCGTCCGACTCGCAGTCAGCCGGAGGCCTAATGATGTAACACTCGTAGAGTGTTCCCTTCTAAATTTCATCCAGCTGCGAGCTGGACTCTACGCACATCAGAACCGAACCTCCACTTGCATGCTCATAATACTTTGGCTGTCTCCGCTGATTTCATCAAGGCCCGTGCCTATAGATTTAACACCATCCTTAACCGTTTGTGCATACTTCACAGCAATGCACGTTTTTGAAAAGATCTGATATCGCAAAATAAAATACCAGCGCATGCCGCGCCCATAGAGAGCTGGATTGCTATACGCTCCGGGCACTTCATCTTCAAATTCATAGATTGACGAATCGTATGAATCTGTCTCGAAGACGGCGAGTCGTGTTTGTATTGTCAGTGGACTAAATTTATTCCACTTAATTGCCTGAGACATCAGCACTCCTTTTTCCGCATTTTGTATTCCGCCATAGTTTACATTCACCCATTCGACTCTGCTTGATAAGTGTAACGATGGTGACGAAATGAATTCACCTGTAAGCCGGTAATTTTGCTGAATGCGAGAAATTGTTCCATTAATTAATCTCCCGTACAAATCATTTTCATAAATCCCGGATGGCAAATCTTTCCTTTTGAAGCGAAATGATATTTCATATTGCTCTGTAAGCTTACATTCTGCAAGTGCAAGGAAATCGTTGCCATGGGATGGTGCCGGCAAGAGGTATGTCGGCTGAGGATGTTCAAACTGATCGTAGTACGTCGATAAGCTCAGCCAAGATATTGGTTGCGATCGGATTCCAACATATACACCATTCTCATTTTGCACTTGTCCGGATAATTCACCAAAAGCATTTCCGTGAATACTCTGAAATGCAGGCGGATAATTTCTAACTACAATTGTCAACGCAAGTGCTGCGTCCGGTTCATATGTTATTCCTGCAATTGCTGCAAGCGCATTTGTGTAATCAAGTGCGAATTCCGAAAATACATCGACAGTTCTGGTTGTGAAAGAAACATCCATTCCTCGCATCCATAATTCAGAGGCGTTTTCGCCGTTTTTACCATTGAGCACTAATGGATTCGCAAGCTGAGTCCGGTAATAGGTACCTCCAATCTTCAATCCATTAAATAAAAAGGTAATTGCACGGCAACCTATTAGTGTCTCCCTTGATGAGTTCCGTTTGCGTTGTTCGCTTTCGGTTCGGAACAATCCGCTTTTATCTATAGCCGAAATATACCCAAGCGAATCTATTGTCGCATTAAGCGTTTTGTTAGAATACAGAACTTCGATCTTCACTTTGTCTGTTCCAAAAGAAGCACTGATTCCCCGGAAGAAAGAATTTTCATCCGATGAAAGGTACGAATGAATTCCACCGCCGTTTTTCCTTGTCGGTGCAATAACGTCGCTTCCTTTCCCGAACGCTGACGAACGCCAAAAGATCAATCCTTCTGCGTCTTCCATCTGATAATCCCCAACTATGAAACGCGTTGCAAGTGACGGCACTGAAAAGCTTGTAAAATAGGTGGAGAAATTTGCAAGGTTTAATTCTCCGGGATCTTTTTTAATCAACACGCCAATTTCCATATCGGAAACTATCGATGATAAAAACGATTTGTGATTGCCGAATGAAAGATGAAATCGGTTAAGTTCTTTTATCGGAGAGCCCGGATATGCACCATTGATAAATCCTTGCCGCTCTTCAATTTCTGTTGATGTTCTGCTGAGAAAAGAGGCATCGATGTCTGAACTTTCATTCCTCTTTCCAATTCTAACAAACCTGCGAATGAATGAAAGAGACTCCGGTGTTACTCCTTCGATTTCTAAAAGTTCATCTACAGAAGTAAAGCGCGCATGTTTACGTCTTTCAATAATACGGGAAGCAATAAGATTTGATATTGATGGAATTCGGTGCAGTTCTTCTGCTGAAGCCGTATTGAGATTAAGCGGGTTGTCCTCAAGCAGAATCGTTTCTTCAGCAGCAGTAGAATTTTCATCAGCTTCAATGGCGGTCTCTAATATTTTTTCCCATTGATTGTCTTCCCATAAATCAGACGTGTCTGCCGAAGATAGTTCCTGCGCATTGACAAGCGACGCAAGGGCAATACTGAATAAGATAAATGAAAAAGCGCGCATAGTTATTTGCCAATCTTGAAAGTGGCCGCTGCGGCCTTTGACATTGCTGTACTATTCCAATCTAATCTCCTCCCCTCATAGGGGAGGACTAAGTGGGGTCATTTCTTTTATTTAACCTCACCCTCCGCCACAAAACCGGTGGACAAGTAACCCTCTCCTAATAGGAGAGGGAATTAGTCCGCTAATTACCTAAAAACGTTAACTAGTTAAGTTTGAAAGAAAGCTCGATCTGATGAGTCCAGCCGAGATCAGGATGGCTGTAGCCTGCATATCCAAATTCATAAAATGAATATCTGACAGCAAACCCCAACGAATATTTGTCCGGATTATTTGCTACCCCTGCGCGAAGTGCAATCACATCAAACACAATTTGCTCAATTCCCATTTTTATACTCGCAGGGAAACGAATATCTTTTTCCATTTCAAATGAAACTTGAAGATCGTGAAAAGGAAACAGGCAAGCTCCTAAGCTGCACACTTGCGGCATCTTCTCATCAGTTCTTCCAATAGTTGCACCAGTAATATTATTTACACTGAAGCCAACATCGACGTTCTTCAACACTTGCGCAATTAAACCTCCATTTATGAAAAAACTGCCGGCAGTACCATAGTGGACAATATCAAGCCGGTAATATTGAAAACTTAGACCGCCTGAAATATTTCCATCAATTTTTGACGCGGCCGCCAGGCCAAATTCTGTTTCCTTGTACAAATCGAATCCGAATTTCTTTACCTTAATTCCAATTGTTGCAAATGAAAAAGGCCTCGCCGCCGCAAGAGCTGTTGTCTGCAGTTCTTGTAATCCGAATTGCTCGGGAACAATAAACGCAGAACATTGAAAGGCAGTTAAGCTGGTAAGACCCGCCGGATTATAGTTGATCGCCCAGCAATTATCAGACAGAGCTGTAAAGGCATTTGCCATTCCAATCGCTTTTGTGCCAAGCCCATTATTTTCCATTGTAAAGAGTTGCGGATGATTGATGAGCAAGCAAGCGATAATTACGTAACCTAACCTTTTTACTTGCCGAGGCAGTAGAATTTGGGTATATTTTTCCAATCTAAACATGGAATGAGCCCCCTATGAAAATAGTAAAAGTTGCAGCCCTGTTTTTCACTCTCTTATTATTTGTGACACCTCTCCTTATTTCTCAAGAACTTAACTGCACTGTCACGATCAATATAGAATCCATCCAATCCGGTCAGCGCGGTTATTTACGTACTTTCGCTCAAGACATTGAGCGTTACATGAATAACACACGCTTCACCAACGAAGACCTTGACGGAGAAAAAATCCAATGCAGTTTGGATATTTTCTTTACAACAGCTGCAAGCAATAACTATTATCAAGTACAGGTTGCCGTATCAAGCGAGCGTCCAATTTATATCGGAAACGAAAAATCTGATCGCATATCACTTGTTATGCGAATTTTGGATAATAGTTGGAACTTCGCCTACACTCCTAATCAACGCATGAATCATGACGAAATGATTTTTGATCCGTTGACAGGATTTCTTGATTTCTATGCGTATCTAATTATTGGATATGACCTGGAAACTTACATCCCTATGTCCGGATCTCCCTGTTTTCAAAAAGCATTAAATACAGTACAACTTGCATCTAATTCATCAGTAGCAAAAGATTGGCAGCAATCTTCTTCCGGCTATAGTAAATTTGGTATTACAGACGAACTCTCTAATGTAAAGTATAATGCTTTCCGCACTGCATTCAATAATTATCATTTTGACGGCATCGATTTGCTGGCGACAGACCGGAAAAAAGGGCTTGATAATATGCTCGCAGCTATTGCGTCGATTAACGATATTCGCCTTCGTCAAAATTCCTCTAGTGTCGTTGTGAAACAATTTTTCGATGCGAAATACAGAGAAATTGCTGAAGCCTTCCTAACTTATCCCGATCGAAGTGTTTATGAAACACTATCTACATACGATCAGGAACATCGCTCTACTTATCAAGAATGGAAAATGAAATAGTAGTTCGCCGTCATTCCTGCACTAACTGAATCGTCTTCATTATATCACCTATTTGAAGACAATCGACAACTTCCATTCCTTTCACTACTTTTGCAAAGATAGTGTAGCGTCCATCAAGATGCGGTGTCGAAATATGAGTGATGAAGAACTGACTTCCCTCCGTATCCTTTCCGGCGCTTGCCATACCGCAGCTTCCACGCTCATAATTAGCCGTTGATATTTCCGTGCGCATTTTATATCCGGGACCACCCCAGCCGTCGCCGCGAGGATCGCCTCCTTGAACTACAAAATCCGGCACTACACGATGAATATACAATCCGTTATAGAATTCCTTCTTGATTAATTTCACAAAATTCAAAACTGTGAATGGCGCTTGTTCTTTCATCAACTCAAGTGTAATTTCGCCGCGATTCGTTACGATGCGAACGCGCTGGTTTGTTTTGATGCTTTCAAGAAGGTTCCAATCTTCTTCAGTTCGGCTTGTAATCGTTCGCTGAGGCAATCTATTTGAATAATCTTTACCTGTAATACGGCGCAAAGATTCGGCGGCTTCAGCAGCGATCGATCTTTCTGATTCCGATAATTCTCTTTCTAAAAACGGAACAGCATGCACATTATTCATATTTCCTAATGCTTGAAGTATTACCTGCTTCGCTTCTAAATCATCATTATGAGTAAGCTTTCCAAATGCTGAGATAAATTCATCAATAATCTGGTCGGCAAGTCCGGCATTTTTAAAATTACTGAAAACCATCGTGTCAGCAAATAGATTGGCGACAATAGTTGTGATTCCCATGTCATTTTTTGCCAACGCGCTTTTTGCCTCCCTAAAAATATCTTTTGGTAAATATATACTTTCATTTGAATCGAGATCAAGTTTATTTATAACTGCCGGATTAAGCATTGGTCTGATAAAATCCCAAGCCGCCATTGCAACACGATTCGATTCGTGATTAAGATTATGACGAAGTATAGTAAGATGTTCTTTAGTTATTTTTTGTGATATTCCTTCCAGCAGCTTTGCTTTCAGCCGCGAAATGACTTGATTATCAGCAGTCCAAGCATAAAACGACTTAAGTTCTTTGGGAAAATATTTTCCTAGCGCAACAAGTGCCTCTCCACGCACAGCCTCATTTTCAGTGATATCATTCGCAATACCGCGTAGTGTTGATCGCATAGAATCAGTTATACGCGATTGTTCAACAAGCGGAGACGGCGAGGCGCTAAATGCCTGCAATGCGGCAATTTTGATGTGATCATTTTTTGCAGAAAGATATTCAAGATATTTCGATAACATTTTATCGGTCGTTTTAGCAAGAGCTGCACGTGCGCGAACTATTTGCACCCATACATGCCAATCGTCCAATTTCGTTTCTGTTATTTCAAGTGTATCTAAAATTTCTTGCGAATCTTTCGACTTCGATCTTCCGAGCAGCGTTGCCAGATACATTCGAATATATGGATTACTATTCTCAGCTAACGAAATTAGTTCTTCGCTGTGCTTCGATATTTCTAGATCAATTAATCCGTTCGGCGCTGACCTCAAAAGAGCAAAGAGCGCGGCGGAGCACACTTCCGGCGAATTGCTGTTCATATACTCGAAACATTTCCAAATGGACCGTTCCGTTCTAATTTGGCGGATTGCAAAGCGTGCGATGCACATTGCGAACTCTTTTGGAGAAAATTTTTTTGAATCCAGTTCATTGAAATTAAGAAGTGAATCCAAGGATTTTGGGGAGCGGCACTTGCCTATCGCTTCTAATATTCTTGCAATAACTATTGTATCCTTTTCAGACGAGTAAGCAGAAAGTAATTCATCAGTTGCTTTCCCTGTTTTAATTTGCCCCAATGCAAGCGCCGATGCCGCACGGACATCTTTATCGCTATCTTTCAATGATATTGCTAGCTCTTCCACTGTTGAAGAATCTTGCAGGTTTGCAAGTGCAATCGCAGCTCGATATCGGAGTTGAACATTTTGATCTTTGAGATAGGAAATAAGTTTTCCACTGC
>Ga0187861_10002789_pt1 | contig 16068 bp, 4 predicted proteins | sample June2016WEW_10_1_3_FD_132986 | JGI IMG/M metagenome (GOLD analysis project Ga0187861, IMG submission 132986) | Peatland microbial communities from SPRUCE experiment site at the Marcell Experimental Forest, Minnesota, USA - June2016WEW_10_100 | ecosystem: Environmental > Terrestrial > Soil >...
AATACCCGTGGTCACAACAGTATCACCGCTGTGGATGCCGTTCAGTACTTCAATGAAAGAAGCTTGCCGGATACCAGTATTGATGGTGATGAATTCGGCTTTTCCATCTCGTGCAACGATAAGCTTTTTACTCCTTGCCTGCGGGATGATAGATTGGGTGGGAACCAGCAGGGCATCGGTATGCCTGCCAAGTTCCAGCTTAACAGTGGCAAAAGCACCGGGTTTCAATACGGGCGAAACATGATCCACAACTGCACGTACCTTCAGGTTGCGCGTGTCCGATTCGATCCCACCTTCGGTTGCCATTACCACGGCTGTATATTTTGCACTGTCTCCTTCAACAGTGAATGTCAACAATTTACCGGGGACAATTTCCCGGCTGTATTTTTCCGGAACACTGAAATCCAGTTTCAGGCGGTTTACCATCCGGATGGTAGCCAGCGCCGTGGAAGTGGTAGCCTGAGCGCCCACACTGATGTTTTTTAAACCAATCACGCCATCAAAAGGAGCCTTCAGTTCTGTTTTCCCGATCTGTACTTTCAGCAGGTCGATATCATCTTTGATCGAATTTACCTGGAAAACAGTCTGGTCATAATCAAATTGACTGATCCCGCTAACCTTCAGCAATTCCCGCTGCCGTTTCTCGGTTTGCTCTGCCATTTGCAATTGGGTTTGTGATTTTTTAAGCTGAGCCTGCAACTCCCCGTCGAATAATTTTACCAGAACCGTACCTTTATTGACCAATTTCCCTTCCGGCAGGTTGATCCACACCACGCGTCCGCCTGTTTCCGGCATCAGAACCGTTTCTTCAAAGGGTAGTAAAGTCCCCGAGACCTGGATCGTAACCTCCAGCAAGCTGGGTTTTACAACATATCCTTCCACACTCAGGATCGCAGCAGGGCGTTTATCTTTCGCATTTTTTTTTGTAGATCCGGAATGACAGGAAGCGATTCCGGTTACGATAAGGAGTATAAAAAAAATTGAGATCAGGCTTGTTCTCATAAATTGACCGGTTCGTGAAAAGATCAAAGAGGATGATTCCAAACGTTTTGCTGGCCGGAATAGTATTTAAGCATAAAATGCATGAAAAAAATGCTTTTAGAAACGGGGGCAAAGATAAGCAATTCAGGAATGCTGATCAGCAAAATACATATCCACTAATCCTTTGTGTTTTGCCTGTACTTTTCCCCGGTAGGTGCAGGAAAAATAATCTTTGACTTTTTCGTAAGTGGCGCCGCTGATATTAACCTTTCCCGGTTCCCCGCTTGATTCCATCCGTGATGCTGTATTCACCGTATCTCCCCAGATGTCATAAGCAAATTTCCTGGTTCCGACAATTCCCGCTATAACGGGGCCGGTATGGATTCCAATGCGCAATTCAAACCAGGTTTTACCGCTGTTAGACCGTAAAATTTTCTGGATCTCCATGAATTCCTGTAGCTCCAGCGCACAACTCACCACATCCTTTGCATGGGAATCGTTATACACAGGCAACCCGCCAACACACATATAACTATCGCCGATCGTCTTGATTTTTTCTATCCCGTACCGGGTCACGATCCGGTCGAATTCACTGAAATAAAAATGAATCTCCTCCACCAGTTCATCTGCTTTCATCTTTTCACTGGCTTGGGTGAAATCCTTGAAATCGGTAAACATCACGGTTACCTCCCCGAAATGTTTTGCTTTTGCCTTGCCGGTTTGTTTCAGCTCTTCCGCGGTCTCCCCGGGAAGAATATTCAATAAAAGGCTTTCCGACCGCTTTTTTTCCTGGTCCAGCTTGATGTTCAATTTCTTCTGCACGCGGTAGTTGCGAAAGATGACAAACGACAGGATGAACAGGAATGCAACAAATCCGGCCAGCATATTTCGCTCAGTCTTTTTATTCCGGATCATTCGTTCGCTTGCCTGTTTCTGCTCTTCATTGATCTTGTCGCGCACCTGCTGTTCCCGGTTGATGCCGTTTATGATCATCTGTTCCTTTCTCGACATGTCGTTAATACTGTCTCCCAGGTTGCGAGTGTAAACCGAATACAGGTAAGCATCCTGGTAGTCGCCCATGCTGTAATACTTTTCTTCCAGCTCGCGGGAGGAAAGTAACATCAAATCGAAATAAGAAACTTCTTTTGCAATATTGTAAGCAGTATGAAATTTTTCAATGGCTTCCCCCTTTCTGCCTTGCCGGCTAAGAAATTGCCCAAACCGGTAATAAAACTGCGACACTTTATCTTTATTGGATTCGGCAGGCATCAGGGCCTCCGCTTTTTTAAAGTAAAAAAGGGCGGAATCGGGTGCCTTTTCTTTCTCTTTGAAATAAGCCATCAGCTTATAATATATTGCAGGTTCCTTTTTTGCCAGGTCTTTAAGTTCCTTTGGATACTGCTTATTATACAGATCGTGAAGACGGTCTATTTTATCTGCATCGATGAGGTAAGTGCGGTAAAGTGCAAAAGTATATGATTTCAACTTGTTGGCTTTCCGGGAAATGGAAAATGTAAGCAGGTTCTGCAGGTTCCGTTCGTCGACCAGAGAACCTGAAATCCGCTCGATCGACAAAAGGTCCCATTCTATCCACATATGTTTTACTTTATCCTTCGGGAAAACCTTTTTTGCAAGTTCTCCTTCTTTCAGTTTAAACTTGATCGATTGTTCAAACATCTTATTGTTACTGTAGAATCTCGATAGCTGATTATAACAATCGAGCATCAGGAATGGATCTTTTATTTTCTCAGATAACTCTATAGCATTCAGAAAATAACTATGGGCTTCGTTTTTTTGCTTTTTCCCTTCCAAACTCCGGGCAAATAACAGGTAACTCGCCCCACGTAATGAGTTTTTATCATTAGCGCCAGCAATCCCGATGGCCTTATAACTATACATCAAGGCTGTATTGTAATGTTCAGCCGATAAATAAAGTTCAGCCAGATTTTTGTAAACACGCCATTCCAGGTTAATGTTATTTAATAATTTCACGAGTTCTAAAGCTTTCAGCCCATATTTCTGTGATTTTTCAAAATCGGACTGAAGGTCTATAATCTCAAGGTAATGACAATAAGCTATAAGACGTAATTCCGGCCGGAAACTCATTTCAGCTATGCGTATCGCTTCATCACCCAGGCTGTCGGCCGTCTTCAGGTCACCAAGATAATTGCAATAAAAAGTGGAAAGTTGAAAAAGCCGCTCCATGTTTATACTGTCCAGGTCCGTTCGGTGCATTTCCTTCGGTGATGTGCTTTTGATGGACGGACGGCTGGTACAGAAGGCCTGTGCAACGAGGAAGAAGAGGAAGAACACGAGTATAAAGAGCAATCCATTACGGAATAACAGGAGAAATCCTGCTGTTGTTTTGAAATTAGCTTCTGGATGAATCCGTGCTGTCATTCAAGCTGTTTTATAGAAATAATCTTGGTCACCCGATTTATGTTATGCGAAAATATGCATTTTTTTAAAAATATTTGTATCTATTTTAAAATGTCATATATTTATCCAAAATATGTGAATGTTTAAAAACCCTTAAATGTAATCACCATGAAAAACAAGAAAATTCTTTGGACGGCCTTACCATTTTTGGCAGGCGCTATTTTTGGAATTTCCCTTCTGGGGTTGCTTTCCTTTACCGGTCAGCCCAAATCCGCCAACGCTGATCCCGTTGTCACCAAGATCTCTGTCACAGATGCCCATACCTATTTTCAGAACTACTATAAAAATGCGATTGCCTATACTTCGAAAATGAAAGGATTCATTGTAGACAAAGAAGATTTGACTGCGATGAATATTATTATGGGGGCTACTCCTTCTGCAGTAGGATTCAGGGTTTATTTCGGAAATGATACATCCGGAGCACCGCTTTTGATCATTTGCGGAGTAGATGCAAACGGATACGATATGACAGGAAACGTATATAGCGCTACAACAAACAGGGTAGGTCCTTGTCCGCCGGTATGTGATTTAACCAGCCCGATTTCCCAATAAAATATTGGAATTATAACGGCTTTAATTCTTCTATCACCGGTATTTCAACCTTGGGAAGTTTTGGCGCCTTAGGTTTTGATACGACCTGTTTTTTGGGTTTACGTATCTTCTTTTTCCTGGGAACTTTTTTCACTTCTATCTTGGCTACTTCCGGTTTCAGTGCTTCCTGCACCTTTGGTTTTCTTCCCCTTTTCTTTCCACCGGTTTCCGGCTTCGGTTTCCGGGGTTGATTTTTCGGCTTTCTGCCTCTTTTCTTTCCGGTCCGAATAGGTTCAGCCTCAGCGCTTTCAGCTTGTTTTTTCAGCTTGCTTAAGGTCTGCTGCAGTTTATCAATATAGGATCCCGCTTCTTTAAGTTCATCTTCGTAAAGGGCAACAAGAAGTTCAACTTCCTCTTCATTAAATTTAACTGTTTTCATTTGTTAAGGTTTTGGTTTTTATTGGTCAACTGTCTGTTCTACCAATTAATCAGAATACCCATTATTTATTATAAATCATGGGTTGGATAATGTGCGTTTAAATAGGTATTTATGTAGATTGTGCTATATAATCCGGAACAAAATTACTAAAGTTTATAATACCAAATAATTATGATAAAAAACAATTTGGTTCTGATCCGGATAAAAATATTTACGATTTACGCTTGCTTATTAGGTAGGATTTGAAATTTTTGAGTGAAGTTCTCAATCCGGGAAATCATTACCTTTACACCCTCAAAAACACGAATAAACATGAAAAAATATTTCCTCTTAGTAGCTATGCTTTGCATGGCATTCTCTTCATTTGCCGTAAAGGTTCCTATCGAAAAAGCAAAAGATATTGCTGTTGGTTTTTATACTCATTTCTTATTAAAAGACAACGGGAAGCCAGTGATAAGCGATATACGTGTGGCCGAATACAAAAACATTGCAACTATCTATACATTTACTTTTGATCCTGTCGGTTTTGTAATTGTTGCCGCTGACGATGCCTCCATTCCCATTTTAGGATATTCAGATGAAAGCACCATTCCCCGGGAAATCACCAACCCGGCAACAAAAGAATGGTTCGACGGTTACAGCCGCGAGATTTACAAGATTATCACAAACGCACTCAGTAACCAGGAAACATTGAAAAAATGGAATACATTACTTGCCGGGGATTTAAAGGCACCTGAGCACGACGTTAGTCCGCTTCTTACAACCACCTGGGACCAGGGTTGCTATTACAATGCACTTTGTCCTGTTGATGGAGGAGGACAATGTGGACACGTTTGGACAGGTTGTGTCGCCACGGCCATGTCACAGATTATGAAATTTCACAATTTCCCTCCCCAGGGAGTCGGTTCGCATACCTATATTGATCCGACGTATGGTTCACAAACCGCCGACTTCGGGAATACCATCTATAACTGGTCATCAATGCCGAACAATGTCGGCAGCAGCAATACTGCGGTTGCCACCCTCATGTATCATTCAGGTGTATCGATTAACATGCAATATGGAACCACCAACGGTTCCTTTGCATATAGTGAAAACGTTCCCTATGCCCTCATGAATTACTTCAATTATCAACCGGGAGCCGTGATCCAATATAAGAACAATTTTCCCAATGTAGAAGATTTTAAAAACCTTATCCGGGCGGACCTTGACCAACAATTACCAGTATTTTACAGCGGATCAAACTCATCCGAAGGCCATGCATTTGTATGCGACGGATACCACCTGAGCGACGGCACTTTCCATTTTAATTGGGGGTGGTCAGGAACCTGTAATGGATGGTATTCAATCGGGGCACTGAACCCGGGCGGATATTCATTCAACGATGACAATTCAATTATTGTTCATATCAAACCCTATAACCCGAACCTGATCGTACGGATTACCCACCCGGTAAACAACGCTGTAATTGGAATCGGATATCCTGTTCAGATTATAGCCTATACAGTCCGGGGTAATGATAACCTGATGAAGCTTTTTGTAGATAATGTCGAAAAAGCTTCCACTACGAGTGATTCGATCGTTTATACCTGGAATACTTCTGCGCCTGATCTTGGTAGCCACGAGGTCAGGGTATATTCTTATTCAACTACCGATACTGTTTACAACGTCATTAACCTTGATATTGCAGAGTGGATCTCCCAGGCAAGCGGTTTTACGACGATTCGCGGGATCAGCTATATGTCTGCAGCCGATAGCAACGTGGTTTGGGCTACGGCATTTGATCCAAACAATCAACAAGGTGCCTGTTCGGATTTTACACGCACGGTCGACGGAGGAAATACCTGGACTCCGGGTGTCATTAATAACACGACAGGTCTGGCCTCTGCCATGGTTTTCGGGATGAGTGCAACAAAAGCCTACGTTCCCATGTTTAGGGTTTCGGGAAGTAAGCCTCAGGGAATTTATGTAACTAACGACGGTGGAACCACGTGGACAAAGCAAACCACAGCCCCATTCACCAATTCCAACTCTTTTCCTGATTGCGTGCACTTCTTCAATGAAAATGAAGGCTGGGCGCTTGGCGATCCAATCCTCGGAGAATATGAGATGTATACTACGACAGATGGTGGCACCACCTGGACACAGGTGAGTGGTTCCAATATTCCCAATCCTCTTTCCGGTGAAACTGCTGTTGTCGGTTATTATTCGGCCGTTCATGATACGCTCTGGTTCGGAACAACTATGGGCCGGGTCTATCATTCCACCGATAAAGGACATACCTGGACCGTTGCTACTGTTACAGCCCTGAATAATAAATATATAAAACCCACTTTCAGTACTGGCATGCATGGGCTTGTCCAGGATAAAGAACTTGGTTCAACAGGCACTCTTTGTGAAACTTTCGACGGTGGCGAAACATGGACATTGGTCAACACAACCGGGCCCGTTTATTCCACGGATGTATCTTATGTTCCGGGCACAGGGAACGCATGGGTAAGCTCTGGTTCATACGGTGCATACGGTTGCTCGTATTCCTTCAATGGAGGCCATTTCTGGAATGATTTCGCAGGAACACAGGGTGCACAATACATGCAGATGACCTGGATGAACAATCATTGCGGATGGGCTGGCGGAATTAACACCAGTGCCACTGAGAACGGCGTTTTTAAATTTATCGGTGTACTTTCGATTCCATTGCCTTCTCCGCTAAACTTACAGGCACAGGTCAATGATCAGGATGTTCATCTTTCCTGGCAAAAACCGGTTTATGATTCGACTTCCGTGTCACTGCAGGGTTATAATGTTTACAGGGACAATCTGAAAATAAACACAGCCCTGGTGGATTCTCTTTATTTCAATGACACCCTGGTGCCTTCAGGCCAGTATACCTATTGCGTTACTTCGGTCTATACAGAAGGAGAGTCGTCAAAGACTTGTCAGGATGTTACAGTGATTGCCTTAGGAAATAATACGCTGGAACCATCCATGCAAATCAAGGTATATCCCAACCCGGTTGAAAATCTGCTTCATATCCGGTCTGCCGGAACAATTAATGACTTGCGGCTGACGGATCTCTCAGGAAGAGAAGTATACCATTCCCAGCCGGAAAATGAAACTGTTGATATTCTGGTAACGTCATTTCATTCCGGAATTTACCTTCTTTCCCTGCAAACCATACATGGATCATATCATCTCAAGGTGCTGGTAAAATAGACATCCTATTGAAAAACATCAGGCATCAGGCAATTGGCATTAGGGATTGGTGAAGTAGTTTTCATAAAATGTAGCTTTATTTACTTTGTGACTTTGTCGCTTTGTAGCTCTGTGACTTTGTAAATCTTTTTTCAGATTCGTTTCCCACATTCTTTCCCGGTAAGATATTATTTGCTTTTATCCTGATTCTGTGATATTTTTACATCGAATTCCAAACATTTTTCGTCAATTTAATATTCCAGGTATGAAAAAATTTTATCTTATAATCTCCATCTTTTTCATTTGTCATACCTCTTTCGGACAATTGTCCGGTATCATGACAATCCCGGGTGATTATCCCAGCATTTCAGCTGCCATCACGGCATTGAATGCCTCGGGTGTCGGGAGCGGCGGGGTGACCTTTAACGTTGCAGCAGGATACACCGAAACGGCCTCAAATCTTATAATAACTGCAACAGGAACACTGGCGAACCCGATCCTGTTCCAAAAATCCGGGTCGGGGGCTGATCCCCTGGTTACCGCCTCAGCCGGGGTAAGCACAACGCTCGACGGGATTATCATCCTGAAGGGGACCGATTACATAACCTTTAATGGAATTGATCTCAAGGACCCTGCAACAAATACTACCTCCACAACACAAATGGAATGGGGATATGCGCTTTTAAAAAATTCAGCCACCGACGGATGCCAGAATGTTCTGATCACCAACTGCACGATTACCCTGCAACGCATCTATGCAAGCTCTGTGGGGATCTATGTGGCAAATCATTTAACAACATCAACCACGGCACTTACCGTCACGGCAGTCAGCGGTGCAAATTCAAACAATAAATTTTATTCGAACGTTATCCAGAATGTCAATACGGGCATTTCCATTACAGGGTTCAATGATGGGACTTCTCCTTATACTTATTATGACCAGAATAATGACATCGGCGGATCGCTCTCGACTACCGGAAACACTATCCAGGATTTCGGCGGGGTGGCAGCAACCACATCATACGGAGTGAATGTGATTTACCAGAATATTTGCAACATTTCTTACAACACCATAAACAATACGGCCGGCGGTGGAGTTGTTTCAGCCAATGTGATATATGGAATCCAATACTCCACATCTTCTGGTGCTTACGGTACAATAAATAATAATTCCATCACTATGTCGCAGGGAAACAATACCAGCCGGATCTATTGTATCTCCTCAGGCATAAGTGGTGCTGGATTACTTATTGCGAACGGAAATTCCTTTTCCGCATCCTTTACTTCCGGCGCTTCCGGAAATCTTTATTGCATTTATATCGCATCCGCAATGAGCTCATCCACATTCACCGATAATCAGTTTGTCAGTTGTCCGAACCTGAACACTACCGGGAGCGTTTATTTTATTTACAACTCGGTAACCACACCTACTGTTACAGTAAGCAGCAATACCATGAATACTATTACCAAACCTTCGGCAGGAGGCAGTGTTTATGGTTATTACAACACAGCCTCGCCAAGCGGAGGAACGGAGACCATTAATAGCAATATGTTCTCCAATATTATGATAACCGGAGCCACCGCCTTTTATGGAATTTGGTCACAGGACGCATCCACGACCCAGAACAAGGCCATTTATTACAATACTATCCAGAGCATAACGGGAGGCTCCACAACAATGTACGGAATTTATGCACCAGCAGGTAATTCCAACAGCATATACGGGAATACCGTGAATACCGTCACAACCGGAAACGGTGGCGCAGGTGCAGGTCTATTTTATGGAATATACGTTGGATCAGCAGCCACAACAAGCCTTTCGGTATATTCCAATACTATTTACGGGATTGCCAACGCAAATACAGGAAACATTTTCGGATTGTATATCAGCGGGGGCTCCTCAGTTAATGTTTATAAAAACTCAGTATATGGCCTGGCGGGATCCGTGGCGGCTTCTATACTCTATGGATATTATGTCAGTTCAGGGACAAACGTATACATCTATAATAATTTTCTCTCGGGGCTTGCTTCACCGCTTGCCAGCGGACTGAATGCCATCAGCGGAATTTATGTCAACGGGGGTACGAATATCGGGCTTTACTATAACTCTTTATACCTGAATGCAACCTCTTCGGCTGCCACGTTTGGAACTTCGGGTATTTATGCATCTTCAACACCTACGGTGGATATACGCAATAACAATGTCGTCAATGTTTCAACGCCGGTCGGAACAGGAGGATACACTGTTGCTTACAGGAGAAGTTCGACTACGCTTAACTCGTATTCAAGCGTGTCGAATAACAATAATTTTTATGCGGGGACGCCTTCTGCAACAAATCTAATCTTTTATGATGGTACGAATATGATCCAAACGCTGGTTTCTTACAAATCATTCATAGCACCCAGGGATGGTCAGTCGGTCAACGAGAATCCACCATTCATCAACATATCCTCGGCACCTTATGACCTTCACCTGAAAACTACCATTGCAACTTCCTGCGAAAGCGGTGGAACGGTTATTTCGTCACCATTGAGCATTGTAGCGGATTATGACGGGGATACACGGTATCCGAATGGCGGTTACCCGAATAATGCAAGTTATCCTGCCACTGCACCCGATATCGGTGCAGATGAATTTGCCGGTATCCCGCTTGATGTCAATGGCCCGGCAATCAATTATACCACCCTGGTGAATACTTCTTCCACTACAAGCCGTACGCTGTCTGCCATGATAACGGATGTCAGCGGAATTCCCACATCAGGTATCGGCCTTCCGCGATTATACTGGAAAATCAATGCAGGAACCTGGAATTTTGTCGCAGGAGTATCTATCGGCGGAAACCAATATACTTTTACATTTGGTGCAGGGGTTATCATCGGGGATGTGGTTTCATATTATATAGTGGCCCAGGATAATGATACACCTACACCGCTATCAACCGCCAATCCTGCTATTGGCGCATCCGGCTATACGGTGAACCCACCAGCTGTTTCAACTCCTTCCACAAGCCCGAACACTTACACTATCATCGGGAGTATTTGCGGATCATATAATGTCGGTGCCGGCCAGACATATACGACACTCACAGCCGCTATAGCCGACCTGAATGCAAAAGCGATCACCTGTCCGGTCATCTTTCGCCTGACAGATGCAACCTATGCATCGGAAACATTCCCGATCACGATTATACCCAATGTTGGTTCCAGCAGCATCAATACTGTGACCATAAGCCCCGCCAGCGGGGTTACAACCACGATCACAGGCTCTTCTGCAACAGGAATCCTGATTCTGAGCGGGGCCGACTATATCATCATCGACGGTTCCAACAGCGGAGGATCAGATAAAAGCCTGACCTGGATTAATACAAATACTGTCGCAAACACCTATACAATTGGGTTTACAAACGCAGGAGGCACCGACCCTGCCACAAATAATATCATCCGGAACTGCAACATTGAAGCAAGCAGTCAGTTGACTAATAACACCTATGCGATTTATATGAACTCCACCGGGGGAGGATATGATAACACAGTGATCAACAATAATACGATCTTCAGTGCACGAAACGGGATTCTTTTCAGCGGCGCCGCAACTCTCGTTGCCAACAATGGCCAGATCACAAACAACATCATCGGTACGACCACGGATGCAACGTCCATTCAATACCGTGGGATAACTGTTCAAAATTCCAGTAACACCCTGATCAGCGGGAATGAGATCATGGGGGCTCCTGCGGGGAATACCAATTATTACCAGGCAGGCATTTATATTACAACAGGATCAATCAATACAAAGATTCGGAAAAATAAAATTCATGACTGGTATTATACCGGAACCGGGGGATGGGGAAATTATGGGATCTATTATGGCTCGGATGCTTCCACCGTCACAGAAATCTCAAACAACCTTATCTACCAGATAAAAGGGGACGGTTACCCGGGAATACAGACCGATTGTCCTTATGGGATCTATATTGCCAGCGGTGGAAATTGCCAGATCTGGTTCAATTCTATTTCAATGACCGGCGCTTTATTGTCCACATCATATGCAGGAGCGCTCAGCGCTTGTCTTTCAATCAACCCGAGTATTACTGCACTTGATATCAGGAATAATATTTTCAAGAATTCCATGCAGGCACTTTCCGGAACACCGGTCGACTACACTTATGCAGTTTATTGCAGCTCTGCGAAAACTGCTTTCAACACGATCAACAACAATGATTACTGGGATGACGGGATTGGACCTGAAATCGGGTACATAGGGGCTGCAAACCAGGCGACACTGGTTGCCTGGCAGACTGCCACGGGGCAAGATGCCGCTTCTGTGAATGTTGATCCTGCGTTCACTTCAGCATCCGACCTGCATACAACAGCCGCTGGGTTGAACAAAGATGGAATTACTATTTCATCGATCACCGACGATTTTGCCGGAACTTTGCGTACAGATCCACCGGATATCGGGGCTTATCAATTTTCCTCCAACCCGGTTGTGACAACAACTTCTGCTACCGGGGTATCTTGTGGAAGCATAACTTTAAACGGGACTATCAATCCAAATAATGCAAACGTTACTACAGGATTTGATTATGGTCTTTCGATTTCTTATGGTTCCTCGGTCGCGGGAGTTCCTGCGTCTATAAACGGGAACATCCCGATGGCAATAAGCGCTGTTGTAACCGCCATGGTTCCTAATGTGATTAATCATTTCAGGGCGAAAGGAACTTCCGGAGGGGTGACTATTTATGGCAACGATATGACCATAACTCCTCCCTGTCCTCCAACTGTTACTACGACGGCAGCAAGTCTGATCACTTCCTCTGGAGCCACATTGAACGGAACCGTGAATGCAAATAATCTCTCTTCCACAGTAACCTTCGATTATGGACTCACAGTAGCATACGGCACAACGGTTTCCGGTATTCCATCCCCGGTGGCCGGTAGTACAACCACTACTGTTACCGTTGCCATCACGGGCCTGACCCCGGCGGTTATCTACCATTACAGGATCAACGCAATAAATGCAGTAGATACCACTAACGGAAATGACATGACCTTCACCACCTTAGCAGCTTCTCCGACGGTCGTCACCACAGCAGCCACTTCTGTCGCAACAACGACTGCCACCCTTAACGGGACGGTCAATAGCAATGGTGCCACAACCGCAGTCACTTTTAACTATGGACTTACCACAGGATATGGATCCACAATTTCTGCAGTTCCTTCAATTGTTACCGGGAATACAGTAACAGCTGTTTCCGGTAACATTACAGGTCTTACCTGCAATACATTGTATCATTACCGGTTGTCAGGTACGAATTCAATTGGGACATCCAACGGAAACGATATGACTTTCACCACCTCAGGAGCGGTAAGCCCGGCCGGACCCATAACCGGTCCAACCAGTATTTGCCGGGGTGCAACGGGCGTGATATACACGGTTGCTACTATCACTGGGGCCACCGGGTATGTTTGGGCGCTGCCGGTGGGTGGCACCATCATTGCCGGGACAAATACCAATACCATCACCGTGAATTTCTCCCTGGCTGCGGTATCGGGAAATGTTACAGTTTACGGAACGAATGCATGTATGAACGGATCAAGTTCCAGCCTGCCGGTTACCTTGAATATCTTACCGGTACCCACAATTACGGGGGCTGCATCTGCCTGTGTGAATTCCACAGGAAATGTATACACAACGGAAACCGGCATGACTGCATATACCTGGTCAATATCCTCTGGAGGGGTCATCACTGCCGGTGCTGGCACGAATACCATCACCGTGACCTGGAACATTGCCGGCGCTCAAACCGTTAGCGTCAACTATACTAACAGCAATGGATGCATTGCTTCTTCCGCCACCGTTAAAAACATTACCATTAATTCGCTTCCGGTTCCTACCATCACAGGGTTTACAAAAGTCTGTGCCGGAACAAACGGGGTAATATATACCACTGAAGCTGGGAATACGGGTTACACATGGTCAGTTTCTGCCGGAGGAACCATCACGGCGGGTTCGGGAACGAAGACGATCACAGTAAACTGGAATATCGCGGGTTCACAAACAGTCAGCGTAAATTATACCAATACTAACGGTTGTACAGGGGCCTCTCCGGCAGTAAAAAATGTTACAGTGAACCCGCTCCCGGTTCCTATCATTAATGGCCCCAACTCCGTTTGTGCAGGAGTAACCGGAGTAATCTATATTACGGAAACAGGAATGACCGGTTACTTGTGGACAGTTTCTGCAGGTGGAACCATTACAACCGGTTCAGGAACCAATGCAATCACAGTAACCTGGAATACAGCTGGCGTTCAAACTGTGAGTGTCAATTATACCAATTCAAACGGCTGTACGGCTTCAGCGGCTACAATCCAGTATGTAACTGTCAATCCTTTGCCTGTTCCGACGATTACCGGAGCTAGCTCAGTCTGTGCCGGTACTTCCAGTGTGACCTATATTACAGAAACCGGTATGACCGGCTATACCTGGACTGTTTCAGCCGGTGGAACCATCACAGCCGGTTCAGGAACCAATGCTATAACTATAATCTGGAATACTCCCGGCGCTCAAACCGTAAGCGTCAACTATACTAATAGCAATGAATGCACGGCTTCCTCGCCAACCAATAAAAATGTTACCGTTAATGCGTTGCCAGTTCCGGCTATCACAGGCGCAGATGCTGTATGTGAAGGTGCAACGGGAGTTACGTATACCACCCAAACAGGAATGATCGCTTATGTCTGGAATATTTCTTCAGGTGGCGTTATAACTTCAGGATCTGGTACCAATAGCATTGTGGTAACCTGGAGTACAGCCGGATCCCAAACACTTTCCGTGAATTATACTAATAGTAATGGATGCACTGCAAACAGTCCCACAGTTAAAAACGTAACCGTAAATGCCCTTCCGGTTCCGACGATAACGGGTTCAGGTTCTATATGTGTAGGTGCTATCGGCATAAATTATTCAACGGAAAAAGGTATGACGGGATATACGTGGACTGTATCTGCAGGAGGGACAATCACCTCCGGGAACGGAACATATCTGGTCACTATAAATTGGAATACAACCGGCGCTCAGACTGTGAGTGTAAATTACACCAATTCTAGCGGATGTACCGCAAAATCACCGACCATCAAAAATGTTATCGTGAATCCCATTAATATCCCTACAATAACCGGAACAAACACTCTTTGCATCAGTACGCAAACTTATATTTACACGACGGAAACCGGCATGAACAACTATATATGGCATGTTTCTTCGGGTGGTACAATTACTTCAGGCGGAACTACCACCAGTCATACAGCCACAGTCCGATGGAATACCACCGGTTCACAATGGGTGAGTGTCGATTATTCCAATAGTTATGGCTGCAGTGCAGCAACTGCTACTGTCTACCCGGTTATCGTTAACCCTGTTCCCGTGCCGACCATCATAGGGAGCAATAAAGTGTGTGCAGGAACTACCGGTGTTGTTTATACCACCCAGCTCGGAATGACAAACTATAGCTGGACCGTTTCATTAGGTGGCACTGTTACGGCAGGTGGTACTTCCACCAGCAATACTGTTACAGTTACCTGGAATATAGCAGGTACCCAAACAGTGATGGTAAACTATGCCAATTCTTTCGGTTGCATGGCTGCGTCACCGACTTCGTACCCGGTTACAGTAAATGCCTTGCCACAGCCTACCCTTACCGGTCCTGTATCCATTTGTGCAGGGACGGCAGGAAATGTGTATACAACACAAGCAGGTATGAACAATTATGTCTGGTATGTTTCCCCCGGTGGCATAATAACTGCAGGCGGAACTTCTACGAAAAATACCGTCACGGTAACATGGAATACGGCAGGAACTCAGATGGTGTCAGTCAATTATTACAATTCCAACGGATGCACAGCGGTAGTACCGGTGGTTTTGGGTGTAACGGTGAATGCATTACCGGTTCCAGCCATCACGGGAAGCAACACTCTTTGTTCAGGTGTTTCCGGTATTTATACAACACAATCCGGCAACACCAATTATACCTGGACGGTTTCTTCCGGAGCTACCATCGTGGCTGGAGGAACCACCACGAGCAGTTTCATTACGGTGAAATGGACCGCTACAGGATCACAATGGATTCGGGTCAACTATACGAATTCATCCGGTTGCAGGGCTACGACCTACACCCAATTCAACATTACTGTAAATCCGCTGCCGGTTCCTTCGATCACAGGATTAAAAACCCTTTGTCAGGGATCTACAGGTATCGTATATACAACCCAATCCGGAATGACTGGCTACACATGGACCATATCTACCGGAGGAACCATTACTGCAGGTGCAGGCACAAACTCCATTACAGTTTCCTGGACAGGTTACGGAGCACAATGGGTCAAAGTGAATTATTCGAATATCTACGGATGTTCAGCAGCCACGCCGGTTCAGTACAATGTGACCGTCAACCAGGCGCCCGTTCCATTTATCAACGGTACCT
>Ga0187861_10002792_pt1 | contig 16054 bp, 12 predicted proteins | sample June2016WEW_10_1_3_FD_132986 | JGI IMG/M metagenome (GOLD analysis project Ga0187861, IMG submission 132986) | Peatland microbial communities from SPRUCE experiment site at the Marcell Experimental Forest, Minnesota, USA - June2016WEW_10_100 | ecosystem: Environmental > Terrestrial > Soil >...
CAATTACGGCAACTGACACAACGGCCTATGGGGCGAAATCCCATGTTACCGTAACCGCCAATTTCAATGACGGCACCCAGCAGGTAATACTGGATACCTTCCTCTGATTATATTCAATTTTTTTAAGAGTATTGTTCGTTTTTGTAAGATTTGACGTAATCTCACTTATTTCACGAGATGAAATCTTGTTTTTATAGCTGGAAAGATTTTTTTATAATTCACAGGAACTGAAAATTTTTTATATAGCACGTCATCAGGAACGAAATTTTTTCCTGTTCCTCAATTTTCATGAAATTTTTTTAACAACGATCAAAACCATACGTTTCCTGTATAGATTTATATATAAGTTTTTTTGTACAGAGATATATGAAGTCAGTGATGAAATACTGATTCGTGAGCAGGAATCCTCAAATGCGATCAAAGGAAACTGAGGGGGGTGTATCTCCGGTTATCGGCACGATGCTGATGCTGGCAGTCACGGTGATTCTCGCGGCCGTTATCGCCGCGTTCGTGTTCGGTATGGCAGGGGCCGTCCAGAAACAAAAATCCGTGGCAGTGACGGTTTCAAAACCAGATGGAAGTCATATTTATGTAACCTATGCCGGCGGACAGGATGCCCCACTCTGCAATGCAGTGAATGTAACCGTAACTTCGGGTTCAGGAAACCCCGTCACGTACAATCCTTCTCTTAACGGACTCGGATATATGAATTCCGGAGGAGATGTGCTTGTGGTTGGCACTGAGGTTGTTGCAACATCAAGTATGGGATTTGCCGGGAAGAATAACCGCGTAGTGGCCGTAGGAAATTTTAACGAAGGAACCCAGCAGGTGCTATTGGATACGTATGTCTGATAGTGGTGAACCCGATGCACCCATCAAAATAACCACATTTTCTGGAATGAAATGACGGTCAAATTCACAATGCTCAATATGCTTGTCCACCCTATATTTTTCTATCATGGACAAATTCAAACTCTCACCGATCCTTCAATTCCTTCTCCTGTTGATACCTGTTGATATTTATGTCATCGGGGAATGGGTTGGATCTGGCATACAATGGGTATTATTCCGGTATATCGTGGTCGATAATCAATCGGCGCTCATCGTTCTTCCGAGCGAAGTCGTTCTTGTCCTGAATGGGACAATCAATGGCCAACGAACAGTTTTTTCTGAAATATTCTGGTTTTTTGGTGCCTGCCTTCTGCTCCTGGCTTTCCTTAGTATAGCGTTTTCTTATGTAAAACGAGAAAATAAACTCTTGAAACAAGGGGCTTTAATCGATGCGGGTGCCGGTATCTTTTTTCTGATCGCCCTCTTCATTCAGTATGGTTTTGCCCTTCACGGACCTGCCGGTTTTGTAATCCCGATCGGGTTGCCCATCCTTTTCATTATCGCATACTGGCTCTACCGGGAATCGGGTCGCAGTGATGATGAAGAAACCGCTCATGAAAAAGAATCGGAAATGATATCATAGAATGATTTTCACCGTTTTACCTCCATTCTTGCATTACCCGGCTCGACCCGGTAGAAATCCAAATTAACCTTTTTATAACCGGACTCTTGCCCGAAAAACAGACAAGCGTCTCCTTCAATCCCAACTTCTATGAGTTTTGACACCTAACGGGATCTGATCCTCCTATGCCCGACAGAAAGAATGAACCCCTCGCAGGCCGGGTCCTCGACCCGAAAGAGCTCATTGCCTACCAGGACGGCTCAGTGGTCAGCCGCATGCTCGTCTACAAAAAGACCGGCATCATCACGCTCTTTGCCTTCGATGCCGGTGAAGGCCTTTCCGAACACACGGCCCCGTTCGATGCGATTGCCACCATCATCGACGGGGAAGCAGAGATCACCATTGATAAAAATACGTTCGTGCTCAACGAGGGCCAGCTGATCATCATGCCCGCGAATATCCCCCACGCACTCAAGGCGGGGAAACGGTTCAAGATGATCCTGACCATGATTCACGAGTAACGATGCGTGGAGCAGGATTCGAACCTGCGAACGCCTGCGCGACGGGACCCTAAATCCCGCTCCTTTGGCCGGTCTCGGATATCCACGCCCACTATCACTGGGAGCGGGTACCATATTTTCTTTGTGCAGATGTCAGGCAGGGCAGAATATCCGGCATGTGCTGGGGGAGACTCAGGGATAGTAAAGAATCATCATCCGGAGGTGAAGGAACAGGTTCGTGCCCGTTTCTCCGGAACAATTGTTTATATCCCGGACCGTGAGCAGATCTTCCGTGGGGAATAAACACCCCGGGATCACATATCCACGCGTGTCACGACGCCGTGGATCTTGTCCGAGGGGAGTTTGTAGAACTGGACCATCGAAGGCGACACCCGCTTGAGGACAGCAAACAGCCGCCAGATGAAATGTGTGGTGACAATATCCTCCATGCCATAGAAGATGGTCTTCTCATCGATCTCGGCCTCTTTTAAGATGTTCCCGATATCGACAATCTCCATGTACCCGAGATAGATCTCGAAGATAGAGAGACCTTTTGTCAACTCCCGCGTCACGCCCCACGTCACCCCGAAGGGCTGCTCCGTCCGGATGATGGAGATGATGATGTTATCATCATAGACGATAGTGTTCGTGAACATGATCCGCGGGATATACTGGGGGAGACGCCGGAAATCCCGGGCAAAGAACAGGGCCGAGCCCGATATGCGGTTGGTCGAGGCATACACTTCGTTGAACTTCGGGAGGAAGTCTTCGAGCGGGATCGGTCTTAACGCATTGGCGAGTTTCTTCTGGCCATTGACATAGATCATGATGATACAGAACGGGATGAACGCGATAAGGAGAGAGATGTACCCGCCATAGGGGATCTTGTGAAGGTTGGCGATAAGGAAGACGAAATTCACCAGCAACACTACCGCGGCAATAAGACTCTTGACAATGGACCCCCGGAGGAGGAAGATCCACAGGATCATGATGCCGGTGATGGCCATCGTCCCGCTGACCGCAAGGCCATAGGCATGGGTAAGGTTATTGGACGACCTGAATATGATGATGATCATGAGGACCGCGAACAGCAGACACCAGTTCACGATATCGATATAGATCTGTGAACGGAGTTGCGGCGAGGTATATTCAACGCGGAAGAGCGGCAGGATGTGGGTGGTGATCCCCTGGTAGACAATGGAAAAAATCCCGGAGATCATCGCCTGCGATGCAATAACCGATGCAGCAATACTCAGGAGCAGGAACGGGATATACAGCATCTTCATTTCAGAATACATCATTTCAAAAAGAATATTCTGGGAACCGGGGTGGGCGATCAGGAATGCACCCTGTCCGAAGTAATTGATCGCAAGTGCAATGAAGACCAGGTACCACGCCCGGATGATCGGTTCCCGGCCAAGGTGCCCCATATCAGCATAGAGTGCCTCCCCGCCGGTTGCACAGAGGATCACGGAAGAGAGGATGAGAAAACCGGCCAGACCATTATGCAGGAGGTAATCAATCCCGTACATCGGGCTCAGTGCGAAAAGCACCTGGGGAGCTTCGACGAGTGCAATACCTCCCCCGATGGCAAGAGTGAGGAACCAGATGACCATCACCGGGCCGAATGCCCATGCAACTTTCTCGGAACCCCGAGCCTGGATGGAGAAAAGAATGATCGCAATGATACCGGCAACGAGCATCAGTGAGGCCTGGGCGGTATTCTCAAATCCGGGTATCAGGAGTACACCTTCAACAGCCGAGAGGATGGTGATCGCGGGGGTGATGACACAGTCCCCGATGAAAAGCGATATACCGACAATGGCAAGAAGGGATACGAACGCGATCTGGTTACCGGATTTGAGGAGGGGCAGGAGGATCTCCTTCAGCACGATCGTCCCGCCTTCACCTTTCTTACCCAGATGCATCGCGAGGTACGTGTATTCAACCGTGACCAGGAGGGTAAGGGTCCAGATGATCAGGGAAAGGATCCCCATGACATTCCCGGGAGTGGGGGGGATGAGGAGGAAGATCGCGGTGAGCGTATAAATCGGACTTGTACCGATGTCACCGAATACCAGTCCCATCGATTTAACGATACCTGGTGTAGTAAAATAGTCCCCGAGCATTCTTCCAATACTCTCATCAGAAACAGGGATAATGTTTTCCTTTCAAAGCCGGGTTCTGAAATCCTGTCTCACGCTACTCTGCAGCGGGTGGGAAATCAGCGCGATCTTTCCGGTCCTGGATATACATCCGGTAACTGGTGATGAGGAGGACAACGAGTACGGGTCCAAGGACAAACCCGGCCAGGCCCATGGTAAGGAGCCCCCCGATGATACCGACAAACATGATGACCGGGTTGATCTTGACGCGCCGGCCGACAAGCACCGGCCGGATAAAAATCTCCGGCATGCAGGATACGACAATATACCCAAGGAAAAACAGGATCATGACGCCCGGCAGGTCACCAATGGCAAGGGCATATGCCCCGACGAGAAGGAATGCGACCGATGATCCGAGAACGGGCACAAGTTCGCAGAAGGCTGCAAAAAATGAATAAAAGAAAATATTCCCGTATCCCAGCAGGTAAAAGACCGGGATCGCGATGAAAAATGTGAGGACCGCGATGGCAACCTGGACAACATAAATCGCGTACAGCGTATCGACGGTCACATCGGTCAGCCTGTTCACGAAAAAACTGAGGTGGACCGGCATCCGGTCCATGATCCGCTTTTTCAGTTCCTCGCCGTGAAGAAGAAGCACCACGAGCGTAAAGAAAAAGATGAAGGCCTTGAAGGCAATGAGGGTCAGGTTGGTGATGAGTGTGTCCTGGTAATCGACAAAAATGGTATTCCCGGTAGTGAGGAGGCTGGTGAAACTGGCCTTATTGAGAGGTACACCGAAGGCAACCGGGGTTGTCGAGGAACTGTTGATCCAGGTGCCGATGGTGGTGAACATCCCGGAGAGGGTCGGGGCATTCGAAGAAAAAATGGTGAGGGTGAACCAGACCACGACCCCGGACGCACCGATGATCCCGGCGGTAACGAGGACCGCTGAAATAAGGGGACGGGTATGCTGCGACAGGCGGTCGTGGAGGGGGAGAAGAACGATCGCCAGGGACGCTCCCAAAAGGACCATATCCATAATAGACCAGAACAGGATAATTCCGGCTACACTCAGGATGACCATGAGGATGAACGGGAACTGGTCGTTACGGAACATATACATAAGATTACCTAATGTTCGGGGCCCGGAATTAAAAGGGTGATTGTGGTTAAAACACGGAACAATACCCATAACAATATAACAATTCTAATCAGCTTGGTTATCTGATGAAGCGGTTTGAGCACATTGCGATGATCGCGCATGATATGGGGCTCATTTTCGAGTTCCTCGGCATCGTCTCCTTCCTGCCGTTTCTTGTCCTGGTGATCTTCGGGGAATGGAACCTCATCCTGCCCATGGCAACCGCACCGGTAACATTCCTTGTCATGGGTTTTTTGATTGCTCACGTCCCTTACGAGGATCTCGAGCCCTCCTTTTCGGTGACACTTTCGGCAGTAGCCTTATCCTGGCTGGCGATTGCATTCGTCGGTGCACTCCCCTTCATATTCGGCATGCACATGTCCTCTACCGACAGCATCTTTGAGGCCATGTCCGGCTGGACAGGAACGGCGTTTTCCATGATCCCCTCCCTGGACCAGACCCCGAAAACAATCCTGTTCTGGCGCTCGTTCATGCAATGGATTGGCGGAGTAGGTATCATCGTGTTTGGGGTCTCCCTGCACAGCAAGACCCGTGTCTCCCTCTTCCGGCTCTATCGCGCAGAAGGAAGGGAGGCGGAGCTGGTATCATCGTCCGCCTCGACCAGCCGGAGGATATGGATGATTTACCTTGTCCTGACCCTGGGGTTCACCGGTCTTGTCATGCTTGCAGGAATTCCCGTATGGGATTCCCTGAATCTCGTCATGACCACGATCGCCACCGGGGGGTTCACCATCCATACCGGCGGCCTGTCCTATTACAACAACCCGGTTCTTGAAATGCTCTTAATCCCCGTCATGCTTGCCGGCGCAATCCCGTTCAAGGTCTTTTTCTTCCTGTATAGGGGGAAGATCGGCGGGATGCTCCGGGACCGGACGGTCCGGATCCTGCTCTTTATCGCATTCGTGGGGTCGGTTATTGTCTCGAGCGATCTGTTTATTTTCGGGAATCTCTCCCTGGCTTCAGCATTCCGGCAGGGAACGTTTACGGCAATTTCAGGCCTCTGCACGTGCGGGTTGCAGAATTCGGATCCCCACTACTGGGCATCCATTCCCCTTGCCATCGTGACCATGATGGTTTTTATCGGGGGTGCCATGGGGAGTACTGCCGGGGGTGTCAAGGTAAACCGCCTGGTACTCGTGTATGACGGTGTCAAATGGTGGTTCCGCAGGTTTTTTGTCAGCAGCCGTGTCCTTATTCCCCTGCGGGTTGGCGGCAGGTCGCACTCAAAAGAGATCTCTGACCTGGCAATATCGAAGAACCTGCTCGTCATCGTCATCTATGTGCTGACGATCTTTTTCGCCACCATCATCTCACTTCATATTTATATCACGTCATTCCGGTTGGACGAGGTGGTTTTCGAGATCGTTTCCGCGTTGAGTAATGCAGGACTGACCGTTGGCTTCATCAGCGGGGCAAGTCCCCTTGCCATCAAGTGGATGTTCATTATCCTGATGTGGCTTGGCCGGCTCGAGATCGTCCCGGTGATCATCATCGCCATGGGGATTGTGAAGGCGATCCGGGTTGATATCGCATCCGATCAGGATAGCGGGGGTGTGAAAAGAACCAGATAACCGGAAAAATACATCATGGCCCATGTCTGTTACGGTAAACGGACAGGCCGGCATAGACAAGTATACAGATGATGATTAAAGCGGCGAAAAGAAGGCTGTTCTTCAATGCGTTGTCAGCGACCCACTGGATCATCCCGAAGAAGATCGATACGGCCGTTGACGGGGGTTGTGCGGGTGCCTGCCGGGCTATCGCGGCGGCAGGAGTTTTTACAGCGGCCGTAGCAACGGTTTGCGCTGCGGCTTTTGAGAAAAGGGCAAAACAGCAGAAATTATTCACCTCGGCAGTAACAATCCCCGTCTTCGCATCGAAACTGCTCGGGAGATCCTGCCAGGTACCGGATGTATGATCAAATTCCCTGATGGCATATTCCCTCCCCCATTGGGCCTCCGGGACCGTGAACGAAAGGGTGATTGCCGGTGAAAACGTAGCCCCGTTGGGGCTGAGTTCGTACGCCTTCCCGGCAAAGGATACTGCCTGCCCGGCAGGCAATGACGGAACATCTGCCTGAGGGATCGAGGCAATACTGATCGAAGATACCGGGTTGCCGGTCCCGTCCTTCGCCAAAACACCCTGCCCGATCGTCACCGTGGCAAGGTTGTCGGTTGACTTCAGGTTCGTTTCCTGGGTTATCATGCCGTTTGCGTTGGAATAGAGCGATGCTGTCTTGCCGGGGTCGGGGAGTTCAGCTGGCGCCTTCATTTCGGGATTGTTCTGGTTCTGCACTGCATGCACGGCTGCACCTTTTCCGCCGCCGGTACCCGGGCTGCCTGAATCAGAAATGCTCCCGGAATTGGAAGGTGCCGAAAGAGCCTCGGGTGCCGGAGGGCTGATATAGCTGGTAATAGTGAGGGTGATCAGCTGGAACGGGTTGCCGGAACCGGAGAGCAGAGTAAGAGCGAAGGTCGAGGTTCCATGGGGGGAATCAGCCGCAAAGTAGTCCAGGTTCTTTACGGAATCATTGTACAGGAATGTTGTATTAAGGACTTCCCCGGTCGAACCACCATCAGCAATACGTTCGATAAACGTCTGGTTCCGGCCGCCCGGGCCTCCGATCCAGCTGGAGTTGACACTCATATTGATATGAGCGGTAGTGCCGGCGGGGAAACCGGTTTTCGTGATCTTTGTGGTGTACGCAAGATCGGATACCCCGAGAAAGTTCGACAGCGTCGCAATTTTCTGGAACAGCGTCATATCACTGGCAAGTGCACCCTCCCATACCCGGGTATTCACTGTTCCTCCGACCGGGTACGTCGGGGATCTGATAACATAGTTGATTACAAGAGAATCTCCCGTCCGTTTCGAAAATCCTGAAGGTTTGATATCTTCGGTCTGAAGGATCACGCCGCTGATGTTCCCCGTGATATCAGTGCCGGAAACGGTAAAACCGATGCCGTCATTGGAGAGGAACGTAATATTCTGGAAACCGTGGGATAATAATGCCGGATCAGTGCAGATGAGCGCGGTACCGGAAATACCGGAAAGGGTAGTGGTGTTAAATGTCACGAACTGCGGCCCGTACTGGCTCGAAATTGAAATTCCGTGAATGGTTGTGTCGGCATTTTTATTTGCACCGGTCAGGACCTGGATTGTTTTTTGCGCACTCGATGAACCCCAGGTGTTGTTGACATTGAGCGTCGCTGTATAGGTTCCTGCTGCAGTGTACGTATTGGTTGCATTTTTTTGCAGGGGATCGGTTGTGTTGAACCATGTCCCGTCACCGAATGACCAGTTCCAGGTAGTGGCGGAGATCGATGTATCGTTGAACTGTACCGGGAGGGGAGCAAAACCCGAGCTGACATTGGTCACGAAGGAGGGGACCGGATTGGAGCCGATACTGATCTCATACGTGGAACTGATGGGTGTTTCATTCCGGCAATAGGGATTATTTACGGTAAGCCTGACATCGTATATTCCCGGGATCGTATAGGTCCAGGAAGGGCTTGCCGGGTCAACGGACCGGTTCCCGTCGCCATATTCCCATACCCGGTGGGAAACGGGGGTTGATTCTCCTGAGGTGGCATCGGTGAAATTGATGGTATAGGGCACAGCACCTCCCTGCGAGGACATGGTGAAGTCCGCTACCGGGCAGGTCTCGGTGGCATTGATCGTATAGAGGTAAATGTCCCCCTTGCCATCTCTCCAGTCAGTCCAGACGACCCGGTTATCGTAGATGGCGGGACCAAACATGGTATAGCCGTTTGCATCAGGTACGGTAGAAATGATGGATGCATTGGTGCCGGTAAGGCGGGTATTCTGGCCAACCGAGGTGTCATTCAGGTAAAGATCATAGGGACCATTGGCCGCGCGATTTCGGCTGTCGAACCAGACTATTTTTGTGCCATATATCGCGGGACGATCTTTCTTATAATTAGTTGAACCGGAATCGATCCTCGAGTACGTCAAAGTCCTTGTATCAGTCTCATTGATAATCCCTTTGGAGGAAAGGATCTCATCCCTCCACACAACCTTTGACCCGTATATTGCTGGTTTAGACTGGCTGGATGCAAGCGTGCCCGGCGTCAGGTTATACAATGTGTTCGAAGATGTATCATTCATAAAAATGTCTGTTTTTCCTGCGGGATTGTTCCGGTAATCCTGCCACACGATGAGATTTCCGGAAATCGCAGGGTACTTTTTGTCAATGCCCGGGGCACCGGGCGAGATGAGGGTCTCTTTCGATGTTGTAAGATTACGCCGGTAGATATCAAAATACCCGTTCCGGTAATCCTGCCACACGATATTATTACCGTCAATTGCGGGGGCAGAGTGCTCGTAGGCACCCTTGGTGATCCGTTTTTCTGTATGATTCGAGAGATTGTTCAGGTAGATATCGTAATTCCCGTTCCGGTAATCCTGCCACACGACCCAATTCCCGGATATGGCGGGAACATGGGCGACAGCGCCTGCACTCGCAGGGGTAATCCGGCGTTCTTCGCCGGAACTGATATTGTACCCATAGATATCCCACCCCCCGTTCCGGGCATCCTCCCAGACGATCCAGTTGCCGTAAATTGCCGGGGCGAACTGGTTGGAGTCCGTTGTATTGAGAGTGATAAGAGTTTCCGTGCCGGCACTGACATGAGGGATAAAAACCGGAGTGATCAGGAGGATGACGAGTATCCCTGCCAGGAGTTCGGGATTCTGCAGCATGGTGTTCACGTGATCATCTCCGCTTTTCTGATATCCCCGGTCTCACCGGATAATTTCTTGTTTTTCCGCGAATCCTTGAATGAAAGGAATAAGGTAAAAATCTATACCCACCCTAAACCCCGGAAATACAGGCCGAATTTATCAAATCTCATTGCGAATACACCGTCCTGCAATATATAATTGGCAATGGGACAATTTTTGATACTGGGATCCGGTATCCACAATGGACCAAATCCGGAAATATTCAGAGTTGCATCAAGGAATTTGGCAGCGGCCATTGAATTGACAACAGTTCTTATCTGTCCCCAGGGGTTTCGCAATAAGATGTAGTTGGTACCGTTCTGGATATAAGAGCCCAGAACAGAATATGAATGGCTGGCAACGAACAGATCGCTGTTATAGGCAACACCGGAACTTTTTGGTGCAGGATACGTAAACTGGCATGGCGTCCCTTCCTGAGGTGATGTGACAAGCGGATCCTGTGTGTCATACGTGAAAGCGACGGTGGTGTATGTTGTCGGGCGGAATATATTCGGGGCATTCAACGTATAGCAATTTTTATTATATAACCAGTCCCATAATGTGCCCTGCGGGGCTGGTGCTGGCAGGGGTGTATTTACCTGGAGGAGTGTCAGGGGGGCATCATCGGCACTCCATTTAAAATTATTTATATTGTTAGCCGGATAATCGGCTGTTTTATTGGTAAATTGTTTGAAGTTGTTGTCACCTTTCAACAGGTAGAGCGCATAGAGAGGACTTCCCGGACCGAAACAAGTACAGATATTTGGTTGCACTCCCTGATCGGGTACGCTCGCCGGATAGAGCATACGCATTGCAAAAGCCCGCTCTAACATGGGTACCCACATATCAAGGTATTTCGAATGCGACCAGGCAAAATTCGTGCTGGTTGGGAGATTACCCGTTTTTAACGGGAGACCGTTATCAGGATAAATAAAGGAATTGTCCAGATTGGTTGCCGGATCGCTGTTCGGATCATCGAGGAGTACGAATATACCATCAGCATTTGTCGGCTCGAAAAATGTTCTGTCAGTCCATGCAATGGAACTCATGGCAGCAAGCAGCCAGCAGTTACTCCCTGTTCCCTGGATAGGGGCATCATACGTTGGCGGATGGTTCACCCAATTTACCTGAGATTGTACGTAATTCGGGTTCTGGTAACAGGCCTGATCCTGGGCACCGCCCGCGGTATGGACATCGGTTCCAAATGGCGGTGCATGACTTTGCACTGTTCTCCATATCGCTTTTTGGATTGCGTCTTTGGAAGCAAAAATTAACGATTTATACGCAGGATCGAAACACTGTTCAAAAGGCAATGGAGTCCCCGATGGACTCACGTTATTCGCGATCAAGGTCTTGAGTTCCCTTATTTTCATATCTGTTGTTGTCCAGTTTGTGATTACCTGATGTTGGATAGCCTGGTTCCGGTTGACAATCGCGTAAGGATTTTTTGCACCAATAATTACATCTCCGAATCTCCTCCGGTACCCGGGTTCCAGGTAGTGGCTTTGATAGGATGGCAGATCCCGCGAGAATTCTCCTGATTGTGTTTTTGTTGTGGGCTTAAACGGGGGGACTGGTTGAATACGGTCCCCCTGTTCAACGATATTCACCATATTTTCTTTAACGATCCCTGTCACCGCACTTGTTTTATCCGGTACTATTTTTTTCATCGGCATTTGCATCCACCCTCACAATGCCAGCCCAGACGGATCCTCTATGACGATCCACAATTACCGCACCAGCACTGAGTGAATACTCATATCGCTATATCATAAAGGTTATTAATCAAAGGTAAATTTAGTATTTATAATATCAATGTATCGTAAAGAGATTTAACCCGAAAATCGAAATTCCTGACAATTCACAGATAATTTTGTTCCCCATATAAAAAAGAATTTTTATTTAAAGTTATTTAAAGTAATTCATAGGTATACACAAGTGATCCTCATTAATTATGTATCCATACAGAACATGGCGGGAGAAAAGCACGGATTGCCTGCACGTCGTGGTTACCCTTAACTGCACGATTTCGATATCTTGAACGGTCAATCGCGGTTGCGCATCCTTATCGCGACCACAACCCCAACCGGAAAAATGCACAGTACCCCCCACCCCTTAATGACCCTGCAGCGCCAATACTTGGGGAACAACGGTGATGAATGGCAGAGATCAAAATAATCGGTACCGCACACGTCTCCCAATCAAGCGTGGACGAGGTCAGGACCGCAATCGATGAATATCAACCGGACGTTATAGCAATAGAACTTGACCCTTCACGTTTTGCCGCATTAAAAAAACTGGCACGCGACCCAACCGTCGACGACGTGCTTGAGATCAAGAATTTCAACACCCTTCTCGTCCAGTGGCTCCTGGCCTACCTCCAGCGCAAGATCGGGTTCGACGTGGGCGTTGAACCCGGCGCAGAGATGAAGGCCGCGATCGAAGAAGCCGACAAGCGGGGCATACCGATAGGCCTCGTAGACCGGGATATCCGGGTTACGCTCCTGCGGTTCTGGAACTCCCTGGGTTTTTTTGAAAAGATCAGGATGTTCTGGGCCCTGATCGTCTCCATCGTAGAGATCGACAGCGGGGAGGAGATCGATATCGAGGCGCTCAAGGACCAGGACGTGATCGACGTGGTCATGGAGGAGTTCCGCAGGTTCTCCCCCAATGGATCGCGGGCGCTCATCGATGAACGGGACGCCTTCATCGCACACCAGCTCGTCCTCCTCAAGGCCCAGCGTCCTGAAGGAAAGATCCTCGCGGTCATCGGTGCCGGTCACCGGAAGGGTATCTCGGCATTCCTTGAGAATCCCGCCACCCTCCCTCCCTTCGATGCGCTCACCCGGGAGCCAAAACCCTTCCCCTGGGCAAAGGTATTCGGCTTTATCGTGACGTTCCTCTTCTTCTTCCTGCTCGCCGCCATCGCGTTCTCAGGGGTCGGGTGGACTGTCCTCCTCTATGCCTTCCTCTTCTGGGTGGTCATCCACGGAGCGATTTCCGCGTTTTTCGTCCTGCTGGCCGGCGGCCACCCGTACTCGGCAGCGACCTGTTTCGGGGTGGCATGGATGACCTCCCTCAACCCGATGCTCCATGCCGGGTGGATCGGTGCGTACGTGGAAGCGCGGGTGCGCAAGCCCCCCATCTCGGACTTCCGGAAGATCTACCAGACAGAATCCCTCTCGGAGATGGCCAGGATCCCCCTCTTCAAGGTCGTGCTCGTCGCAGCGCTCGGGAATCTCGGGAGCCTGATTGGGACCGTCCTGTATTTCATCTTCGTCTTCCCGGTCCTCGGGATTGACCCGGTGGTTGTCATATCCACCGGTATCCACAATATGGGGGCATGGGTAACCGGGATCATCTGATCACCCGGTTTTCCCCTCCTCACCATCAGCGGCCATGCTGCAGGTCCGCAATTTCCTTATCAATCCAGTCCTGGACTACGAGTTTCATCCGGTCCCGGGACATGCCGTCGTGGTACCGGAAACGGATCTCTGCTTCGAGCATATCGAGAACGGGGGTCACGAGGGTAAAATAGGATGCGGTGCAGGTAAATCCGCCGGATCTCTCAAGATGGAGCATGACCAGTTCGTTCAGGTGCTCAAGTTCGCCGGTCAGGCTGATGATGCTCTCAAGCGTCATGCCGACCGGCACTTCTGAGCTGAACGCGTCCCCGTCGTCAACCGCCCCATCGGATAGGCAATACTCTTTTTCCGGCGTATCTCCGGCACTCTGGTCAGTCATGGAAACCTGCAGGGTTTAAGGGCAATGTTCTCCGTCCCTCAACAGAGGAGTGGATAAAGAGGTTCATCCCTGCCGGGATTTATGGTTTGTGCGTTGGCCGGCCAAAAAGGTTATTCAGTACCGGCACATTCTCCTCCTGTAAGCAGTGTCCTGAAGTTTCTCGTGTGGTACCATGTCAAGCACAGCACTCCTCGTTATCGAAGGCCTCTGGTGGACCCCGGAACAAAAACCGAAACGCCCCTCGGTCCTCCTGTTCCTCGAAGGCCTTGAAAATTTTCGGGGCGATTTCAATATCTATTACGCGAACTTTTACGAAAAGATCGGCTTCCGCAGGGCCCTCGAGGACGACCTGACCAACACGCGGGAAGACCGTCTCTTCCTCTATGTCGCCGCTCACGGCACCGGAAAACGGATTGGGGGCTTAAAAGCGAAGACCGGCATGAAACTGCCGGCCATGTTCAAGGTAGTGAAGAGTGCGGCAAACTACTCCAATATCGAAGGCGTGCTGATCGGCTCCTGCAGCGTGGGCAATAACATCGACGATTTCATCTCGACAACAAAAAATTCCCATATCGCATGGATCTTCGGCTATACCTGCGAGATTGGCTGGATGGCGAGTACGCTCATCGATGTCTCCATCTTCGAGCACCTGATGAAACTCAAAAAAAGCGATCTCAAAAGCAGGAAAAAGATCCTTGATGCGTTTGTCAGGGCCCTTAACCGGTTCAACGGCAATTATGTCCTCTGCAAAGAAAAAGGGAGGAATATCTTCCTGAAAAATGCGATCACTCTCGTTGTCCAGCCACGCAGCCCGGGGGCAAAAGCGCAGGACGAGACCAGATACCTGACGGAAAAACTGGGCTGGAATAAATAATCTGGTATTCAGACCGACTTGACCTTCACTTCCGGCTTGGGCAGGTAGGGGATGAGGGAAGCGGCGAGTTTTGCGATATCCATGGACTGGAGTACGACTTTTCCCGGGCCGGTGAGGGTGGTGACAAACAGCCCTTCCCCTCCCAGGAGTGCCGTCGTGATTCCCCCGGCAAGCGTGATATCGTAGCTCACCGTGTGGTCGAACCCGACGACCAGCCCGGTCTGCACTTTCACGACCTCCCCGGGCTCCAGGGTCATCTCGATGATGTCCCCGCAGCAGTGGAGAAAGGCGGTTCCCTGCCCTGCTATGCACTGGAGGATGAACCCCTCCCCGCCGAACAGCCCTGCCCGGATCCTGTCCGTAACAGCGATATCCAGCTCCACGCCCTCATCGCAGCAGAGGAACGACTCTTTCCGCGCAATGAACTCCTTGTCCGGGCCAACCATCACCGGAAAGATCTTGCCGGGCATGGTACCGGCAAAGGAGACGAACCCGGTATGGTCGCCCGCAGTGAACCGGGTCAGGAACACGCTCTCGCCGGTCACGGCGCGTTTCAGGCCGGAGATGATGCCCCCTTTCAGCTGGCTCTCCATCGTAAATGTTCCGGTCATGTTCACCATCGAGCCGGCCTCCGCAAAGATCCCTTCCCCCGGCTGGAGATCAATCTTTACCATCTGCAGGTTATTGCCAATAATCTCGTGCTTCATAGCATTCCTGACAGAAGTTTTGCGGAAGAGGAGAAATGTGTTGCGGGACGGGGGATGCGTGCCGACTGACAAGATATTATAATTCTATACTGTATAATATTCATGGTACCGCAGGAGCATTTCCTGATCTTCACTCCCGGAAACGATGCACCGGCGCTTTTTACCGCGGCACTCCGTTCCGATGGAGGAATCACCCGCTCGTTTGCTCTCGTGGAACTTGGCGTAACGTCCGACACCCCGGGCGATTCACTGGCGGAACGGGAGCAAAAACAGGGCTTCAGAACCAGTCTCTCGAGGGTGAAGGAACTCGCAGCATCGCTTGGCATCCCGCACCTCACCCTTTACATCGATCCGCCCACACCCGATACCGTTACTGCAACGGTGCTCGGCATCTGCCGGGACCATCCCGGCGCACAGTACTCAGTCCTCCTTGCCGGTGCCTCGGTTCCTGTTACCACCGGCCTGTTCCGGATGGCCGCATGGCTTGGTGCGGATATCTCCTCTGCAGGCAGGAAAGCCGCGGTGCAGCCGCTCACCCTCCCGCAGTTCCGGGTGAATGACCTCGTAGCAAACCCGAATTACGGGGCGATACTGACCCTCCTGCACAGCAAGCCAGCGGTGAAGGATGGCGCACCATCCGGTATCCCCCGCCGGCAGCTCTTCGGGTCCATGAAAGATCTGTACCTGCCTGTCCGTACCCTGGCGGGCAGGCCGGCGCACCGCGGGCTGACACCGGGCAACTTTTCACAGATGCTCGCAACAC
>Ga0187861_10002803_pt1 | contig 16020 bp, 14 predicted proteins | sample June2016WEW_10_1_3_FD_132986 | JGI IMG/M metagenome (GOLD analysis project Ga0187861, IMG submission 132986) | Peatland microbial communities from SPRUCE experiment site at the Marcell Experimental Forest, Minnesota, USA - June2016WEW_10_100 | ecosystem: Environmental > Terrestrial > Soil >...
ATCGTGGCGTCGCACATAACTAACGGCGCGGTCGACCGAACGCGTCCCTTGTGCCCGTATCCCCTAGGAGCCTGTCCGAGTATCAGGAAGGGGTAAGGTTTTCGATCTGCGTCACAATTTCGCCCTTGCGTGTGAAGCAATGCACTTCCCCGCCGAGAGCGCGAACCAATCCATCGGGGTAGGCAGCTAACGCTGTCCCGGACCTGATACCGTAACTCACCGATCCGGCCGGGATCAACCGCGCCAGGACATGCAGCTCCTCCCAGCCATTTCCCTCGTCGTGGGTATCGCAGTAAACCTGCGCAATCCCGAGGCAGGGAAAAAGTTCGGCACTTGAGTCAACCTGGGGGTCGCTCCAACGCACCCAATTTTTCGCCAGCATAATGCTTCCTGCGGATATGCCGAAGAAGGGCTTGCCTTTCCGATACTGGTTCCGTAGGAAATCGATCATTCCCTTTTCCGATAGGACCCTCATGCCCGCCTCCACATCTCCCCCGCTCATGAACACGATATGGCAACCTTCGATTATGCGCATGGCTTTTCGGGGATCGGCACGGGAGCGGCACAGCGGCGCGAGCTGCACATCCCCCGCTCCCGCCTTGCGGAGCAGCCGCGCGATCATGGTGCGAAACACCGCGTTGTCTCCCGAAGCCGCACCGACATACGCAACGGCGGGCTGCGGGATTGCAGCCAGCCGCAGAGCCTCTTGGATCAGGGGATCCGGACCGTGGCGCGCCATGGAGGAGCGCCCGCCCGCAATAAGATAGACTGGATTGTGACTAACGGCCATCCAAGCCTCCCGGCCTCGTTGGGGATGCGCCGATATCGAGGGGAAAATGCCGTTTGGCCAGGAGAAACTTCCCCGAAGCTTCGGGCAGAAGGCAGCAAACGGCCTCTGCCGTCACCTCAAGCTCGTCTCCAAGAAGCGCATGTATCGTCTCTTGGGCGTCACGCAGCACGGATTGCCTGGGCCGGTTTCCTGCAGTGATCAAGCGCAACTGCACGCGCTTGGGCGACTCCTGGTCGAGCCGATATTCGTCGATTCCTTCCACTCCTGCCATCACCTGATCCAATTGCCTGTGGGTAACAAGCCTGTTTCCGGCCCCAAGGAAAATGCTGATGAGTCTTCCTTCTATACAGGATAGAGTCAACCCAAAGCTGCGGCTGCATGGACAGGGGTCAGGGGACACCCGAGCAAGGTCTCCGATCTCAAAGCGAAGCAGGGGAAACCAGCGGTTGCCGAATGTCGTGGCGAGGATGCGGCCGATGCCCTGCCCCTCAAGGCCATCCATAGCCACGAGGTCCACCCGGCAGAAAGCGCTGTTCTGGTGCAAGCGCCCATGCTCGCATTCCATGAACACATAGCCCGCCTCTGTGGAACCGTACGAGCTTGCAATTCGAGAAGAGAAAATCCTGCGGATTGTGCGCAGCTGCATGGTCGAGGGAAACTCATAGGTCAGAGTGATCAAGCGGGGTTGGAACACAGCCTTGCCTTCACGCCAGGCCCATCGTGCTAATCGTGCGAGCAGCGAGGGGTTGGCCTCAAGCACGACGGGGGAATATTCTTCAAGCTCCGCACAAATCCTCATCTCATGGCCTTCCGGCCACTCTGCGGGGCTGCCGTACTCATTGAGAAAGAGGAACCTTCCGAGCATCCTTCCTTCACGTGGGATTTGAGGTCCTGCGCTTCGCGGTCCGACGGAGAGAGCGCTCGCGAGGATGGCTTCGCGATGTGTGCCGGTAAGTGCACGCCCGGCATGGGCATTAAGAGACCACGAGGCTCGTTCCGAGTCATTCCACCAATTCTGGTTCCAAATATTAGTCAGGGACTCGTCCGCCGTTCCGCTGGTGCGCACGAAGCTCACCTCACCCCGGGCGAGTGCGGCATCCAGATCGAGTCCCCGCGGGACCAGTCCGTAAGGGAAGTGTGTTCGGAGGTCCGCCTTGGTGAGCACGGGAAGCGCGGCATAGCGCGCGTCCACGGGGGCGTCTTCCCCGGGATCGAAAGGCCGCCATGCCTTGTACATCAGCGTACGGTTCAATGCGGCATGGAGCGTTTCAAGACAGCGGTTTTGATAGGCCTGGAGGGCGCTTCCCAGGCATGAAATGCCCTGCATATTGATCCTGACCCGTCGCCTCACCTTATACGGAATGCCCCGAGGAGCAGGCGTCCAGGAGAGGAGCCCACACCGCAAGAGGCACTACCAGCGCGATTCTTCGGACCGTGGCAGTGAGAATGACAAATAGTACGAGAATACAAGCACTCAGGACTCTCGCGTGAGCCAATATATAATGGTTGCGCCCCAAAGCGCAACGGCCCTTCGGCAGACGTCATGGACGATTCGAAATTGGAAACCGTGAAGGCCATGATAGATGGCACGCGCGAGTACCTTTGAGTTTTTGAGTCTTGGAGTCTTGGAGTTCAATGAAATACCAGGCAATTTTCTTCTTAATTATTACCGCATTACTAGCGTAGGGACTGCACTCTGGCTTGTGTTCTGTTGACGGGTTGTGTCTGCACACCGATTTAGGGGTTATTGACGCGAACGGGACTTGATAGGCATAGGGGCGGCGGGGAGATCAGGACGCTGACATGGCATCTCCGCACATCTCCAAGAACGGGACTTATGGGACCTCCTGGAGGCAAAAAGGGAGCGTCGCAGTGGACGCTCGTACGAAACTATTTTTTCACCGGTGGTGTCGGCGGAGGCACTGGCGCGGACTTAACTGTCACTGGGGGCGGTGCCGGAGGCCGAGTCTGAGGGGCTGGGTTTCTTGTGATTGGAGCCGGTGGACGGACCGGAACCGGAGGACGTTGAACGCCGCTGCCGATTTTTGACGGCGGTGGCTGCATTGGCACCTGCCCCCTGTTAGGTCGTGGTGCGGGGGGCGGTGTTGGTGTTCGAGGTTGTGTCGGTACGGCTGGACGTTGTGGAACTGTTATCGCAGGATAGTACGGGTACGACCAATACCGGTTCCAATATTCTCGTGGATACCAATGACTATTATAGAAATAATAATCCGCCCACGTATATGGATACGGCCACCATAAGAATGTATGTTTATAATTGTATCCGCATACCGGACAGGTCGTGTCTACCTGATAATGATTTTCACCTGCGCACAGCACGGCTTCTGCCTGATATCCCGCTCCGCACCTGGGGCAGATGAAATTGATCATCTTTGAGTCTATCTCCGTCCCAGGCGCACACGTCAATTGAGATCTCCTGACGCAGCCTATAATTAGAGTCAACATAGATACTATGACAACCGATGCCAACAGGTAAGCTAACAGCCTTCTCATAATAACCTCCTCCTTCCCTATATTCGGGTTTTGTTCCCAGAACACCTCCTTATGGGCCCCTCCTGGAGGCATGGTGACGGGCGACGAATGACGTGTGAGGCGTGACGAACCGGAACACTTTTCACTCGTCATTCATTGCCTGCGTGTTGAGCTAGTATTCCAGAACGCCGTCGTACATCAAGTCGGAGACCTTGAATCGCATGTTCAGCCTGATTTGCTGATCATTGCCGCCCAGCTTGGGAAACTCGGCATAGAAGCGCACTTCCCCGGACTTGGGGTCGAGGATGGGCTTATCATTGACGATTCTCGGGAAGATGAATATTGCCCCCATCCCGTCCCCGCTTGGCGGTCTGTACTCCTGCAAGAACACGCGCTGGCCACCCTTGATTTCAAGATACGTGTTGTTTTTCAGCGTGCTGGTCATGCCCTCGGAGAAAGCCTGGATGATCGGCATCATATAGTAATTGTCTCTTGGCAAGGCTAAGTCATCCTGATCGTAGCTGACGGCAATGACAACAACCTGTTCGTACTTGGCATCGACAGATTGATGCGCCTGCTCGGTCTGTTCGGGGGTAGCTTTCGGATCGAGCTGCACAAGTCGCAAAAACGCCTGCCGAATTGGCTTCGCGGAAAGAAACCGGATGCGATAATTCACCCCATTTATGGCCCAGTCATACTGCGCGTTGGCCACGGGGGTTTGCGTCTGTCCCCAGCCAGAATCGTTGAGGATTTTCTTGGCATCCTCGACGCTCCACTGCGTCCAGGGTTTGCGCTTGTCTTTGGCTGCAGCAGCGGCCAGCAAAAATAAAACCGCTAAGATCAACAGTTTAACCCTACTTGCGCGCATATTTGTGTCCTCGTCATCCTGAGGAAGGTCGATCTCGACCGGATCCCAGGGATTGAGAGGTTTATGGCTATTCATTAGATGAAGACGTTACAGCCATAGTTCAGGAAAAGTCCACTCCTCCTTAAGGCATTTCACGAGCGGAGCGTGACATCGTATGAGGGCCGCATCCCAGGCGGCAGTTCAATAGTAGTCATCATCCATGCATGCCGCCGCCCCCCCAGCTTCTCAGTGATCCGGTAGTGCGAAATGGTCCTGCCGATCATGGAGAATTCCTCCACGCGCACCGCGATCAGAACGCCCCGAAGTTGCTGTCATTATGGTCGGCTGGCTCGGACCTGGGTAGCTGAAGCCGCAGCACTTGCGCGAGTGAGTCCGCCGCCGGAAACAGGCCTGTTGTCCAGACACGGCCTTGGAGGATGTAACGTTGTCGCAGGGAGGAATCGAGGGCACACCTCCTCGAACGGGACTTCGGGACAACCACGATCTGGGGACGGTCAGTTTCCTGAAATGCCTAGTCAGTGGTCATACGACAGCCGTGCGCCAGGAGGCGCACGCACCTGACGGACAGTGGATTGGTCTGCCCCGCCATCCTTTTCTAGGTGTAGAATCTTGCCAGATCAGACCATAGCTGTGATTTAGAGAGGCCGCGAAGTTAACGGAGGACCCGGAAGGCCAGACGAGCAGAGGCCTTGGCACGGACCCCGATCGTAAGCGCGGCTCGTCCTTCTGACCCATAAAATGGGGATGGGAAATACAAAGGAGGGGGATAGAACCTCCATCAATCCACTCCAAGCGGCCCCAGTTCAAAACCACCATACTGGAGGCACTATCGTACCGGGGGCAGGAACAGAACTGCCGCTACTTTGTACTTCGGCAGCATCCTATGGCACACGATTCTAAGGAGGCAACCCTGATGAAACGGACAATTTCAATTATCACGATAGTGGTCCTGTTGATCCAACTGTTGAGTTGCACTGTCAAGAAAGTGCAGCGCGTCAACACTCCGGATATCACAAATCCAGCGTCCGAGAAAATCGTTGGTATCACGACCAAAGCAGGCGAGGATATAAGGTTTAAGCCGCCCGGAGCCGTGGTACAGAACGGTAAACTCCAGGCAAAAGTAAACAACAGAGATTACGAAATATCGCTCGACCAGATTCAGCGTTTTTGGATTGAGCGCAAAGAGACATCCGCCTCACGCACTATAGGTCTGGTTGCCGCCATTGCTGTCGGGACGATTGCTGTGGCGGCGATCATCGTCGCTGCCACCAAGGAATCCTGCCCGTTTGTCTACTCATGGAACGGACGGCAATACACCTTCGACGCGGAGCCGTACGGTGCCGCCATCACTCGCGGTCTGGAACGCGACGACTATTCCGAACTCGAACAGCTGGCGCCGGACAAGGGATCCTATCGTCTCATGATCAGCAACGAGGTTGAAGAAACACAATTTACGAATCTCATGGAGATCATGGTCGCGGATCACGCGTCCGACCGTGTCGCAATGGACGACAGAGGCAATGTGTACTCATTGTCGAGGGTCGAGCCTGCAACTGCTGCCGCCGACGAAGCTGGACGCGATTTGCTGCCCTGGCTGAAAGCGACGGACAGACTCATTTGGGAACCCGATGCGGAGACCAATCCGGATGCCGACGTCAGGCAAGACATACGACTCACCTTTCCGAAACCATCGTCGGCAACCAACGCAAAACTGGTTGTGAATGCCGGGACCTCGCTGTGGGGTTCATATATGATCAAAGCGATTTCGGAACTCCGAGGGGGCAACATCGAAGATTGGTATGATTCGATTGACCACAATCCGCTCAATCAAGCCGTCCTGCGAGCCTGGATGGAGCGCGAAGAGCTTTTCATGCTGAAGATCTACGTTGAGGAGACCGACGGCTGGGTCCAGCGAGGAATGCTGCTTGGAGGCGGCCCATTTGTGCTCGAGGACCGCGTCGTCAATCTTGATGTAAGCCACGCGCGAGGCGACCAACTTCATATACGGATATGCCCGCCAAAAGGATTCTGGGCATTCAATTCGTTCGCCGTGGACTATTCTCCGAATAATCCGGTCCAGGTTCAGGTCCTTCATCCGATCGAATGCCGGGATTCCACCGGTCGCGATCGGCTCGGTCAAGTAGCATCTGCGGATGACTCCTACTACGATATGCCGGATCTCGGGGACCGGGGATATCTGAGTTTCAGGGCGCCCGCGGTCAAGCCTGGTATGAGACGGACTGTTTTTCTTCATACGCGCGGTTACTACAAGATCCACGTCAATGGCGCGGGCCCGGCTGACAATGAGACGTTGACTCACATCATGACTGTTCCCGACGCGGCAGCGCGCTTTGCAGGGGTGCGTTTCGTCACCTGGCAGCAAGAGCACAATGCTCGCCGGTAGCGAAAAAGGAAATGAGCTGATGGCGGCGCGCTCAGAGAAATCTCTGCCGACCTTGTCAAGTGTGGAGGACTGAATTTCCACGCGGCTGGAACGGCCCTGAAAACCCAGATCAGCATGATCATCCTGGGAATATCAAGGAAATGCAGTCTGCACTGCCGGCACTGCTACGAAAACTTCAATGCGGGTTCCGAAGAGATCGTGCCTCTTGGCCGCTGGAAAGAGGTGGTTTGCGAAATCCAAGGTACCGGCGCCGGGGTAATTGTGTTTTCGGGAGGTGAGCCGCTGCAACGGTATGACGGACTGCTGGAACTTTTGGGGTCAGGAAACAAGAACCTCTCTGAATTCCATCTTCACACTTCGGGCGATGGTGTTACCCTCGGACGGGCCCGCGAGCTTCGCAGCGCCGGACTCACAGCTGCGGGGATCGGTCTGGATGATGTCGATGCGGGCCGCCATGACGCTCTGCGCCGCTGCAACGGCTCACACTGTCAGGCGATTCGGGCACTCCAGGATTTTCACAGTGCCGGCATCTTCACCTACACGAACATGTGCCTGACAAAGGAAATCATCAGAAAGGGAGATCTCTGGAAATATTTTGAGCTCGCTAAAGAACTTCGGGTGGGATTTATTGAAATGCTTGAACCCAGGCCTTGCGGCGGATATGCCTTTGCCGGGAACGACGTCTTGCTCACAAGCGAAGAGCGAAGAGAGGCAACGGAGTTTTTTATTCAGGGCAATACCCGAAGACGGTATCGACATTATCCGCTCATTTACTATGTTCCCTATACAGAAGCCTCTGGAAAGAGAGGTGTAATAGCAAGCCCTTGCCGCCGCTCAGGGGGCGTTGATGATGGCACGACGAGCACTAAGCAAATCGGGAGCAGCGAGCTCGCCGTCTGATCGCCTGTAGAGTCCGGGGCTCTGGGTTTGAAGGTTGTTTTCAGCAACCCGATCACTGGAGTGGAGACGCCATCCGGCTGTTGTGTCTGGCCGAATCATCGTATCTTCTAACAATTGCAATGCTTGAGGAATGCGCGTCCGGCTTAATGGCTGGGTAGTGGCGAAGCCGGAGAAAACCATGCGCCCGCGAAACGCCATTCGCGTCAGCGTGAACCTGCTGCGCCGCCCCACTATTTGATCTTGCATACTGAACCCGCGGCGAAGGAGGCCACGGTCATGGCGAAACACCAGAAGAGATCAAATGTTCGTTGCACGAGAAAGGTTCTCCGGATTCCCGATCTGGAAGGGAAGGCCTTAGCGTCGACCTCAATCGGAAACACGGCTTGTTCCTCCCATCACCCCAAACGCCAAGGTACCAAGGTCAGGCGCATCCTCAGCAGTTTTCAAGCCCACAGACTGATTGCGAGGTTACCGTGCACCCGAAGGTGGAGAATAACCGATCGTGGAAAACGAATCATGGCTGCGTCGTTATGCCTGGGGGACGCTGCGTTGCCCCAACTCTACAAAAACGCAGCTGCGGCCTGATTCTTCTTGCATAAAAGCAAAGCGGTCATCCAACATCATGAAATGAGGGCTGCCATGCGACGACTCTGTGTGATTGCAGCAGCGGTTTTGTCTCTTTCGACTGTGTCCGGCACGCAGCGGACGCCCGAGCCCGCGCGGGACGCGCGCTCCTTAAAGGCGGCGCCAAAAGGGAGAGCACTTTCGCCACTCGACGACGCCATCCACGCCATGTTTTCGCTGCACCGATTCCAACAGGTCACGATTTCGCCCGATGGCAAGAGCGTGGCCTGGGTTGAAACGCTGCTCGGCCCCGGCGGTGCGCCTTCAGCCAACTCCGTGATCTTCGTCGCCGGCCTCGGCGCGCCGGCGGCAACCAAGCGCATCACCGCAGGCGATGGAAAAGCAGCGCACGAAGAGCACGACCTCGCATGGTCGCCCGACAGCAAGCAAATCGCGTTTCTCTCCGACGCGGCGAAGACGGGTCAACTCCAGCTCTTCGTTGCCGAGGCCGCGGGGACCGGTGCCACGCCCTTGACTCATCTCAAGGGCTTCCTCTCTACTCCCGGCTGGTCGCCCGACGGAAAGACGGTCGCGCTGCTTTTCACCGAAAACGCCACCCGCGCAGCCGGCCCACTCGTGGCGGAAACGCCCGACGAAGGTGTCGTTTCGGACACCTACTTCGAGCAACGTCTCACGCTCGTCGATGTGGCGCGCGCGCGCGCGCGCCAGATCTCGCCGGCGGACATGTACATTTACGAATTCGATTGGTCGCCGGATGGCAAAGCCCTTGTCGTCACTGCGGCGAAAGGCAATGGCGATGACAACTGGTACATCGCCGGCCTTTCCACGATCGATGCAGAAGATGGCACGATGCACGCCATCGTACCGAGGCCCGGCATCCAGATTGCCGCGCCGCGATGGTCACCCGACGGCAAGCAACTCGCTTTCATTGGCGGGCTGATGAGTGACGAGCCGATTCCCGGCGGCGATATCTATGTTGTACCGGCTGAAGGCGGCTCACCTCGCAACGTTACGCCATCGATGAAAACCACCGCAAACTCGCTCGCATGGTCACCCGATTCGCAAAGCGTTCAGTTTACCGGCATCGCCGACGGTCAAACGGTCATTTGCCGCGCCGCCCTCGATGGCGAAGTCTCCAGCATCTGGGTCGGAGCTGAGCGACTTGCGCAGGGGCCCTTCGTTCCCGAAGCCTCTCTCGCCCGCGACGGCAAGATGTCGGCCGTCATCCGCGAGTCGTTCTCGCAGCCGCCCGAAATCTGGGCTGGCACCATTGGTGATTGGAGACAAATGACCCATCGCAACAGCGGCCTCAAATCGGCGTGGGGTGAAGCGAAGAGCCTCCACTGGAAGAGCGGCGAGTTTGACGTGCAGGGCTGGCTCATCTACCCGCGCGATTTTGATCCAACGAAGCGCTACCCGTTGATCTGTTACGTCCACGGGGGGCCTGCCTGGACGCATCTGCCCGCTTGGCCCACCCGCTGGGACTATGGCATGGCGCTGCCCTCTCAGGGCTATTTCATCCTGAAGCCGAACCCGCGCGGCAGCTACGGCCACGGTGAGAAATTTACGCAGGCTAACGTGAAGGATTTCGGCGGCGGCGACTTTCACGACATTCTTGCCGGGTTGGACGCAGCGATCCAGTCCGCGCCCATCGATCCCACTCGCATCGGCATCACGGGCTGGAGTTACGGCGGCTACATGACCATGTGGGCGGTCACGCAATCGAAGCGGTTTCGCGCTGCGGTCGCGGGCGCTGGCCTGGCGAATTGGCTCAGCTACACGGGCGAAAACAAAATCGACCAGTGGATGACGCCATACTTCGGAGCGTCGGTGTATGACGATCCCGAGGTGTACGCGAAGAGCGACCCGATGAAGTTCATCAAGAACGTCAAAACCCCCACGCTCATTGTAGTCGGCGATAGCGACGGCGAGTGCCCACCGCCTCAGTCCTACGAATTCTGGCATGCACTGAAGACGCTCGCCGTGCCCACCGAATTCGTCATTTACCCTCACGAGGGCCACCAGTTCGCTGACCCCGCGCACAGCCGCGATGTCATCGAGCGCACCCTCGCTTGGTTTAATCAGTATCTGCAGGCCTCGCACTAGCGTCCCTAGTTGGGAATGCAAGAGCTTGCCTGTCTCACTGGATCGAAACGCGCTTCGCGGAGATCAGGGGGCCGCGACGTCGCCGTGGTCACATCTCCCAGATCGGGACTTCTGCACAACTTGAGCGAGGCTTCGGGATAGAGTGACCCGCATTTGTCTGGGCCTGCAGGTGGGGTAGCTGTTTCGCGCGTGACTTGGAAGAAGCCGCAGTATGTGCAAATCAAGCGTCGAACGCGCGTCGTTTTTCGCGGGCGCGCTCCATCAGCGCCTCGAAGCGCGCGTCGCCGCGCATCTTCGCCAGAAAAGGGTCGATCTCAGAGAAGAAGTGGTGATTTGTAAAGCCAAGATCGATCGAATTCGCAAGCCAGTGCAGTGCTTCATCGATATTACTATTAAAGCTGCACCCAGCGGCGAGCCACCACGAGAACTCCTTATCCTGGGTGGCCAGGTCTCTTAGGACTGGACTGCCTAGGAGCTCGATTGCCGTATCCGCGTTTCGGCGAAACAGTGCCCTGAGCGCAGCCGACACTATCGACAGGCCGGGAGTCACGCCGGCGTCGACAACCTGGTCGAAGAGATCGCAGGCTTCATCCGAACGCCCCGCATAGAGTGAAAAAATGGCCAGAAAGAAAACCTTTATTATTGCCTCAACTCCCAAGTCCACCGGGTCCCGCCATCGTCTCAGGGCGGTCTCGAAATCTCCGTCCAACAGCGCCACCCATGCGTAGCTCCAGCGGCAAAACCAGAGCATCGGATCGACTGCCACCGCTTTCTCGGCATACCGCCGTGCCTCAGCCATCTCGCCCAGTTCGGAGCATCGCCAGGCAAGGAAACACAGCGTTTCACCGCTCACCTGCAATTCGTTGGCGCGCCGGAGGTCACGAATGGCGCGCACCATGTCGCCTCTGCGTGCCTCGATGGCGCCCAACGCTCGAAACGCCGTGGCCGTATCCGGATCGAGTTCCAGCGCCTTTCGTGCCAGTGACTCTCCAAGGCACAAGGACTCTTCGTCTCGATGGATGCCCTGATCGTGACATATGAACTCGATCTCGGCGAGCAGCGCAAATAAAAGAGCATTGGGACCGACTATCTCGAGAGCCTGTCGGGCAAGCACGGTTGCATGATCCAGCGCGCTCTCGGTGCCTCGGTACGCCTCCTGATGAGCGCGCAGGTACAGATCGAATGCCCTCGTCTCTGGGATCATGCGAGCAGCGAGACGCTGCTTCTCGTCGGCGGTCAGCGTCAACTTGAGACCATCCACGATCGCGCAAGAGACCTGTTCCTGAAAGGCGAAAACGTCGTCGAGGGTCCCGGAGTACTTTTCCGCCCATAGGTGCGCGTCATAAGCGGCATCGATGAGTTGTGCAGTGATCCGCAGCGCGTTGCCGGCGCGTCGGACGCTCCCCTCGAGCGCATACCGGACGTTGAGCTCGCGTGCCATCGTAGGTACGTCCTTTTTCGACCCTTTGAGCAGCATCGCGGACGTACGCGAGATCACTCGCAGCGAGTGCACCTTCGACAGATCGGCAATCAGCTCTTCGGTCAGCCCATCGGCGAAAAAGGCGTTGTCCGGATCGGGGCTGAGGTTCTCGAACGGAAGCACCACAATAGAAGCATGTTCTCGCACTCCGGACGCAGTTGCGATCCGGCTGCTACCGCGTGCCGACTTGAGGATCCCTAGATCAGCGAGGATTTCGCCGACGGTTTGGTATCGCAGGTTTCGTTCCTTTTGCAGGGCTTTGTTGATGATCGCCGAAAGTTCGCGCGGGCAGGCGGGATTGAGGCGACCGGCGGAACCTGGTGCGGAATGCAGTATCGCATCGAATACAACGGCCAAGGTTGTTCCTGAAAAAGCCTGCGTGCCGGTCGCCATCTCATAAAGCACGGCGCCAAACGAGAACAGATCTGTCCGCGTGTCGAGCCGCTCGCCGCGTGCCTGCTCCGGCGACATGTATGCGACAGTGCCCAATGCTGCGCCGGGGTTGGTTAACTGCTCATCGAGCGCGTCAAGCGTCGCAGCTTGCGACGCACCCGCATCACGCGCTTCAGCCGTCGACTTTGCGAGGCCGAAATCCAGAACCTTTGCCTGGCCGCGGGCGGTCACAAAAATGTTCGCCGGTTTGATGTCCCGGTGGATGATGCCCTTCTTGTGGGCTGCATCCAGTGCATCCCCAATCTGCAATGCCACGTCGAGCACTTCGTCTGTTCCCAACGGTCCCCGCGACAGGCGGTTCCGAAGTGTCTGGCCCTCTAACAATTCCATTACGATGAAGTGCCGGCCCTCTGCTGCATCGATGTCATAGATCGTGCAGATGTTCGGGTGGTTCAACGCGGAGGCGGCGAGTGCCTCCCGTTGAAAGCGTTCAAGAGCGTATTTGTCGTGGGAAAGATCTTCGGGCAGGAACTTCAATGCCACGAGGCGGCCGAGCCTGGTGTCCTCGGCTTTGTACACGATCCCCATGCCGCCGCCGCCGAGCTTCTCGATAATTCGGTAATGCGAGACGGTCTTGCCGATCATGGAGAATCCCTCGATTGGCAACTCGCGCGCTGCAATGACAACGACTTAGATTGTTGCCATTATAGTGAACTGTGGCGGAGGTGGATAGCTGAATCCGCGGCACTTGTCGGGATATCGGCCACTCGCAAACTGGCACGCTGTCCAGATACGCTATTCTGGGAGATCAGGGTGGTATCGTCGCGTCGCTGTGGTCACATCTCCCATATCTTGATCTCTTGAGAGTCACAACTATGTTTGTCCTAAAATGACGCGATCTTGCGCCGGAGCTGTCCACTCAGATCCAATGCACTTGACGGGACTTCCTCGGCAGTTTGCAGTGATATTGTTCTTTGGGATATCCCACCATCAGGGCGCCCCAAATCCGTTGATCGGCTGTCAAGCCGATACAATTCCCGACCTCTCTCGAACGCGCTGCTGCTCCCACGAGGAATCCGACCCAACAAGTGCCGAGCCCCATAGTCAGAGCCAGCAACTCGATATTTCGCAGTGCAAGTGCGCAATTTGTCGCCGCGAGGGTGTTCCCCTTTAACCCGTAGGCAATAATGGCCAGCGGCGCATTCCGAAAAACTGAACCCTCAATCTCGCCATTTTCCCTGCGATGTTTGAAAATACCGTGATAAGGCCGGTATTGTCTGACAAGTTCTGGACCGTACTTCCTTTCCAGCAAACGAGCTAAGATTCCATTGCCGCCGATGTGCTTGAATCCCGATCGCCACAGCACATCGACGACTAGAAGTTCGAGAGTTTTCAGAAGCGCACGATCCTTGATCACAACAAATCCCTCGGTCTGACCATTTGACGAGGTGCCGGCGTGCGTCGCGGCCGCAAGAAGCATCTCAACGAGCTCCTCCGGTACCGGATCCGGTTTGTAATTCCTGATCGATCTCCTGGAGAACAGCAACGCTCGCATCATGTCCGGCGTAATGCTGAACGGCAACAGCGGGACGAATTCATCATTTGGCAGTTCCGGGTGTGAGAGCGCATCCGATGGACAAACGGCGATACAATGGCCGCAGGCACAACACTGTTCAGGGTACCGAATCTGCAGCTCCTGCCTGGCATTTGGCTTCGGAATCACACCGAAAACATAGTTCGGGCAGACACGCATACATTCCAGGCAGTTCGTACAAATGTTCAGATTCAGGGTGATCATAATCTTGAAGGGTCCGCAGAACTAATGGTTGCTATTATCGCTACTCCAAAGGACGAGTTTCGTAGGTGTCGTGGAATAGCACCGGGATGATCCCGCCAGAGGTACCGGCGATCGCGCGCAGTGCTCGAACTCCATGTCCAAGTCCCTTCGGCAAGTAGACGCAGGCCGGCGTATCGACCTCGTACCGTTCCTCGCCGAGTGTCACCTCGAACGTGATGGCGCCAGGCTCGCCGACAAGAATATAAACTTCATCGCAATCGTGCTTGTGAGGCAGCGCTTGCCCTGCCTTCTCGACATGAGCCGCCATTTGCGGGGTGATGTTATTTAACATCAGGTACAGTACGCATGCATTCGCCCCTGGCACTTGTTCCCCACTCATCAGGAAACCGATGGGAATGGGCATTTCCTTATTGAACTTGTGATCAGGCAGTTCTCGCACGAGTTTTGGTTGTCTGACAATAAGGTGAGCATAACGGCCCTGTTCATTCATGAATTTCTCCTCAAGAGACGAAAAGCATTCTTGTGGCTGCTACTTTAATGGCGGAGCATTCTATAAACCTCGTCCTCGGCTTCAATGCGACGCTGAATTCAGTTCGGAGACGATGGCATGAACTTGGACGGCGAGTTTGGAGAGGACAGTGCGAAATGGCCATACCGAGAATGGAGAACACCTTCCTTGGCAATTCGTGCACTGCAATAACAAAGACTTGAATTTGCGGTCATTATAGTCGGCCCCCGTGTCTCTGGATAGCTGAATTCGCAGCACTTGCGCGAGTGAGTCGGCCACCGGAAACGGCACGCGGTCCAGAAACGCCATTCGAGGAGATCAGGGTGGCGTGACATCGCTGTGGTCACATCTCCCCTAATGGGACTTCTGGGGCGTCAGAGGAGATTTCACTTTTCCGAGTAGCGCGTAATACGTCCAGGTGAAGTTACTGCTTTCCAGAATGCCGTTCTTATTGGCCTCCAGAAATCCGGCCGACGGGCTGAAGGAGATGTAAGACTCCCTCAACGCACGATTCTCCGATGCTCGGAACTACCCGGGGGCAGCGCCAGCTTACTCGGATCGCAGAGCTCGCATCGGTTCGATGTTTGCCGCCCGCCTGGCCGGCAACAGAGTGGCTGCAGCAACCGCGCCAATGAGGACCGCGCCCACGATGAAGTAGGTCGGAACATCGAAGGCAGTGATCCCAAAGAGCATGTTCCGCATGGCCTGTGAGGCCGCGAAAGCGCCGGCGACGCCTAATATTGCGCCGACAATCATAAGCCGCGCGCCTCCGCCTATCACCATACTCAGTATTTGGCTCCGCGTCGCCCCGAGCGCCATGCGGATACCGATCTCATGCGTGCGGCGGCTGACGGTGTAGTTCACCACGCCATAGACGCCGGCAACGGCTATCAGCAGAGCCGCCACAGCAAATAGCATCATGACAATCGAGAGGACTCGCCGCACCAACATGGATCGCTCTACCACTTCGGTCATCATCATCGGGAAAAAAATCCCCACATCCGGGTCCAGTTTATGCAATTGCGATCGAATTGGACCGACGATCCCGGCTGGATCCACAGCCGATCGAACCAAAATGTACATCTGGGAGTTCCTCCACTTGTTGTACGGGATGTACACTCCCGGCTCTATCGCCCGATCCAACCCATAATGCGCGACGTTGCGAGTCAAACCGACGACCGTCATCCATCGATCCAAGCCGGCCAGTTTCCTCCATAGTCCTTGCAAGTTGTCCTCTGCCCGTATGCGTATGCGCTTGCCGATGGGATCGGCGCCCGGCCAATAGCGCCGGGCAAAGCTCTGGTCCACAATAGCGACACAGGAGTCTTTTGCGCGCCCATCCTCTGCATTGAAATCGCGGCCGGACACCAATGTAACTCCCATGGTTTTGAAGTAGTCTGGAAATATCCAACGCATCAGAATCGCTGGATCCGGTTCGGCGGCGGGGTGCGGAGCAGCTCCCTCGACATCGAAGAAAAATTGATTATATCCGCCGAGGGGCAGGACATTTGCTCCACTCGCGGCCGTGACGCCGGGAAGTTGCCGGAGGCTTTCGATAAACCGTTCAAAAAAACGCGCGTTATCATCTATGCCCTTGTAGGCTGAAGGCGGCAGTTTGATGTTGAAGGTGAAGACGTGGTCCGCTCGGAATCCCGGATCGACGGCCAGCATCTTTTGCCAGGACCGTAACAGCAG
>Ga0187861_10002805_pt1 | contig 16020 bp, 15 predicted proteins | sample June2016WEW_10_1_3_FD_132986 | JGI IMG/M metagenome (GOLD analysis project Ga0187861, IMG submission 132986) | Peatland microbial communities from SPRUCE experiment site at the Marcell Experimental Forest, Minnesota, USA - June2016WEW_10_100 | ecosystem: Environmental > Terrestrial > Soil >...
CAGGAGGCAGTGGGGCATTGGGAACAAGCGCTACGGATCAAGCCCGATTACGCCGAGCCACACAACAATCTCGGGACTGTCTTGATGCAATCGGGCAGGATACCGGAAGCGATAGAGCATTTGGAACACGCGCTACAGATCAAACCCGATTACGCCGAGGCACACTACAGCCTAGGCGCCGCCCTGGAACAAGCCGGTAGACTCCAGGATGCCATTGGCCACTACCAGCAAGCGCTACGGATCAAGCCTGATTTCACCGCGGCGCAAAGCGCGCTCGTGCGACTGCAAGCTGGCCAGTAAGCAGCCGCCTTCGGAATTTCAAAGCGCAAGGTTCGCAAAGCGTTCATCGTGGGGAGGTGGGCTGAACGGTTCGGTGGGGTGGTTCTTGGGGGCGTAAAGCGCAGTTGCTCGTCATCCGGCAAGCGGAGTGTGGCGACGGAGTTGCCCATACCTAAACGACAGGCCTCGACCTCAGAGTCGAGGCAAGCATCGCGCCTTACAATTAGGAGACAGCGCGGGCAACGGCGGCGTAGGGCCACGCCGCCCTACCGGGGAAGGAACGGCGGCGGAGCGGCTGGATACCCTCGTCGGACTCGGGCATCTAGCCCTACAAATTCGGAGATTCCGCTTATCGAAACTCGATATTTTTGCTGGACGCGGCGGGGCGGCGGTGGTATAAGGACGACAGTTGTTTGACATAAGAAGAGCGGTGACGACGACAACAGCGAACGGCGCGGAGCGGTTTGAAAGACGGCTCCCAGAGGCGGCCGAGACGGCCGCTACTACAACTTTTGCGTCGGTTGGCACGGGACTTTCCAAAAAAGGGTGAAAATTACCAAACGAACCCAATTAGAAAATGTGGAAGTATTGTGGAATGAATAGGTTAGGAAAAATATCGAGTTGGGTTCGTTTTGCAGAAAAGAGGAAAAAAACGAGGAATAAATGCCGGAAAACAGTGCCGGAAGGGCGATTTTACGCACAAACGAACCGAGAATCGGCGGTGGTTAGGCGCGGGCGGCGGCGAGTGCGGGGTCGGTCATGTGGCGCTGGGGCCGGACGAGGCCTTGGAGGAGCGACATGAGGCCGACGTAGAGGAACCCGGCTTGAAAGATCATCACGAAAGGAGTGAGCGCCCATTGATCGTGGTTGATCGCGTGCACGACCAGCCAGGTGAAGTACACGCCGAAGGCCAGTTCGATGTAGGGGACGAGTCCGCGCAGCGTCTTGTATTTGTTGTGCGTCCAGGACTCGCCGCGGCGCGAGACGCCGTATTTGGGCGTGCGCACGAATTCGCTGTGATGATTGAACATGGCTTCGAGCACGGCCCGGGCGTTATTGATCGAGAGGCCGACGCCGACGGCCATCAACAAGGGCAGATACAACAGGCGTTTCCACCATTGCGCGTGCAACTCGCGTTGCGCGAGGAAGTAGAAGGCGCTGATCGATACCGATCCCGCGATGAACAGGGGCACGTCCACGAGCAAAAACTTCGTCCACGGGTTGCCGCCGGAGACCTGATAAGTTCCCGCCGCCGCCGAGGAATGCAAGCACAGGCACAGTATCAGGAGCAGGAGGTAGCCGTAATTGCTGGTGAGATGAGCGGTGCCTTCGAACTTGATTTTGAGGGGCAATTTGCTGCGCCACAACATCGGCAGCACTTTCTTGCTGGTTTGAATCGAGCCTTTGGCCCAGCGATGCTGTTGCGATTTGAAGGCGTTCATCTCGATGGGCAACTCGGCGGGGGTGACGATGCCGGGCAGGAACAGGAACCGCCAGCCGTTGATCTGGGCGCGGTAACTCAGGTCGAGGTCCTCGGCGAGGGTGTCGTGCGACCAGCCGCCGGACGTGGTGATGCAGGAGCGCCGCCAGATGCCGGCGGTCCCGTTGAAGTTGAAGAAGCGGCCCGAACGGGCGCGCGCGGTCTGTTCGATGAGGAAATGCCCGTCGAGCAGCATCGACTGGATCTTCGTCAGCAGCGAGTACTGCTCGTTGAGGTGGCCCCAACGGGTTTGGATCATGCCGATGTTGGGGTCGAAGAAATACTGAATGGTCTTCTGGAGCAGGTCGGGCTGCGGAACGAAGTCGGCGTCGAAAATCGCGATGAATTCGCCTGTGGCCTCGTGCAAGCCGTTCTCGAGCGCGCCGGCTTTGTAGCCGAGGCGGTTGGTGCGGTGGATATGGTGGACGTCGAAGCCGCGCCCGCGCAGTTGCGCCGTCTTGCGGGCGACGATGTCGGTTGTCTCATCGGTCGAGTCGTCCAGCACTTAGACTTCGAGTTTGTCCTTGGGATAATCGAGGGCGGCGACGGCTTCGAGGAGGCGATCGGCGACGTACATTTCGTTGTAGAGCGGCAACTGCACGGTCACCTTCGGCAGTTCGGCGAATCGGCCGGTGGGCTGCGGTGTTTCCCGACGGTGGCGGAGGTAGAGAAAAATCATCCAATAGCGGTGGAGGCCGTAGCAAGAGAGGCATACCAGCACTGTGAAATAAATTATCGTACCAACCAAATGAACTGTTTGCATGTCCTCCTAGGATCGGACCCCTCGCAAAGAGCCGCTGCCCTCGGCACCCCCAGCGGTCTGCGGCCAAAAATCACCCTTGACCGAACTTCTTCGGGTGAGTCATTGTTACACGCAGTCATCATGTCAGAGTGTTACACGGAATCAAGCCCAAAAACCAATGGCTAACCCCGCTTCCCGCAAAGTCTTAACCTTGGGACAAGCGGCGCGATGGGCCGCTTCGGCGCGCCGGCGCGGCCAGCGGGTCGTCGCCACCAACGGTTGTTTCGACCTGCTCCACTTCGGCCATGTGAGTTACCTCCAACGCGCCCGGAAGCTCGGCGATCGGCTCGTCGTCGGCCTCAATGGAGATCATTCCGTCCGCGAACTGAAAGGCCCCGGGCGACCGCTGGTCCCGCAACAGCAACGGGCGGCAGTCCTCGCCGCGTTGGCGTGCGTGGACGCCGTGGTCATCTTCCCCGAAAGACGCGCTCACCGATTTCTGGCGAATGTGCGGCCTGATATTTACGTGAAGGGAGGTGATTACCGACCCGAAACATTGGATTCGCGGGAGCGCGCGGTGCTCACCGCGGTAGGGGCGAAAGTTCGCATCCTACCGTTCGTCAAGGGCTTCTCGACGACGCGGCTCATCGGCAAAATCCGCCGAGTCGGGTGTTGACGTGCGCGCGAAACTGCTGCTGGCCGGCCTGTCGCTGCTGATTGTTGCCGCATGCGCCTCGCCGCGCGAGCGGGCGTACCAAGAGGCGGTGAATGACTACAAACGCAACCAGGCGGACGTTGCCGAGTACACGCGCGCGAACGTAAAACAACTGGTCGCGGCCACGAAGACGTTTTATGTTTCGGTCGGTCACTGGCCGCGAACGTTGATCGAGCTGAGCGATTTTGCGTTCGACAAGCACGTGCCGCTCGATTTCCCCGCTTTCAATGAAGTCACGTTTGCCGCGTTGGACGATGGCAGCGTGCAGGTGCACTACGAGGTGAACTGCGACCGGTTCAAACACGGGCAATACGAGTTCAGCCAAGCCGGCAGCGTGAACGTGAGGGCGAGGTAGCGGCGCACGGTTGCATTCTACCCGGTATTCGATAGATTACTGGACGTTATGATACGAAGCCTTTTTATTGCGCTCGTGGCGCTGACACTGGTTGGCTGTGCGACCACGCCGCCACCGCCGCCGCCGTTGACCCAAGCGGACGTCATCTCGATGGTCAAAGCGGGGTTGACCGACGAAGACATCATGCGGCGCATCGACGCGACCCGCACCGTGTTCCGCCTGTCCTCGGACGATGTGATCCGCCTTCGCAACGAAGGCATCTCGGATCGCCTCGTCAGCTTCATGCTCGATACGTACACCCGTGCCGCCATGGCCGCCCAACGCCGCCAGGATGAGCAGTACAACAGTCAGTTTTACTTCGATTACGGTTTCGGTTACGGCCATCCGTGGCATCGTTGGTAGCGGAACTCGGCAGGATGGAGTGAAGGGTCGCAACGCGGACGAGGGGTGAGGAGAAGCGCTGCCCAGTTCGTCAGATCACCTCCGGTGCCGACGCGCATTCTCTCAGCGCTTCCCCTCAAAAATATCGTGCTCCCTATAACGAAAGCCGGGATTTCTGTCTATCAGGGTTTCCCTGATTTTGTTGTAAGGTTTTCCCTTACACGCGAGGGGCTTGATTTTATTGGCGCAAATCGACTACGAGACCAATTCGGGCTCGCGGGCGCGGCGGGGGCGCGGGGCGACTTCGACTTCGGCGATGTACTTCCGGGTGGCGGCGGGCAATTCGTTCCAGATCTTGATGGCGATGATACAGCCGAGGAGCGCGAACGGCGCGAGAAAGATCGGCCACCAATGCCAACTGTAGTTTGTCAAAAAACCCAAGCTGAAGGATTGCAGGCCGGTTCCCAGATAGGCGCAGGCGTCAATAATTCCAGAAGTCGTACCCGTGGCTTTGCGTCCGCCGAAATCGGTCGCGGCCGTGCCGGAGATCAACGACGTAACACCGATCACGGCCATGGCGATCATCACGGCTCCGCAGCCGACAGCGCGCGGGGAAGAAAACAAATAGACAGCCATCAAGACCGCCATGAGGAACATGAACCCACTCAGGAGCGCCACCGGTGGGCCGCGTCGCGATTGAAAGAATTTGTCCGAGATCAGTCCCCCGGCAAACCCGCCAATGATTCCAAAGACGCAGATGCAGAAGCCCCAGTGCTGGCCAAAATACTCCGCGCCGGTTTGGTGGACTTCCTTCGCGAAGATGGGATACCACTGGTAAATGCCGTTGCGCAGGACGCCGGAAGTGAACTCCACCACGGCCAGCAAGAGCAACAAGCGACTCGTAAACACTTTCTTGAGCAAATCCAACGTGGAGAAGTCCACGTGCATCTGACCCGAAGACGCGTCATGCGTGTCGAAGTACGGGAACCTAGCCTGTTCCGGCGTGTCTTTGATGAACCACCAGTCCAACATCGCCCAGACGATCAAGATGGCGGCGGGAACGAAAAACACGGCCCAAGTCGCGTCGACCGGCGTGGATTTTCCCGTGAAGATGCCGTGTATCAGTGACGAAAACCAACCCGACTGACTTTGCGGGTGGACCTTGGTCATTTCGACGACGGCCTGTCCCCAGTCGAATGCAAAATAAGCGCCGATGGAAATGAGGGTGCCGAAAATCGCGCCGAAGACACCGCGTTCGCGCACGTGGAACCAATACGCCTTGACCTTGATGATGGAGACGGCGCCGTAGCTCTGAAAATACATGTTCATCGAGTAGATGAGGGAAAACGCCACCACCATTTTCATCTTCAGTTGCTTCGTCACCACGAGGTAAGTCAACACCCCGAGCAAGATATTGGCGAGTGAAGCGCCGAGGGCCGCGATGATGATCCCCCGCTTGCCGCCGATTTTGTCAACCAGCGGGCCGTTGACGAGAAACGACAGCGCGTACGTCAGCGTGCCCGCGGCAAAGATCAGTCCGAAATCCTCCTTGGACATCTGCGCGCCGAGGGCGTTCTTGCAGACGTTCAGGTTGTAGCGTCCCATGTAGAGGAAGGCGTAGGTCATCCCAAGCGGGAACCAATTGATGAAGCGGCGCAGCATGAACCATCGGCTGTGGTGCAGCGGATTGTTGTAGAAATAGAGGCCGACCGCCCCCAAGAGACAAAGGCCGACTATTACATTCGGACTGGGAACCATTGAAATCTCCTCTGCCGCCCCCTCCGGGGCTTAGACACCCCCGCAACAATCAGCAGCAATACACGAAAATAACCGTTCATGTCAATCGCCGCCTGCGTCAACTGTGTTACAGAATTGTGACGAGTTTATGGCAAGCACCGAGCGCAACAATTCGCTCGGGCCCGGCCCGGGAAACTGTTTGTGAGCAGCAGTGATCATCGCATCGGCATGCTCTGATTTTTCCATTTCAAAGCCATCCGCCGCCTTGCCGTGCTCAGGTCGCAAACGCCTCATCTCCTGTCTTCTGACTCGAGGCGTCCCGCCTCCCCCGAATCCTTTTCGGGGCTGACTCCTGTCCTTTGGTTCTGGCTTCGTTCCGCTCAAAAAAAACCTTTCCGGCGCTTCTTTTTCCACTTTTCTCACCGTTTTTTGCCTCTTTTTTTAAAACGAACCCAACTCGTTTTTTTCCTAACCCATTCATTCCACAATACTTCCACATTTTTCAGTTGGGTTCGTTTGGCAGAAACACTCTTTTCTATAGAGAACTCCGTGCCGGCCCTCATCTCGCCGGCCTTCCCGCGCATGTCTCCATGGGAAGCTTTTCTTTCGCTGTTGCCGAGGTGGTGTAGCCGCGGCTCTGCGAGCCGTGCTGGGTTCACCGGCAAGTTGGTGTAGCGTGCGCTGTCTCCAGCGCATCCGGTCCGCCGTCGGCGCAAAACTGGCACCTTTTTCAAAGAACCATCGCCCTTATACCACCGCCGCCCCGCCGCGTCCAGCAAAAACTATCGATTCCCGATAGCGGAGTCCGACGACACGCCGCACGCCGTACTCCCGCGGCAATTACCCCCTCTGGTGTAGCGTGCGGCCCGCCCCGAGTAGCGTTCGGGGCTGCACGCGTGGTCTACCACGCGTGCCACGTCCTACGTGGTTCTACGTGATCGTCATCGCCCAGCCTTGTTCGTCCCCGGTGTAGCGTCGGCTCTCCGAGCCGATTCCCCCACCCCCCTTCGCGCCTCGTCAGCTACGAAGTCGCTTTGCGGCGGTGAATGGTCAGCTTGTTGCCGTCTGGATCGCGCACGGTCGCTGGAGCGCACGCGTTAGTTTCACGGCGAATTGGTAATCGCATGCAACTTGGCGAGACGCAGGTCATCTAACTGGCAAATACTGCTCTTGCAGGTGCTCTGCAGATTCCGACCGGGGACTGTGCTGAGCAGCGCGTTAATGCGAGCCGCGTCACTGCCACTGGCCGGATAGCTTTGCTCATACACTTTGACCGACGATAGAAATCTGTCGCGCGCCTTACGCGACTGTTCATCCGGCGGCGCAATTTCATCCCACCTCGCAATTGTCGCCAGCCGAATGTTCATGTAAGTTTCCAAGTCTGCAATTGTGCTCTTGGTGTCGTTCAGTCGGAGTGCCGCTGCCCACTCGGCTTCCTCAGCAGCATGAACCGCCGCGTCAAATTCGGGTTTGTAGTACACCATCCTGGCGAAAACCCGTCCCGACCACCAAGCGCCAAGGATCGCGCCCACAGCAAAAGTGCCAACGAACAAGCCAATGAGTATTAATTTTTTCATAGCGCGAAGTGACTCCTATGAGCATGCCTTGCGGCGGTGAATGGTCAGCGTCTTGCCACCCGGATCGCGCATGGTCGCCATCTGACACGAAGTCAACCGCGAAGGCGGAACTGACGGCGCAATCGGCGTTGGCTCCGGCGACTTGTCAGGCGGCGTGTGTCGTTTGCGATTCATTTGATGGATGCAATCGAATAAAGTGCATAGTCACACCACCAGCCCATGTAATGCTCGTGCGCAGCAGGCTGGCCTCGCTCGCCCTCAAAAACGTCCAGCCTTTAGCGCTCATCTCGGCAACCATCGCGTCATGGTCTTTCTTCTTCTCGCTCCACCGAACAGACCGAAACTGGAGATAAACCGAAGTCCTCTCGGCGTCTGGGTGCTGCGCCAACAACTCGCGGGCACGGCGCTCCATGCGAAGACGCGGAATGAGAACCAACGGCACGAACACCGCTACCGCTATGACAACAAGCCCCGCGAGTAAGATGAGTCTATCCATATTGCTGCGCTGCCGCCTAACGACCAAGAACTGAGCCATGCCGGACGTGTGATGTCAACCGCGAAGCGGAACTGACGGCGCAATCGGCGTTGGCTCCGGCGACTTGTTGGGCGTCAGCGACTCCATCGTGTACTTGAAGACAAATAAGCGGACAGCAAGCACACGACCACGAGGCTCGCAGCACCGGTCAAAAACTCGACAACAGTCCCGCCTCCATTTGCCTTCACCACCTCAATGGGGCCAATCAGAAGAGCAATCACGAACAATAGCACCGGAATTGTGCTCGGGCGGGCGAAATTCAGCGTCCAACCCATCCATTTGAGACGCCTTGGCACGATCGCTCGCGGATCTGCCTTGCAGAAATAGACTCTCCACCTCCAATTTCGCGGGTCTTTCCAACACGCTTCAATTTCATCTCGTGTCATATATCCTCCAGACGCCTGACATGTACTAGGGAGCAAACGTACTACCTATCCCGGTTGCCCTTTTTCGCCCGTTTCCGCTTGAACCGCGATTCCCTCCGCACGGGTCACGTGTGCGAAACTCATTAAACTTCTGACGAAACCGCAAGGAAAGCACAAAAAGCATCCCCGCTGTGAACGATTGGCGAACCTTCCCGCGCCTCGTCCGTTACGAAGATGCTTTGCGGCGGTGAATCGTCAGCTTGCTGCCATCCGGATCACGCATGGCCGCCATCTGGCACGAAGGCAGATCCAGCGGGCCGATGATATAATGGGCGCGTTGTGTTCGCGCTTGCCGTTTGTGGTCGTGTGGCGATAATCGCGAGAATGACAGTGGAAACAGTGACGAAAAGGACGAAAGGGACAGAAGAGAGTTTTCTGCGATTGTCTGAGAGCTGTTCTTTGGTCGTTTTCGTCCCTTTAGTCCTTTGCGAAAGAGGGGCGACATGACCGAGCATTTCATCCCACCCCACGGCGGCTATGAAAGCCTCCTGTCCTTTCAGAAGGCCAGAATTGTGTATGATGGCACGGTGCGGTTCTGCGAGCGTTTTCTAAAAAAGAGTGACCGTACCTTTGACCAGATGATACAGGCCGCACGCTCCGGCAAACAAAACATTCTCGAAGGCAGCCAGGCATCCGGCACTTCCAAGGAAACCGAAATCAAACTGACCAACGTCGCGCGAGCCAGCTTGGAGGAACTGCTGGAGGATTACCGGGACTTTCTCCGGGTGCGCGACGCGCGGCTTTGGAAGAAAGACTCCAAGGAAGCTCTTTTTGTGCGCAAGCTGGGCGCGAAGAAAGATGCGTCCTATGAGTCCTATCAGTCCTATTTCGAGACCCGGTCGCCAGAAGTCGTGGCCAATATCCTCATCTGTTTGATTCACCAGACCAACTACCTGCTGGACCAAGAATTGCGGCAGTTGGAAAAGGCGTTTGTGCAAGAGGGCGGCCTGCGCGAACGCATGACCCGCGCGCGGCTGGTGGAACGGGCGAAAAAGTGAAAATCAAATTCGACGGCAACCAGGATTTTCAGTTGGACGCGATCCGCGCTGCCTGTCACGTTTTACGTGATCGTCATCGCCCTTGCCCCCACCCTCCCCCCCTGTCGTCTACGAAGTCGCTTTGCGGCGGTGAATGATCAGCTTGTTGCCATCCGCGTCTCGCATGGTCGGTGGACCGACTTTGTTAGACCCCGTGCTGTTTTGTTGATAAACGTGTCCACAGCCAGCATAGAAGAAACAGAAACCCCGGTGCCGCCAACGCTCCAAAAGCGAAGCCCCTCGGAAAACTGGACGACGAGAGGCGATTCACCAGATAAAACGCGGCGAGGCTCGCAATCGTGATGCCTCCGCCCAAACCCTCCCACCGCCAAGCCACAACCATCCCCAGACAAACTCCCAGTGGGAAGAACACAAACAATACCAACTCTTGTGCAGTGAAATGCGACAAGTTCAATCCTTCCCCGAAGGCAAACATCAGCACGATACCGACAGCGAGGATGCTCAATACCCTTGCCGACCACCGCAAAGCGCAAAGTGAGACTGACATCTTCCTCATCGAGCCATTCACATCTTCCCTCCTCGGTCTAACGACCCAAAACTATGCCACGACGGAACGCAAGGCAAGCCGCGAAAGCGGAACCGACGCGCTGGATGCCGTCGACTACGAAGATGCCTTGCGTCGGTGAATTCTCACAGTGAGAATAGCGCACCGTTCTTACACCGTGTAATTCGGCCTTGTTCTACCCTCTTTCGCAAATCAGGATACAGCCGCCCCCTCTGCGCGCTTGTGTTTTCGTGGCGCTTCGATTAAAAACCATGCGTGACCACCAGTGATTTCCGCATCGGCGTGTTGGGATCGGGGAACGGATCCAATTGCGAAGCGATTCTGAAGGCGTGTGCCGAGGGCCGGATTCGCGGGCGCGTGGTGTTGGTGTTGAGCGACGTGGCCGACGCGTTGATTTTGGAGCGGGCGCGCAAACGCGGTATCGACGCGCAGTTCATCGGGCCGAGCCAGTTCAAGACGCAGTTGGAACCGGAACTGGAAGGGCGGGCGGTGCGGTTGCTGCTGGAGGCGGGCGTGCGGTTTGTGGCGCTGGCCGGTTATATGCGGGTGGCGAAGGCGCCGCTGTTGCATGCGTTTCCGGGCCGGATCATGAACATGCATCCGTCGTTGCTGCCGGCGTTTCCCGGGTTGCAGGCGTGGGAGCAGGCGCTGAAGCACGGCGTGAAGGTCACGGGCTGCACGGTGCATTTCGTGAATGAGGGGGTGGACGCGGGACCGATCGTGCTGCAGGAGGCGGTGCCGGTGTTGCCGAGCGATACGGCGGCGACCTTGCAACTGCGGATCCAGTTGGTGGAACATAAGATTTATCCGGAGGCGATCCGCCTGTACGCGGAGGGCAAGTTGAAGGTCGAGGGGCAGACGGTCAGAATTCTGGAATAAGCGCGAAAGCGCAGTGGAGATATGAGCGAGAAAACAGTGAAACGAGCGTTGCGACTCGGGCTGCCGAAAGGAAGCCTGCAGGAATCGACCTTTGCGTTGATGGCAAAGGCGGGATGGAAAGTGTCGATGAGCAGCCGGAGTTACGTGCCGCGGACGGATGACGCCGAGTTGGAGTTGCGGCTGATCCGCGCGCAGGAGATCAGCCGCTACGTCGAGCACGGATTTCTCGACGCGGGGTTGACGGGCGCGGACTGGATTGCGGAGAACGACAGCGACGTGTTTGTCGTTTCCGAGATCGCCTACAGCAAGCAGACGTCGAATCCCGCGCGCTGGGTGCTGGCGGTCCCGAACGATTCGCCCGTGCACTCGGTGAAGGATTTGCAGGGCAAACGGATCGCGACGGAGTTGGTCGAGATGACGCGACGCTGGTTGAAGAACAACGGGGTGACGGCGGACGTGGAGTTTTCCTGGGGCGCGACGGAAGTGAAGGCGCCGGAGCTGGTGGATGCGATTGTCGAGCTGACCGAAACCGGGTCGTCGCTGAAGGCGAACAACCTGCGGATCGTCGAGACGATTGTGACGAGCTATCCGCAACTCATTGCCAACAGGAAATCGTGGGCGGACAAGTGGAAGCGCAAGAAGATTGAGACGGTCGCGCTGCTGTTGCGCGGGGCGCTCGCCGCCGAGGAGAAGGTCGGCCTGAAGATGAACGTGCCGCGGGCCAGGCTGGCCTCGTTGTTGCAGGACCTGCCGGCGCTGCGGAACCCGACGATCTCGGCGCTCTCGCGGGAAGATTGGGTGGCGGTGGAAACGATCATCGACGAAAAGATCGTGCGCGAGATCATCCCGCAGTTGAAAGACGCGGGCGCAGAGGGTATCATTGAGTATCCGTTGAACAAAGTGATTTACTAGGGCGCAGACGTTGCAACCAACAAGGAGGCCCGGATGGGCTCGCTGAGGAAACGACGCAAGCAGAAGATCAACAAGCACAAGCGCCGCAAGCGCTTGAAGGCGATGCGTCACAAGAAGAAGAATCGCTAGGAGTTGTAAGCCAGGCATGGTTCACCTGAGAGCAAGCGCGCGCCGCTTCGCGGTTGCGCTGGCGGTGGTCTTTTGCATTGCCGGCATCGGCTGCGCGACGGCGCGCACGAGCGCCCCGGTGCCTGCGTCGCTCGTCCAGGCACCGAACCTTACGCTGGCCGAGGAGCATCGGGTCCAAGCCCTGGCCGAATACGCGACGGGCGTTTCGGAGGAAATCCAAGACGATCTCGACGCCGCACTCGACCGGTACCAGCGAGTGCTGCAGTTGGATCCACATAACACGCCGCTGGCCATCCGGGTGGGGCAAATCTACGTCACGAGGCGCAACATCACCAACGCGGTGAACGTGCTTGAGTCCTCGGTCCGAGCCAATCCGAATGACCCGGCGGTTTCGTACTGGCTGGGTTTCGTCTATCGCAATGACAATCAGAACGACAAGGCGTTGGCGGCGTTCCGCCAGGCGTTGAAGATCGAACCGGCCAATCTCGGCGCGGTGGGCGCCGTGCTCGAGATCGAAATCCTGCAGGACTCGCCCACCGAGACCGTCAAGCTGCTCGACCGCGCCTTCCACCAGAAGATTGAGGTCAGCAGCTATTGGACACGCCTGGGCGACTACTATTCCGCGGTATCGCGTCAAAAACCCACCTGGGCGAAGAAAATCGACCGAAGCCGGATTCAGCAATGCTACGAAAAGGCGCTGGCGCTGGAGCCCGGGGACATGGACATCCAGGCGCGACTGGCGGACGCCTACGCGGACAGCGGCAATTTCCAGAAGGCGGCGGATTTTTACGCGAAACTACTCGCCCGGAACCCGGAGGCGCCGCTGATTCGCGAGCGTCTGGCGGCGAACTACCTGCGCGCGGACCAGAAGGAAAAGGCGGCGGCGATCCTCGAGGAAATTATCAAGCGCGAGCCGCTGGCGTACCGGGTGTACAACAATCTGGGTATGATCTATGGGGAGTTGGGCAAGGAGGACAAGGCCATTTCCAACTACCAGCAGTCGCTCGTCATCAAACCGAACCAGGCGGAAAACTACGCGCAAATCACCGCCCTGCAACTGGACTCGAATCAGGTGGACCAGGCGTTGCACACGCTGACCACCTGGAAGGAAATGTTCCCCACTGACTTTCGCGTGCCCTATTTCACCGGCCTCATTCAGACAGACCGGAAACAGTATGTCGATGCGGTTGTCTCCTTCGACGACGCCGAAGTCCTGGCCAAGGATTCACCCGAAAGCAAGCTGACCGGCCGGTTTTACTTCTCTTACGGAGCGGCGTGCGAGCGGGCCGGCAACCCCGACAAGGCGGTGGCGCTCTTCCGCAAATGCCTGCAGATCGACCCCGAGGACCACGCCGCGTGCAATTATCTTGGTTTTATGTGGGCCGAAAAAGGCGTTCATCTGGACGAAGCACTGGGCCTGATTCAACGGGCGGTGAAACTGGACCCGGACAACGGCGCCTACCTCGACAGCCTCGGCTGGGTATTATTCAGACTCGGGCGTGACGAAGAGGCCTTGGTACAGCTTCGCCGCGCCGTGGGGTTCATCAAGGATGATGCGATCGTATTCAGCCACCTCGCCGACGTACTCTTGAAGCTCGGCAAAACCGACGAAGCGATCACCTTCCTGCGTCACGCCAATACGCTGGAGCCTGACAACAAGGAGATTTCTGAGAAGCTCCAGAAGCTGAAGGGCGATCAATCCGCCGCGCACTAGTGGGCCGGCGGGACCACCCGGATTTCCAGCACGGTCGTGGTTGACGACGGCGGTTTCACTTCGACGTTGAGCAGAAGGCGGTTCAAGAATCTTGTGTCGGCATTCGTCTCCACGGAACCAGTCAGTTCACCGGCTCTGGAAACCGTGGGCTCGCCCATCGCGAGAGCATTTGTCCCTGAACCCTGCAACAACTCGGACGTGAATCCCGCGGCGAATTCCCGCGGCAATTCGACGAAGAACACCTGACCGGTGGCAGCTTTCGATTGCGGGTCGGGAATGACCCTTCCCTTATGGCCGGCCACAAGCTGTTCGGCCCGATTCATAACGTCGCCGGCGTTCTTCGCGCTAACCGTCACGACATCATGAAGCTTTGACGGGTCGATCCCGAGACCCTGCGCCCAGCCGGCAGCGCCGGAAGCCGACGTCGCAGTGATTGTCAATCCACCCGTGCCACCGGCGACGACTGGAATCCGGCGGCGGCTCTCGCCCGCGATTTCGTTGGCCGGCTCGGTTTTCGATTCCTTCCCCGGCGGCTCAAGCGAGTCGTACAAACGCACGTCACGACGCACGTCGCTTGGTTTTTCCGCCTTGGCCATCTCCACCGTGGCGACTTTCCCAGCCGGCATCGGTTTCATGAACCTCACGGCGAACATACCGATCAGAATCACGGCCGCCGCTTCCAAGGAAACTTTCAGCCAGAACGGCCGGAATAAATAATCCGTCCATGAGATCGACTCGGGCCCGTGGCCCTGGGCAATCTTGCGGCGCACCTCGGCGAGGAACCGCGGCGCGGGTTGCAGCCGGGGCAACGCCGCCACGCCCGCCGCCAGCGTTTTCAACCCCGCCAGTTCCCGCTGGCAACGCGAACAGGAGGCGACGTGCGTCTCGATTTCGGCCCGCCGCGACGGCGCCAACTCGCCGTCAACATACGCCGATAAGTCCGGCTGAATATCCTGGCAGTTCCTCATGCTTCGTCCTTCAGGCTTTCACGAAGGGCGTCCCGCGCCCGCGCGATTCGTGATTTGACCGTGCCGATGGAACACTCGAGCACAGCGGCAATCTGCTCGTAGCTCAGGTTCTCGACATTGCGCAGCACCAGCACCTCGCGAAGTTTGGGCGGCAATTCATTCATCCGGCGGCCGAGCAATTCGACAAACTCGGCCTTCACCGTCTGCACATCGGGCGCGTCGGTGTTGGCGGCCACTTGCAGCGGCACTTCACCATCGGCGGTCTCCACGGGGTTATCCAGGGACACACTCGCCTGTCGGCCCCGCCGCTTCCACCAGCGATGTTTGTTGTGCGCGAGGTTCACGACAATCCGGTGCAGCCACGTCGTGAACTCACATTCACCGCGAAATCCTTCCACGCTCCGATAAATCCTCACAAATGCGTCCTGGGCCACCTCCGTGGCGTCCTCATGGTTGCGAAGCAACTGGAAGGCGACGTTGAAGGCCCGTTGCTGGTGCCGCAACACCAGATCATCGAACGCTTTCTCGTCGCCTGCCCGGCAGCGGTCCAGCAACTCCTGGTCGCTGGCCGCGTCCTCGGCATCCGGTTGTATGACACGCTCCATGGAGAAAAGTTCCCCGCGTTTTGACCGCGTTCGGGCTGCCCTCGTTCGCAGGTCGGCACTGCCTTCCTTACGAACCGAATTCCGGCTTGGCTTCCCGCGTCATCAAATCCCGCACCGCCTGTTTGGGGGCCTGGCCTTCATAAATGATGGCGTGAACCTGGCGGGTGATGGGCACGTCCACGCCGTGGCGCTGCGCCAGTTGCCAGGCCGACTTGGCCGTCTTAACGCCTTCGGCCACCATCTGCGTGCTCGCCGCGATCTGCCCGGGCGTCTCGCCCTTGCCCAATCGTTCGCCAAATCCCCGATTGCGGCTGTGGCGGCTGAAGGCGGTCACGATCAGGTCGCCCACGCCGCTCAATCCGAAGAATGTTTCCCGTCGCGCGCCCAACGCCACGCCGAGCCGCGTCATCTCCGCCAACCCGCGGGTGCACAGGGCGGCCTTCGTATTGTCGCCGAAGCCGATCCCGTCGCAGGCGCCGGCGGCGATGGCGATGACGTTCTTGAGCGCGCCGCCCAACTCGACGCCAATAATGTCGTCGTGCGTGTAGATGCGGAAACGCTCGTTCATAAAAGCCTTCTGCGCGATGGCGGCGAGCGCGTGGTCTTTGGCGGCAACAACCACCGCCGTGGGGATGCCTCGTCCGACTTCCTCGGCGTGACTCGGGCCGGACAGCGCGATGATGCGATCTGTGTTCAACACCTGGGCAATCACTTCACTCATCCTCGCGCCCGTTTCGGTCTCGATCCCTTTGGCGACGCTGACCAGCGGCAAACCGGGCGGCAGAAATTCGCGCACTTTCTCGCAGGTCGAACGCATCCCGTGCGAGGGAACAGCCAGCACCACCAACGCCGCTTCGCGCAGCGCGGACTGTGCATCGAGCGTCAGCAGGATTTCGCGCGGGATTTTCACGCCGGGCAGAAACGCCTTGTTCTCACCGGCGGCAATGATCGGCTCGACCTCCTCCGGAAGCCGTCCCCACAGGGTGACCTTGTGGCCGTTGCCGTGCAGCAACACCGCCAACGC
>Ga0187861_10002819_pt1 | contig 15981 bp, 16 predicted proteins | sample June2016WEW_10_1_3_FD_132986 | JGI IMG/M metagenome (GOLD analysis project Ga0187861, IMG submission 132986) | Peatland microbial communities from SPRUCE experiment site at the Marcell Experimental Forest, Minnesota, USA - June2016WEW_10_100 | ecosystem: Environmental > Terrestrial > Soil >...
ATAGAGCAGCGGCTTGACCAGCATAAATAAATGCGCTGTTTTGGTCAGATTTTAAGGCCGATTTCCAAAAAGGGGCTCTATGGCCCAGACCAAGCCGAGTTCGTCAATTCTAAAGCCCAAAAACCTATCCTACAGTGGTTCTACAAGATTATATGGACCGCCTTAACTGCGTTTCCTGATTATCACAACACCCAGGCCGAGCAGCGAATTCGACCATTTCGCTATAGGATGGTTTAACCTGTCCGTGATGAGCTATAAATCTTAACTTCAGGATTCACACTGCCTAAATCCTCAATGTCTGGGGCGAGATTGCCAAGCGATTCGAGAACTTCTTTGGCATTTACACGCCAGATAGAGCCATCCTTGAGCCTTACCGAACGCACGTAGGCAATGCTCGTGAATACTTCTTCCGTAGTTAAACCAAATGCCATGTCGCTTCCCGTATTTCCAGGTTTAAGTGGCAACCAATTGTCACTGCTATTACCTGTAATGGTCCAGCTTAATCCATTTATACGTTGGTTGAAAGCATCGTACCTGAGAATGACAATCTCAAAGGCGACAATCGGTTGATTGCCAATATTCTTCCACGTCATACTTTGAACGAAGTGATGGCTGTTTCTCTCGTATCGATTCTCGAACTTGAAATTAGTTAACTCGACATAGGGGCAGTTGTTGTCGATGAGAGCGTTGCTATCGGGGTAACTCATTATGTTTTCTGCTCGCAATTGCCCCTGCATCACAACAACAAACAGTAATGACAGTATAAGTGGGCGTAGAATACAAACAGAAATACGATGGTTCATCAGCGGCGTTAATCTGTATTGGGCTGATCTCCTAATCTTCATTTTTGCACCTCCACAAACTTTTTGTTTTCCGGTGTGGATACTAACTTTTGCCCCTCCAACAAAGGAGGTTGTTAATTATCGCCCTTTTGTCGGTAATCGTCAAGAAAAAACGAGGTATTTTACCGCCTTTTGGCTCAAACGTCTGGCCTGCAAGGACGTTATCGAATATATCCTTGAGCATAAGACGATTGAGGACTTTGAGAAGCGGATTGAGGCGATAGAGCAAAAGCTTGACCAGCATAAATAAATGCGTTGTTTCGGTCAGATTTAAGGCCGATTTCCCAAAAGTGGCCTTTGCTCACCTTGAGCCGAGTTCGTCGATTCTACAAGCCAAAGACCTATCCTACAGTGGTTCTACAAGATTATATAGTATATGGCTCGAATCCGTCCGGGCGACTACGATCCGATGCTTGTGTTTTGAGCACGAAACTTAGATGGTAATGTCCTGATGGTTAAATATGGATGGTTAACCTGTGCTAAGAGCACGAATAGCAGACTGAGCCGGAACTGTCACAGACAACGGAGAAAGTGTGCTTATGAATTAAAAAGAAAAAATAAATAATAACCGTTGACGGCTGCCCTCATAGCAGCATAGGGTGAGTTTTTTATGGTATGGTAGACACAAACTGTTTCTGCCAACCATTAAGTTTCTATTAACCCGCATTTCCCATATTAAAGTAGCGCATTTGATATTGATTTGGTATTATGGAGCTTATGGATGCTGTTCAAGCCAGTTTTGACTGTTCTGATTTGGAGAACCCAATGGGTGAAAGAAGCAAGGATGCTCTGCGAGTCCATTTTGACCAAAAATTGAAGCTCGAATTTCACGGAACAAAAGTAACCAGTGACGCAGGTTTGCTGGCTTATAGAGAACTCGATGAAGTACTTGGATTAACTGCTATGATCGAGTCAGAATTTTATGACAACCGCAAAGGCAAGAATACTCAGCACAATATTACTGCTCTGCTGAGACAGTCGATATACAGCAGATTGGCAGGATATGAAGATACCAACGATGCAGACCGTTTATCTGTTGACCCTGCAATGAGGCAGGTTGTGGGTGGCAGAGCCAAGGAACGAACAGCCGCTTCTACAAGCCTGATGGGACGATTTGAAACAGAGATACTCACACAACCGCAAAATCTTGAGCTATTAACGAATCTGCCAGGCGTATGGGTAGATAGAGTTCATCAGCAAAAGCCACTCAATCAGATTATTCTCGACATGGACAGCTCCGTCAGTCCGACCTATGGTAATCAGGAAGGCTCAGCCTATAATGGATACTTTGAATGCACCTGTTATCATCCGCTGTTCTGCTTTAACCAGTTTGGTGATATGGAGCGAGCGATGCTCCGCAATGGTAATGTTCACAGTGCCGATGACTAGCAAGAGGTACTGAAACCAGTTATAGACCGTTACCGAGGATATGACATTCTCAGGTTCTTCCGCGGCGACGCAGCTTTCGCAGATCCAAATGTATATTCCTGTCTTGAAGCTGAGGACTATTTCTACACCATCCGACTGAAAGATAACGCCATATTGCACGATAAGATTGAGCATTTACTCTCTCGACCTGTAGGCCGCCCTCCGAAACAACCTGTTGTTCTATACGAAAGTTTTCAGTACCAAGCCGCCAGTTGGGACAAGTCCAGAAGAGTGATTGCCAAGATAGAATGGCATTCAGGTGAACTGTTCCCGCGAATCGGGTTTATCGTGACAAATCTTCGCTGGAAATCCAGCAATGTGGTTAAGTTTTACAACAAGCGTGGAACAGCAGAGCAGTGGATTAAGGAGGGCAAATACGCGTTAAACTGGACACGGCTTTCCTGCCACGATTTTGTTGACAATCAGGTTCGGCTTCAGTTATTTGCCTTGGCATACAACCTTGGCAATTTCCTGAGGCGTTTAGCTTTACCGAAGAGAATAAATGATTGGTCTTTGAGGACTCTAAAAGAAAAACTTGTAAAGATCGGTGCCAAGGTGGTAAGGCATTCAAGATATGTGATATTCCAGATGGCAGAAGTGGCAGTACCAAGGGCTTTATTCTGTGAAATCCTTTACAGGATCAGGCAGTTGACGTTGATGGCGATACCATCAGGAGCCGGATAATGCCGAAAATGGCTGAAAAACGCGATTTTTTGACGAGGAGGTGGTTGAGGTATGTCAAAAATTGATGATTGGCTGGAAAATTCGCTCCTTTGTGACTTTTTAAGTTGAAAAAGCAATCAGAATGGTTGAATTTTAATGACAAATTCTATATTCTATTAGAAATGAGGCTCAGCGGCGGAGCTGAGCAAGGACATGCAATGTTATATGGGAAATCCGGTTTGAGTCAATTCCGGGGAATGTAAACATAACCTTATCGACTTAATTATGGAGAAAAAAAATGAAGCGATTGCTGGGATCTGTTGTGTTGTTTGTGGTTTTGTGTGTGTCTGTGCCATCGTATGGATATTTCCTTGTTTACAACGTATCCTACACGGTTAACGGCGCCGACAAATCAACAGACGCCAAGGTCACGATTCCGTTGAAGGCCTATTTGGTCGTTAATCTTGACGACAGCAACGACGAGCTTGTGGATGCCAACCTGATTCTGTATGGCAATGACGCCAGCACTCCCAAGAAGCAGAAGGTATATGACCAACTCAATTACACTGGCATCCCTGGCCGCCTTGGCGGGCACGTATGGTATGTCAGCGATTTGATTTTCCTTGATTTCTGGGGCAGACTTCCTTCTGACTTCGAAATTACGTTGCAGGGCAAGACGGCGTCGAAAGACATCGGTACAGTCAACAAGAAGCAGGCCGCCGGCAGTGTTAAAGGAGTCAGCATAGTATGGGACGGAGCCCTGCTTGGTCCCGACCCTAACCAGGACGTTTCAGGAACGGCAACCGCCTCCGCGTCGCTTAACACCGCAGGAACCAAATCTATCAATCAGCATGGTTGGACGCAGGACCAGATCATTGAAGGCGACGGCGGGCTAATATCGATGTTGGAAGGTAAGGGATACGTTAAGGCAACACTGCCATCTCCGGACTGACCGGCAGCAGACGCGGCCAACGCCGCGAAATAATAAGTTAATCATTTCACCGGCTTGTCGAATTACCCTCGGCAGGCCAGTTTTTTACGCGCTGTTAGCGGGCTACACAGCACATCCCACCTTACACCATAAACACCGACGCAAACAGAACACCAATCAGTCCATACATATACGGCACAAACACAGGCTACCCCGGAATTACAAACTCAGGAGGTGACTCGAACTACACCATAGCAAGATACGGCGGTAACCGACTGACCGCTTACAACTGGGAAAACAACTCTAATACCTTTGAGACAGTGCGAAGACGTTCTCTGTAAAGCCAACCGAGTGCTAGGCATCCCAAGGCATCAACGGATTTCTAGTCCAAATTGGTGGTTGTAAGTCCGGTAAACTCAGCTTTCCTAATTAAACCTTGAACTGAGCACCATGAGGCCATATTTCTGACTCCGGCCTATCAAACTGAATAAACTCGACCGGGGCATCATCAACAACAATGAAAGCAATTGTCACGCCTTCAGTGGGGCTGTTTGGCTCAATGATTACATTCTTGCCTGAAATTTCTGCTTCGATGTCGTCTACAACAAAAGCTACATGGGGAACTGTTTTCACCAATTCCGGCAAGGGGCAATCGGAATCGAAATTCATCCACTCAATGCCATACGGATTTTGATAATATCCTGATGCAGTCATCTTGTATTCGGGGCTGTAATCTTCCTTAGGTAGAGGTTTATTAGTAGGAATTCCGATATGATGATAGCGAAGTTTTGCCATTTCATTTCTCCTGCCTGTTCGGTGTTTTGTATGGATGGTCACCATGCACAGTTGTGTCAGATTAATCCGCTGTATGCAGATAAAAGATTATTGGAAAATTTATTCAGCAGTTACTCGCCGCTGAGCCAGTTCTCGGCGAACATCGCAAGGTCCTGCATATCGACAGTGCCGGAGGAATCCATATCCGTGCCGCCGCAGAAGTTATTGGATAATGCACAATCGCTTTCAAGCCACCGACCAGCAAAATATGCAAAATCGACAAAATTCACACCATCCGGACAGGCAAGGTCACCGACAGGCGATTGCCAATTCAGCCGCGGATAATCCACCCCATCCACGCACATTCGCCAATAGTCATTTGTCCCATTGGCTGTCTCATTGGTGAAATCCCACCCAGCAGAGGTAAACGTCGAAAGCATCCTCATCTGGGATGTTGTTTCGCCCGTCCCGCCGACGCTGGTGGTCAGGCCGCTGGTTTGTGTGTCCCAAAAGCATGCGGTAACTGTTCCACTACTAAATCCCAGCAGGCCGCCTTTATGGACATTTTGTCCGGTTGCAAAAACGGGCCCGGTTGAATAGCACTTCTCAATAACAGCTACGACACAAGCCCCCACCAGACCCCCGGCATAAGATAAAGAAGAAGAAGAAGAAGCAACAACTGCACCCGTGCTGTAGCAGGAAGTGATGGTACCATAGTACTGTTGCCCCACCAGACCCCCGGCATAAGAAGGCTGGGAAGAAGAAGAAGAAGAAGCAACAACCGCACCCGTGCTGTAGCAGGAAGTGATGGTACTACTATAGTACTGTTGCCCCACCAGACCCCCGGCATAAGAAGAAAAGGAAGAAGAAGCAACAACCGCACCCGTGCTGTAGCAGTAAGTGACGGTACCAGAGTTCTGTTGCCCCACCAGACCTCCGGCCCAAGAAGCAGAAGAAGAAGAAGAAGCAACAACCGTACCTGTGCTGTAGCAGGAAGTGATGGTACCATAGGACTGATACCCCACCAGACCTCCGGCCCAAGAAGAAGAAAAAGAAGAAGAAGAAGCAACCGAACCAGTGCTGTAGCAGGAAGTGATGGTACCATAGGACTGATACCCCACCAGACCCCCGGCATAAGTACGTCCTGTATAGATATTGACGTTCTCAAGGCCTAAATTTTTGATTGTGGCATTGGAGGTATAGCCAAACAGGCCGACAAAAAAATTGGTCCCCGCGGTTGTCGTATAGGTCAGATTGCGGATTTTATGACCATTGCCGTCAAATGTGCCAGTAAATTGGGTAGTTTCATTCCCGATGATGTTATATTGCGTGCCGGTACAGATGGACATATCGACATCGGCCATCAGGATAAAACATTTGCTCCAGTCGCTGGAATTGGCCCCGATAGTGTTCATATCTTCCGGCGTCCAGATTTGATATGGATTGTTCGGCTCGCCCGTGCCGCCGCTATATGAGCCGAAGGCACTACCTGCCGCAATGGTTATTATGGCCATAAGAAGCAGGATTAATGTTGTTCTGGTTTTCATCTTTGCTTTCCTCAAAGTTCTTCTTTTATATGGGATTTCCCATATTAAACGCTTGGCTACGCAACCAGGCCTTTCGATTCCACAACAATATCAACGTTTCCTTCTCAATACCACTGCACCGAGGCCAAGCAGCAAAAGCGTGGCGGGTTCGGGAACAACGATAATGTCTGCCCCTGGGAAGATGTAGAATGTGTTGTTCAATGGGTCGCCATTAGCCAGAGTTCCGGTAATGCGACCGGTTAAACAAGCATACCCGCTAAAAGTTCCGTGTGATGCATAGTCGCGTGCTGAATGCCCATTTTCGAGCGGAATACCATTCACAGCAAAATTAGTCCCAATATATGTGATTAAGCAGTTGTTAGTACTCGAATATTCGGTGCCAGACATGATGTCAGCTGAGTTTATGCCTCCGGACCAGAATACCTCGGCCTGGTCATGCACCTCAAAGTTATAATTGCCGAGACTACCATCGGTGATATGCATAACGCTGTGGTCTTCTGCTACAGTACTTAATTTGACAGTGCAATCTCCCACAGTAACGTCCGAATATCCCGCAGCGACAAGCTGTGAGCCAAAATATGATGCATTATTCACTATCGCGGTACTGTTATCCGTACACATCAAAGACCAGTCTAATATTCCTCCGGTAACTGCAACATGACTGTTGCCATAGGCAACGGTGTAATAGTTGCCGGCGATTCTGCCGCCTGTCGTTATTTCGATTTGTGTTCCAACGCCGGGCTTTCCCTGGTCTATATATACACGACCATTAATCGTATAGTTAATAAGGTGGTATGCTCCATCATTAAAAATAGTATCTGCATTTGCCAGAGAACTCATCAATATTACGCAAGTAATAAAAGAAATTAATTTAATTCTCATACTCTTCTCCTTCTTCCAAAAACGATAAGTTTACAAGGCAGGAAATGAAACGCGAGGAATGAACACAGCGAAATCTCTCTTCTCTCTTTTGCTCATTCTCACTCTCCAGCCTTCTTTGCCTTTTGCCCCCCAGCCAAAGGCGATTTTGACTATAACCTTTTACCGGTAGCTGTCAAGAAAAAAACGAGGTATTTTTATCGTCTTCTGGCTACCATCGCCACACCCAGGCCGAGAAGCAAAAGCGTGGCGGGTTCGGGGGTTAGCTGGTGTAACCCCTTTACTACACGGAATAAATGGATAAACTGTATTGAGCTTATGAACCGTGCAAATTGGGGCAAACTTGTAGCTGTATTCCTTATCAGCGTATTGGATGTTGTGATTGCAGCCGGCTGTCGTCAGGAGCGGGTCGGTTCAACTGCCCGCATCCAGCCGCAATACCGTTCCAACGGTCTCGTTGTTTCAGCAGATGTCGATTTTCAGCAAACCCTCACGACGGCCTCGACCAAGCCTGTGGCACAGAAGAAGAGCACCATCGCTGCTTCAACCCCGCCGGCTGAGGCAGCCGCTGCATCGACCGGTACGAGGCTGGATAGCCGAATCGACCTTTCGAGTATAACAGCGGATACACCATTCGGCAGGGCGATTGAAGTCCTGCGAAATTCCACACGCCCGCCTCTCAATATCGCAGTGCTTTGGAACGATCTGCGAGACAACGCAGGTATCGACCCGCAAACTCCCGTAGGCAGTGACATAGTGCCAGGCGTTTCACTTCGTAAAAATCTCGAAATCATGCTCGTCTCGCTATCGACAAGGCAGACAAAAGTTGATTACGCGATTATTGACGGCGTCGTCGTCATAGCCACCAAAGGTTCTTTGCCGAAGAAAACGGTGCTTCGCGTCTACGACATAACCGACTTGTCATCCAGGCCTGCGGATTATTACTCAGAGACGAGCGGTGCCAGCATTACCAACCAGAGCAGATGACTGGCGTCTTTGCTTTGGTTTTCAACACTCCTTATCTCAACGGCGTTATGTGCAATAGCGGGGGCACGCTCGTGGCCGCTTCACATGAAAGATGCCTTCTGGGAGAAATGGTGCGAGGCGGCTTAAGCCGTATCAAAAAACTACGTTACGTCGACCAATTTCAATAAAATCAATGGTTCATAAGGCCAGATGTTCCATAAACTTAGATAATATGAAGGTCATCCTTTCAATAAGGTTAGATTTGTATATTGTGCAAAGGACAAATCATAACCGTTGACGGCTGCCCTCATAGCAGCATCGGATGCGTCTTTTATAGTAGGGCATATGCGTCAATAAAGCCATAGCAGCAAATACAACACCGAGCCATAGCCGGGAAAATCCACCGCCGATAAAACACTCGGCTAATGCAGCGTAACCAAATCGCTTTCGCTGAAACTGGCGAAAGCAATTCCAAAATCCTTGTCGCCGGCAGCAGCGGTGAAATTAGTATTCTTAATCGTCAGCGTAAAAGTACATTTGTTGAAATCAAAAGTCGCGGAGGCGATGCCATTCGAGGTATCAACATTTGAGCAGGTGAATTTGCCTTTTTTGGTGTTTTTGAAGTTACTGGCTGGTATCGTAAAGGTCTGTGAACCAATGTTAATATCGAGCGGATTAGTAAGCATATTCGCATCATTAACGTCTTTATCGGAGAACCCGCCGCTGACAGCAACCTGGGTGATAACTCCCGATTTCTTTGTGAATTTTGGCTTATCAACACGCAGAGAATTCTTCACGCCCATCAAAAGGTTAATGGGTATGGGCGTTTTGGGACCGTTGACTATCGTCTCATCAAGTACCGCTGTTGCATTGTAATCGCCAATTTCAATTTGCACAGTCAACGGACAGTCAAGACCTGACAGGTTGACGTTACTTGCCACAAAGGCAAATTTGCCGGTTTTCAGATTATATGTGAAGGACTTCTTTACCCCGCTCTCGGTCCCCGAATAACTATAATTGCCTTTCTTAAAGGTCTTGCTGTTGATGGGGAAGGTCAGGACGCAGGAACTGACTATATCGTTTGAGTCAACAGCGACCTCAATAACGTTGGCATCGTTGAAGTCGCTGGCTATGGCGTCCATCGTTCCTGAAAAGGAAATTTGGTCGCTGTTTATCTTGCTGCCTGCGGTTACGGTGCATTTAGTAACCTTAAGGAGGGGAACCTGCGTCGCGATAAATGCTGGCTCGTTCAAGTCCGATGCGAATAAGGTTCCGTTTCCGCTCGAATCGAACTTCATAATCGTACCATTACCATAATTGGCCACGTAGAGATAACCGCTGCTGTCAAAGGCAAGACCTATAGGACCATTCAACCCTGATGCAAAGGTGGACCCGTTTCCGCTCGAATCGAACTTGACAATCGTTCCATCGTTAATATTGGCTGTGTAGAGATAGCCGTTGCCGTCAAAGGCAAGACCTATAGGACCGTTCAACCCCGATGCAAAGGTGGACCTGTTTCCGCTCGAATCGAACTTCACAATCGTCCCACCTTCAGATCTGGCTACATAGAGATAGCCGTTGCTGTCAAACGCAAGACCTTCAGGACTGTTCAAGTCCGATGCGAATAAGGTTCCGTTTCCGCTCGAATCGAACTTCATAATCGTACCATTACTATAATCGGCCACGAAGAGATAACCGCTGCTGTCAAAGGCAAGACCTACAGGGCCTTTAAGGCCCGATGCAAAGATGGACAGGTCTCCGCTTGAATCGAACTTCCCAACCCCACCATACTTAAAACTGGCTAAGTAGAGATAGCCGTTGCTGTCAAACGCAAGACCCGTAAGGCCGTTCAAGTTCGATGCGAATAGGGTTCCGTTTCCGCTCGAATCGAACCTTTCAATTGTCCCGTTGCCTAAACACGACACATAAATGTTATCGGCATATGCGAAACCACTGGACAGCAAGGCCAGCACGATTGTGGCGAATAACGTTGTGCGAAATGGTTTATTATTCGTTCTCATTTTCTTCCTCTCTCAAAAAATTGTTATTTCATTTTCCTCAGCATAAGCCCGCCCAAGCCGAGCAGCAGGAGCGTGGCGGGTTCGGGAACCTGCGTTGCGATGCACGCCGGTTCGTTCAAGCCCGAGGCAAAGACGGACATGTTTCCGCTCGAATTGAATTTCTCAATTGTCCCGCTGTTGTCTTCGGCCGCATAGAGATTACCGCTGCTATCAAACGCAAGACCCGTAGGTTCGGCCAAGCTCGAGGCGAAGATGGACACGTTTCCGCTCGAATTGAATTTCTCAATTGTCCCGTTGTCGAATTCGGTTACGTAGAGATTGTCGCTGCTGTCAAAGGCAAGACCCATAGGGTTGTCCAAGCCCGAGGCGAAGATGGTTCCGCTTCCGCTCGAATTGAATTTCTCAATTGTCCCGCTGTTGACGCCGCTGTATTCGGCCACGTAGAGATTGCCGTTTTTGTCAAAGGCAAGAGCAGAAGGGTCGTTCAAGCCCGAGGCGAATATGGTTCCGCTTCCGCTCGAATTGAATTTATCAATTGTCCCATTGTCAGCAATCACCGCGTAGAGATTGCCGCTTTTGTCAAACGCAAGAGCCGTAGGCCAGCCCAAGCCCACGGCGAAGTAGGTCTTGTTTCCGCTCGAATTGAATTTATCAATCGTAAAGTTACCGACTTCGGCCGCATAGAGATTACCGCTACTGTCAAACGCAAGACCCATAGGGCCACCCAAGCCCGAGGCGAAAACGGTCCCGCTTCCACTCGAATTTAATTTCTCAATTGTCCCGTGGCCAATATTGCCGCCGCTAAAACACGAAACGTAAATGTTATCGGCGTATGTAATGGAATTGGTCAATAAAGTCAGTGCAATAACAGCACACAATGAAATACGGCATGTTTTACTTCTCATCTCTCTTCTCCTTCTTCATCTTCTTCTTTGCCTTTTGCCCCCAGCCAAAGGCGGCTTTCATTATACGCTTTACAGCCGGACAGGCAAGGAGAAACAGAGAAAACTTGCCTTTTAACCCATTTTCCGCTAATATGGCACTGTAATTCAGGTTAAAATCGGGACGACCGGCTTAAACGGCCTGCCTGGACTCACCCTAAGCTGAGTTCATCGATTCTACAGCCCAAAAACCTATCTGGTATTGATGAGGGACGAAAGATGAGCGATGACCGCGTCAAATTTAGGGCAAGAAAAAAAGAGGCAAGTCCTACTTCAGCCTTGCCCCTTTTGTAAGTGTCAAAAACCAATCATTATTTTCGTCTACGAAGTAGCAGACCGCCAAGACCAAGTAATGCCAACGTCACTGGCTCGGGAACATCGCTGATGAATTGGTAGGCAACTGGGCCAGTAACAGAAAGTGCAAGTGGCCCTCCCGGCTGGCCGGGACCGGGCACATAAAATACACCGTTAAAACCATCCTCAGGTCCTACTTCGGGCACTATAACCACATTCTGCCACGGCTGGGGCATTCCAACATCTGCCAGGTCTCTTGAGACATCTGTAATTTCATAGTCGGAGTATACGTAAACACGGCTAGTGTTGGTTGTGGGATCATCGACGAATCTCAAGACGTCGCTAAGCGCAGCGTACGTGGGGGCCTCCGAAATCTGCAGGTCTCCTTCTACGACCCCAAACGGGAGTATGTAGTACAGAGTGGGGAGAGGGGCTGACGGGTTTGGAACCCCTGAGTCGCCGATTGAATAATTGAGGGGCTGTCCGTTAAATGTGCCGTTGCCGTTTTCATCGAAGCTGATGATTTGTGGCGCAATCGCAGCCGAAGCCACCCCGACAGCCAGCAAAGATACGAACAAGATAAGCAAAATTAACTTTCTCATAACTCTAACCCTTCTTTTTTAAAAAATTTTGTTTACTTTTTCTTTCAAAATACCTTACACTTTCAATTAATTTCCATTTTCATTCTCAACTCCTCCCAAAAATAATCTCATTTTTGCTTAGAAAAAGCTTGAGCGGATGGGAAAAAGAAGGAGATATTAAACGAAAGCTGCGGCCTTTACAGCCATACCCGGCATGCTTCTACTCTCTCTGCTTCTCATCACTCTCGCCTCCTCTTTGTATATAGTTAACCAGCCTATTGTTTCTTTTTACTGCTGGCCCTTCTCGACATACAGTCATTTACTAGATTTTAGCGGGCTTGTCAATCGCTTTTTGAGATTTTTTTCAAAAAATCTTGGCGGATGGAGAAATGCGACCCTCACAGTGTCGTAACACCTTTATTTTGGGGAGCTTAAGCGGAGTATCCAACGCGCGTTTGAAGATTATTGGCTTTCGTCACGCCAACAAAATCCCACAAACCTGCTGCAGGTCTTCTGATGCCGCTTCGGTGAACATTGTCGAATTACTGCTTAATACCGCTACCGCAGGTCCAACTGGACCGTAAATGGCCGGGTCTGTCGGGCCGAACAGTGCAATAGTGCGGATACCTAACGCCGCCGCAAGATGCGTTATGCCGCTGTCGTTGCCCACATAGCCCCTCGCACAGCTCAACACTCCAAGCATTTCGTACTGTAAAAATATTCATCCCATCCATCAGGCCGCCCTCCTGTATGAATTTAAAAGCCCGCCAAGATACTCCCGACGTAGGAATCATATCGCGGAACCAAAGGAAAGACGGCCATTTTCAACAAAATAAGCTGCTTTAAGGTCAGCTTTTCCAAAATACTTAACATCAGATGAATTTTTTGATAGTATGGCCTGCCAAAATTTCTCGCTAAGAACAAAGCCAGCAGAGCTCCGAAATCTAAAACGTTGAGGGAAACACTAACCCAACCCAAAAGTAGCAATCTACTTGGAAGACTTCCTAAAAAAACCATTGACCTTATTCAAATCAAACCCCTCAGGATCAAATTCTCCACCAAGCCATTCACGATAATGCTTATATTCCCGGTGCTTAGGATTCTTCAAAGCCTCCAGCATCTCCTCATATGCCAACGGCCCACCACAGTCCTCTGGAGGACAGGCACACTCTCCTGCCATACACATAGGGTACTTGACACCTGCTTCTGGCTCTAAAACTTTCTCAATCTTGATAGTATGGTGCCAGTCATCCCCAAAATCATAAACATACACAAACTCATCTCCATCAGCCACTAAATCACAGAGCTTGTACTTTTTATCATTACAGACCTGAGTGCCAAACATGGCCTCTCCCTCAGGATCAGGCATCCCATATCTCTCGCTGTTAATACTAAACTCATACATATGACAATTCTCCCAGCCCATAAACACCTGTATATATTCATGCAGCCTGAATAAGGTTATGTCACCAGCAACCTGAAACCTCCGCCATATGGCGGGCTGAACCTCATTTAGTTCTATATAAAGCTGATAAATCTGAGTATTTGCTCTTGCCATTTTTCATTTCCTTCTATTTCACGCCCAGTCTTTGCCTCAGAACTTTCAGATTAACAACATCCTCCTTATTATAATCCAGCAAGGTCTGAAGAGCCCGCTTGTCATTATTATTCACATACTCCCACCATAACTGCACTGCAATATATCCATCCACACCCTGCAGCTTCCTATCTATTCCCAATATCCTTTCAACCACCTTTAACCCGCCTTTCAAATCCTTCTTCCAGCAATCATACATCAAGTCAGTATGCCTAACCAAGCCGGCTAAGTCTATTCCAAGCTTTGCTTCAATAAAGGGCAGGTCAAACCTGCGTCCATTGTAACTGTAAATCTCATCTACGCCTTTAAGAGCCTTCAAAAGCCTCTTCTCATATAAATCATTCTCAATAAGCTGTATAACTTCAATATTTTGGCCCATTTCAAGACCAATGCCAATCACGGTCAGATTGCTGCCGTTACGACTTAATCCTGTTGTTTCTATGTCAATATATGCCCTGCGTTTCATTTTCCCAATAAATCCTTGTAATCAGCACAAAACTCCTTCCTTTTACACGGCAGGCAATGTTCTCCTCTCCAGATGTCATCAAACTGCTTCATAATCCCTGCAACAAGCCCCTTATCGTCAGTAATAATACCAGCTTCAAAATTTCTCCTAGTCTGAGATTTCATTCCCATACCAGCACCTGTCAAATTTGCACTGCCTGTATAAGCGAACTTGCCATCTACTATTACACTCTTTAAATGAACACGAGGACACAAAATCCTTTCCATTCCACCTATCAGATTCGGATATTTGTCAAAATCCCTTCTGAAAGCAGGACCAGGCTCTTTTGCATGCAACAGCCTTACCTCAACACTCCTGGCAACTAAATCAGACAACACCTCAAGAAATGGAGTCACTTTCCTGTTCTTCTCAACATGTAAATCCTTTAAATCAGATGTTGCCAGCCAAACAAACTTCCTGGCTTTAGGAATCTGCCCTGTAATTACCTTTTCATAGATTTCAAAATCTTTAATAAATTCCAGCATAAAAACTTTTTGCTCGTATAAATCTTATTGAAGGCAGTTTACCTGCCTGCACTTATCGAGACAATCGATTTCTTCGCTTCTGGCTGTTTATTTGACCAAAAAGGCATAAAAAGCGCTTCGCCGGAATTGAGCCGTGTGATTGCGTCTCTTGTTTTTCATGAATCTGTCTCCTGAAATTATTATCGTCTCAGACGACAAATCCACCTTAATCATGCGCCCAGTTTTTGGGGAGTATTATAGTAGTTAAAATCCGCAATCCGAAATCGGAAATCCTAATTATTCCTTTGCGCCGGCTTTTTCAAGCAGTTGCACAATATCTGTGTGCCCTTTGTTTTTTGCTAATACCAAAGCTGTTTTACCATCATTGGTCTTCGCATTGACATCGGCCCCTTTTGCCAGCAGGAGTTTGACGATTTCCGTATGGCCATTCTCTGCCGCGATTATTAGGGATGTTTGGTTGCCGAGAAAAAAATTATTTCTCTCTTTGACATTAGCCCCCTTTTCCAGAAGAAGCTTAACCATTTCAGTATTACCGTTCATTGCCGCCATTATTAGCGATGTTGTACCTTGGTTATTTTTAGTATTAACGTCAGCTCCACCGGCCAGAAGGGTTTGCACGGCGGGGAGGTTGCCATCTTTCGCGGCTTGAATTAATTTAGCATTTTTGTCTGATATGTCCGCCTCAGCAAGACCGGCGGGCGCCGCGGGTTTTTCAAGTATTTGCACGATGTCTGTGCGGCCTCTCTCTTTTGCCATATCTAACGCTGTTTTGCCATTATTCTTGGCGTTAACATCAGCGTCTTTAGCCGGGGCAGTTTGTGCGGCCGGGAGGTTGCCATCTTCTGCGGCTTGAATCAATTTGGCATTTTTGTCTGATATATTTGGTTCAGATTCTTTCTCGCCGGCCTTCTTGTCCGCCTTGTGTGTGGCGGATTCAAGCAGTTGCACAATATCCGTATAACCTCGATTTTTGGCCTCCCTCAAGGCAGTTACGCCATTGTCAGCTTTCACATTAACATCGGCGTTCTTTTCTAAAAGAATCCTGGCAACATCCGTATGGCCGTTCTGCAACGCGATTATCAGTGCCGTTTCGCCGGTGTTAACTTTGGCGTTTATATCAGCCCCTTTGGCCAACAGCATTTCTGTTATATCCTTGTTACCGCCTAAAGCAGCATGGTGCAGCGGCGTCCAGCCAGCATTTTGAGTTGCCCGTACGTTCGCACCATTGGCGAGAAGAAATTCTACAAAGTCCTTGTGGGCAAAGGATGCTGCAATATGTAGAGCGGTATCGCCTCCCTTAACAGATTTTGCATTTATGTCAGCGCCTTTGCTGACCAGCAATCTGGCTATTTCAAGATGGTTTGGATAGACAGTAGCCAATAATGGGGTTCGGTCATCCTGACCTTTGGCATTAACGTTGGCGCCTTTGGCAATGAGTAATTCCGCTGTATCCTTGCCGCCTTTATCTGTCATCGCGGCCGCAAACAACGGCGTCCAACCGCGACTGTCTTTTGCATTTACATCAGC
>Ga0187861_10002822_pt1 | contig 15970 bp, 14 predicted proteins | sample June2016WEW_10_1_3_FD_132986 | JGI IMG/M metagenome (GOLD analysis project Ga0187861, IMG submission 132986) | Peatland microbial communities from SPRUCE experiment site at the Marcell Experimental Forest, Minnesota, USA - June2016WEW_10_100 | ecosystem: Environmental > Terrestrial > Soil >...
AGCACGAATTCCTGACTGCGGTTTGCGACCAGGTAGTACGTGTTAAAATAATCCTCATCAGGATAATAATAAAAGGAAAACTCTGTAGGATCTTTTTTATTGTTCAGCGTGATCTTCAGATCTTCCATTTTGAGAAAATCAGATCCAAGGTGCTTATTCAACAGGAAAGAGATCCGGTAATCCTTCATATGGCATGAAATGCCGATGAGGGTAAAAATTGCCGGTTCTGATCGGATGTCTAAAAGAATTTTTTTCGACATTGTTGAATTTCGAATACAATAGCAAATGTAATAAATTTAGAGGGGAACGTCAAGGGATATATTCCCGTTGGTGTTTGATGCGTGGTTTTTTCATTCCGAGGTCAGAGATCGGAGGTCAGAGGTCAGTGATCAGAATTCGGATTTCGGACCTCAGACTTCAGACTTCTGACCTCAGACTTCCGGTTTCGGATTGTCCTTCTCTGAAATTTTTGTCCAGGCTTTCTCAGCTGCATTCTGTTCAGCCCCTTTAATGGAAAAGTCTTGTCCACGGCTAAGTGGAATGTTGTCAACCAGGATCTCAATGATGTACTGTTTCTTATATCCTGAGCCGGTTTCCTCCACCACTGAAAAGATAAGTTGTTTTTTTTCTTTCTGGGCCCATTCGATTATCCGGCTTTTAAAATTTGATTCCTGGTTCACCAAATCATTGATATCAAAATAGTGTTTGATGATCTTTTCCAGGAGGATGTGCCTGGTAAAACTGTATCCCCGGTCGAGGTACATGGCGCCGACCAGGGCTTCGAAGGCATCTCCCTGGAATGAACGATAGATGTTGGTGGAACTGGAATCGAGGCGGATGAGCTTATCGAGACCGAGTTTCTGCGAAAGTTTGTTGAGCTGCACACGGTTGACGATTTTCGAACGCATTTCTGTGAGGAATCCTTCGTCTTTGGTAGGAAAGGTCTTGAAAAGATAATCGGCTGTGATGGCATCCAGGATTGCATCTCCGAGAAATTCCAGGCGTTCATTGTTGATCTTGGCTCCCCGCAAAGATTCTTCTCCTGCTGACCTATGCAGGAATGCCAGCCGATACAAGAAAATATTCCGGGGATAGAAACCGAAAATATTTTTTATCGCCTGGGAAAGTTGTTTATCGCGGGAAAAGAAGTAACGAACCGGTATAAATAAGTGGAATTTCAATACGACCCTATTCCTTGAATTTTTTGAAGATAATGGAAGCATTATGTCCGCCGAAGCCAAAGGTATTGGTCAGCGCGGCATTGATCACCCGTTGCTGTGCTTTGTTGAATGTGAAGTTCAGCCGGTCGTCAATTTCCGGGTCATCCGTAAAATGATTGATGGTTGGCGGAACGATATCATTCTTCACGGCCAGGATGGCGGCAATGGATTCGATGGCGCCCGCTGCACCCAAGAGGTGGCCGGTCATCGATTTGGTTGAATTGATGTTGATTTTGTAAGCCTGCTCCCCGAAGAGAGACTGGATAGCTTTTGATTCAACGATATCTCCCAGCGGGGTTGAAGTTCCATGAGTATTGATATGATCGATGTCGGTAATGCTTATTTCGGCATCTTCGAGGGCAGCCTTCATTGCGAGAATGGCGCCTATTCCTTCGGGATGAGGTTGGGTCATATGAAATGCATCGCCTGATAAACCGGCGCCTGCAACTTCAGCATAAATCTTTGCACCGCGGTTCAGGGCATGTTCCATTTCCTCGAAAATCACTACACCGGAACCTTCTCCGATCACAAATCCGTCACGGTCCTTATCGAAGGGGCGCGATGCTGTTGCCGGGTCATCATTCCGCGTCGAGAGCGCATGCATGGCATTAAAACCGCCGACGCCGGCAGGGTTGAGTGCAGCTTCGGCTCCACCGGCAATAAAGGCATCTGCTTTATTCAACCGTATGTAATTGAATGCATCAGCCAACCCGTTGGCAGAAGAAGCACATGCAGAAACCGTGGCGAAATTCGGCCCCCGGAATCCATATTTGATCGAAACATTGCCGGCTGTAATATCCGAGATCATTTTCGGGATGAAGAAAGGATTGAAACGCGGAGTTCCATCCCCTTCTAAAAAATTCTTCACTTCACTGATCAGGGTATCAAGTCCGCCAATTCCCGAAGCCATTATCACTCCCACGCGGTTATGATCCAGCTTATCCATATTAAACGCCGCATCTTTCACGGCTTCCTCAGCAGCAATCAGGCCGAACTGGCAATAAATATCGTATTTCCGGGCCTCTTTTCTGTCAAAATAGTTCTCCGCATTAAAATTCTTTACTTCACAGGCAAATCGTGTCTTGAATTTGGAAGCATCAAACCGGGTGATAGGGCCTGCGCCACTGACACCGTTGATCAATCCTTTCCAGTATTCCTCTGCAGTATTACCAATCGGGGTCAATGCCCCGAGACCGGTTACAACAACTCGACGTAATTTCACGTGAATCAGGGTTAATGGTACATTTTAAACAGGAATCCCTCCGATTGGGAGGGATTTAATTTCTTTTCAGGAATAAGTCAACAGCCCAAATCAGGTTTTCAAAAGTAAATGTGAATCCCTTATTTGGTGTTGTTTTCGATGTAAGCAATCGCTTCACCGACAGTTCCGATCTTTTCAGCCTGATCATCCGGAATGGCAATATCAAATTCCTTTTCAAATTCCATGATCAGTTCGACAGTATCTAGAGAGTCAGCGCCGAGATCATTTGTGAAACTTGCTTCAGGTGTGACTTCATTTTCGTCCACACCAAGCTTATCAACAATGATAGCTTTAACTTTTGATGCAATGTCAGACATGATTTTTCCTTTTTTGGTTAAATGGATTGCAAAGAAATGAATTTTATCCATACAAACCAACAATATTTAAGATTTTTTAACATTTCGGAAAAACAATAATTTGATCTTCAAATATTTAAAAACAACAGAAATCCGGTTTATTAATTTTTCAACCTAACATCCATACCTAAAAATAATCATGAAAAAGATTTTATGCTTTCTTACTTTTGCAGGGGATAATTCATATTAGTTGTACATGATCAGGATTGCTATTTTTGCTTCCGGCAACGGCAGCAACGCCCAACGGATCACGGAATATTTCCGGGAACGGTCTGCCCCCATTGCCGTTGACCTTATCCTCTCAAACAAACCGGATGCATTTGTGCTCGAAAGAGCCAGGAACCTTGGCATTTCCAGTGTTACTTTTTCCCGTCAGGAATTCTATGAAAGTGACCGTATTCCTGATCTCCTGAAAGAACACGTAATCGAATATGTGATCCTTGCCGGTTTTCTCTGGCTGGTTCCGGATTCCATATTGAAAGCTTATACCGGAAAGATCCTCAATATTCATCCCGCTCTTTTGCCCCGATATGGAGGAAAAGGAATGTACGGGATAAAAGTTCATGAAGCCGTCATTTCCAGTCATGATAAAGAATCGGGTATCACGATCCACCTTGTCAACGAACGCTATGATGAAGGGCAGATTCTTTTCCAGGCAAAATGCAGCATTGAAGAAACCGACACCCCGGAGAGCCTGGCAGAAAAAATTCATGCCCTTGAATACCGGTATTTCCCCCAGGTGATAGAAAACTTTATCCTGAAGAGAACGCCTTCACTCAATTGATGGAATAGAAACAGAGATTTTCGCAACCGCTGAGAGCCATTGAAATTACGCTTACGGGAAAAATGAAATAGGGAAATTATTTCAGTCTTTCCCTCAGTTTCTTTCCTTCTTCTTCAAATCCCGGTTTCCCGATCAGGGCGAACATATTTTTTTTGTATGCCTCCACACCTGGCTGGTCGAATGGATTTACACCCAGAAGATAGCCGCTCAGGGCGCAGGCAAATTCGAAGAAATAGATCAACGCTCCCAGGTTCTCTTCATTCAGTGTGGTGACTGAGATCCGGATGTTGGGAACACCGCCGTCGACATGGGCAAGCAGGGTACCCATCTCTGCCATGTGGTTAATATCTGTAAGTCTTTCCCCCGCCAGGAAATTCAGACCATCAGAATCCTTCTCAAGGAAAGGTACATGCAATTCCTTTCCTGAATTTTCGACCGACAGAATAGTTTCAAACATCAGTCTTGTTCCGTCCTGGATGTATTGTCCCATGGAATGAAGGTCAGTAGTAAAATTGACCCCTGCGGGGAAAATGCCCTTGTTCTCCTTGCCTTCACTCTCACCATATAGTTGTTTCCACCATTCGGTAAAATAATATAGGCTGGGAACGTAGTTTACGAGGATTTCAACAGGTTTACCTGATTGATACAATGCATTGCGGATTGCTGCATACCGTATGGCCGGATTTTTTTCCGGATCGGCAGATGAAAGGCATTTCTCCATCATTGTGTTTGCGCCCCCGATGAGTTTATCAATGTCAAATCCTGCAATTGCAATGGGAAGAAGCCCTACGGATGTCAGCACAGAATATCTTCCTCCCACATTATCGGGGATTATATAAGTGGAATATCCTTCTTCCGCTGCTAATTTTTTCAAAGCCCCGCGTTGTGCATCAGTTACTGCGATAATCCGTTTTGCAGCTTCTTTCTTCCCGTATTTTTTCTCAAGGTGGGTTTTGATGATGCGAAATGCAACGGCAGGCTCAGTGGTTGTACCCGATTTTGAGATCACCGCAACACTGTAATCGTACTGTTCCAGAATCTCTATCAACCCGGCATGGTAATCTTCACTGAGATTCTCCCCGGCATAGAGGATAACCGGGCCTTTCCTGCCGGGAACAAGCGGAAGAAACGGGTGGTTAAGGCAATCGATCACGGCCCTTGCGCCAAGATAGGATCCTCCAATTCCGATAACCACAAACACGTTTGATTGGCCACGCATTTTTTCCGCATCGGCTTTGATCCTCTCAAGGATTGCAGGTTTTATTTCAGCCGGTAACTTCACCCAGCCGAGGAAATTATTCCCTTTTCCGGTGCCGTTTACCAGAACTTTATGGAGCGATTTTAATTTCGTTTCATTTTGTTTGATCCTTTCAGCGCCGGCAAAGGAAATTGCTTTACTGATATCTATTTTCATTTTTATTTAGTTTGTTCCTGATGGAAGACGAAAGTACTATTTTGAAGGGACTGTACAAAAAAAAGATGTGTCCGCCAGAGCAGACACATCATTCAATCAATAAACAAAACCTTAAATCAGTAATTTGCACAAACTCACATTAGCCAAAAAAGAATCACTGGTATTGCATTTGCTTTTTTCCTATTTTCCAGTTCGGCAAAGATAGTCTGGAAATGTCGGTCATACTGTTAAGGAATATTAATTTACGTTAAAAATTGTTAAAAGCCCATTTCAAAATACCGTATTTTTGTGGGCATGAACCGCAGGATCATCATCTTTACCATCATCGTGATGACCATCGCTCTGATTGGGTTGATGGGAATACAGATCTATTGGATCAATAATGCTTCGGCCGTGAAAGAAGCTACCTTCCAGCGGACAGTCACTGATGTTCTGACCAAGGTGGTCAATAAGATTGAAAAAATGGAAAAGCGGAAAGCATCGGAGGCGAACCCTTATGAAGGAATGCTTAACTTCAACCGTCACCTGCTCTACGAACGTTTTATCACCGAATCGCAGCTGGACTCACTGATCCTGCTTGAGTTGAACATTCGCGGTATTGACACCCGTTTCGAGTTCGGCATTTACAACCCGGAAAGAGATACATTCCTGATCGAAAAGGATCCGGGAATGCGTAAAACCCTGATCGAAAAAGGATCTGCTGCGCGGCTTTTTGTGAGCGATATCTTCACATCCCCGGAATACCTTCTTCTCTATTTCCCGCATGAAAGACAATTCCTCCTTACCGAACTCTGGGGAATGCTCCTGATCTCCATTATCCTCATTATTGTCATTGTATATTCATTTACCTATACTATTACCACCATTTTCCGCCAGAAAAAATTGTCGGAGATGAAAAATGACTTCATCAACAACATGACCCATGAATTTAAAACTCCTATTTCCACGATCTCTCTCGCATGCGAAGCATTGAGCGATCATGACATCGTGCGGTCCTCTGAATTCACGGAAAAGTACATCAACATCATCATAGAAGAGAATAAGCGGCTGGCTACGATGGCAGAAAAGATCCTGCAAACGGCGGTGATAGAGAAAGGGCAGCTGAAGATGAAGTGGGAACGCATTAATCTGCATGAAGTGATCACCGATGTCATTAAGAACATCCGCATCCAGGTGGAGATCAAAGACGGTGTGATCAGGAAACAATGCAAGGCAGTAAATCCGGTTCTTTTGGGCGATAAAGTTCATCTCACCAACCTCGTTTACAACCTCCTGGATAATGCAAACAAATATTCTCCCCGGAAACCCGTTATTACAATAAGAACCGAGAACACATCCAACGGAATCCTTCTGACGATCGAAGATCATGGCATCGGTATCAGCAAGGGAGAACAAAAGAAAATATTTGATAAATTGTACAGGGTTCCGACAGGAAACATTCAGGAGGTGCGGGGATTTGGATTGGGACTCAGTTATGTCAAGGCCATTGTAGAGGAGCATCACGGGAGGATCAGCCTTGACAGCGAAATCAATAAGGGAACCACATTCAGGGTTTTTCTGCCTTTTAACATTGAGTAATTATCTTATAATATAACCAGGTCAATGGAAAAAAATCATCCGCGCATTCTTCTTGCAGAAGACGATCATAATCTCGGGAACATACTAAAGAATTTCTTAGATGTGAAAGGGTATACAACGACACTTTGCATCAATGGCCAGGAGGCGGTCGATGTTTTTCAAAAGAAAGAATTTGATTTTTGTATCCTCGACATCATGATGCCGGTCAGGGATGGTTTTTCTGTAGCAAAGGAGATCCGTCTTTCGAATCCGAAGATCCCGATCATGTTTCTCACGGCCAAATCATTGCAGGAAGACAAGCTGAAAGGATTTGAAACCGGTGCCGATGATTATATAACCAAACCCTTCAACATGGAGGAACTGCTGATGCGCCTGCAGGCGATCCTTCGCAGGACGGAAGATACGGGCCGGAATGCGGAAAACGAAAACACCTACCAGATTGGCAAGTATACCTTTGATTACAACCGCCAGGTTTTAGCCATCAAGGGAAAAGAACAGAAACTCACCTCCAAGGAAGCCGGACTCCTGCGTTTGCTGTGCAGCAATGCTAACGAAACCCTCGAACGCAGTACAGCCCTGAATAAGATCTGGAGCGATGATAGCTATTTCAATGCCCGCAGCATGGATGTTTACATCGTCAAACTCAGGAAGTACCTGAAAGAAGACCCTTCTGTCGAGTTGATCAATGTTCATGGGATCGGGTTCAAACTCGTCATGAATAGATAAGGCAAATGGCAAGGCTTTACATTGTACCAACGCCCATCGGTAACCTCGAAGACATTACCCTCCGGGCCATCCGTATCCTGAAGGAAGTGGAACTGGTACTGGCTGAAGATACACGGAAAACCATGATCCTCCTGAAACATTACGGAATAGAAAATAAATTGTCATCGCATCATGCCTTCAACGAGCATAAATCGGTTCACGCGGTAATTGAAAGGCTGAAGGGAGGATGCACGATTGCACTGGTAAGTGACGCCGGAACACCTGGCATTTCCGATCCGGGGTTTCTGTTGGTACGGGAATGCCTTAAAGAAAATATTATGGTCGAATGTCTTCCCGGGCCAACGGCACTGATCCCGGCATTGGTGAATTCAGGCCTGTCTTGTGACCGTTTTGTTTTTGAAGGTTTCCTTCCTCATAAAAAAGGACGCCAAACGAGATTATTTAAACTGGCAGAAGAAGAGAGCACCCTGGTGTTCTATGAATCCCCTCACCGCCTGGTAAAGACATTGGAACAGTTTGCCAGCGTTTTTGGCCCCGGCCGGCTTGCCTCCGTATCACGGGAGTTGTCGAAGATCCATGAAGAAAATGAAAGGGGAACATTGGAAAAACTGGTAAACCATTTCAGGGATAAAACCGTTAAAGGCGAGATCGTTATTGTAGTCGCAGGAAAATAACCTGTGCAGAAAATAAAATTGTTCATTGTTAATTGTCAATTGATCCATGTGTGGACGTTATTCCTTTATCCTGGAAGATGAAATGATAAAAGAACGGTTTGGCGTGACGGTAAGAAGCGCGATTTACAAAGCCCGTTACAACTGCGCCCCGACCCAGAAACTTGCCGTCATTTCAAATGAAAATCCTGGTGAACTGAGCCTGTATCGCTGGGGACTCATTCCCTTCTGGGCAAAAGACATTTCCATCGGGAATAAGCTTATTAATGCCAAGTCGGAAACCATTCTTGAAAAACCTTCTTTTAAAAATTGCTTTAAGAGTAAAAGATGTCTGGTGCTCAGCGATGGTTTTTATGAATGGAAGAAGGGGATAGTGAAAAAGCCGTTCCGGATTACACGAAGAGATGGTTCGGCTTTTGCCATGGCCGGGATTTGGGATAAATGGACCAACCCGGAAGGAGAGGAAATCCGGTCATTTGCCATCCTCACAACAGTTCCGAATTCATTGATAGAAAAAATTCACAACCGCATGCCGGTCATCCTTGACATGGAAACAGAAAAGAAATGGATTGAAAACTCACCTCCTGAAGCGTTGATTGAACTGATGAAACCTTGTGAGGCCAATTCCCTTCTTGCCTATCCGGTTTCCACACTGATAAATTCCCCCCACTATGATTCACCGGAGATCCTGAAGCCCGTTGGAGCTCCACTCGATTAATCTACCATCAGGTTACAACCTCGCAGATCGCTGAAGTCGAACCTCCCCAGAATTTCGAAGGTGCCGTCATTGTTTATTTTTCCAAGATCCTGGAGGGCGAGGAAGGAACAGGAATTGAAATTGGCAAGGTCGATAATATTGACACCGCCGGTCTTCCCGTCAGGAATCAGGCTGAGGGGATCATTCGTGTCACGCACCAGCATTTTCATCCAGGACGGCGTCTTGAAATGCCCGTTTTCTTTTGCATAGGCCTGTGAAAGCAGTTCGGTCATCCCATATTCCGAATGAATGTTTTTACATCGGAACCGTTCAGAAAGAACTGTATGCAACTCCTTCCGGACCATCTCTTTTCTTTTACCTTTCATTCCACCGGTTTCCATGATGACGGCGCCGGGTAATGCCAGGGGAAACTTCTCAGCAAAATCGATCAGGGCATAGCTCAACCCGATCAGGAGTGATCTTTTTCCGGAAGATTCATGTTCTTCCAGCAGTTTTGCCAGGATTTCCGGGCGATTAAGATAAAAGCCGGAAACATCCGAATTGCTTTTCAGGATCCATTTGTTGATCATGTAGATGAGAGAGGAATCAGGATTCTGTTGTGGATCAGGGGTTAGTGCGAAAACAACATAAGAATCAATAGATCCATAAAATCCCTCAAATCCTTTCACCAGGGATTCATCGTAAACCGATAGGTCCAGGATGCTGTGACGGCTTTGTTCCGTACCGGTGGTCCCGCTGCTCAGGAAACTCTTTTCAGGTAAAGAAATTCCTGAGACGATTGTATGTGTCTTGAAGAATGATACCGGCAGAAAAGGGATTTGTGAATAATGGGTTATGTTTTCAGGAACAATTTCAAGAGCATTGGCATACATTCTGTAAATTTCATTCTCGTTGTACTGAAAATGAAAAATATCCAGGGCTACAGCATTGAAATCATCTTCATCCAAGTGTCCGAATATCCTGTTTTTGAACTCCATTTTTCTTTTTAGTGACCTGATCCTGACCGAAAAAATCGTATTTTTATAGCCTGAATCAGATTTGAATTCCTGCAAAGGTAAGATTTCGGGAAGATAATATCTTGAACAGGGTCGACCATGAAAAAGCAGCCTTTCTTCTTTCTTTTTTATATTGGAGCAATCATCGCGGTTTTCAGCGGATGCATGAAGAAGCAGAGTTATCCTGACATACCGGCAATTTCCTTCCTTAGTTTTGAAATGTTTGTCGATACTGCCCAGGTTGTGAGAACGGGCATTCTGAAGATCTCTTATCAGGATGGAAACGGGGACATCGGCCTGAACCCATCCGACACATTCCCTCCCTATCAGCGGAATGGTCCTTATTATTACAATTATGTGATCAATTATTTTGAAAAGCAAAACGGCGTTTTCAAACAGGTTGACCTGGTGATTCCTTTCAGCCTAAGAATCCCGGTATTGACGCCCAATGACCCAGACAAAGCGATCAAGGGGTTTATTGCCGATACCATGGACCTTTATCCACCACCCTTTCATGACACCATTAAATTCGAAGCTTTTATTTACGATCGTGCCCTGCACAAGAGCAACGTGATCACCACGCCTGAAATTATCCTGAGGAGGAAGTAGGACTGATGGAACGTATTTACGCGAACAGGAAATTTATTGTAATCGGGTTTTTTCTGGTGATCGGCTTAACATATGTGATCCGGCTGTTTTTCATACAGATTGTGGCGGATAAGTATATTCTTTCAGCTAATAACAATGTACTGCGATACATCACACAATACCCTGCCAGGGGACTCGTATACGATCGTTACGGGAAGCTGCTGGTTTACAATGAAGCTGCCTATGACCTGATGGTAATCCCGAAACAGGTGAAAAATGCCGATACTGCCGAGTTGTGTCGTCTTCTCGAGATCAGTAAGAAAGATTTTATTGAACGGGTGGAAAAAGCACGGAATTATTCTCCTTACCGCCCTTCTATTTTTGAATCACAGATCACCCGCGAAAATTATGGTTATCTCGAAGAAAAGATGTTTCGTTTCCCGGGATTTTTTGTTCAGCCGCGTACACTTCGAAAATATACTTACTCCATTGCTGCTCATACGCTCGGGTATATCGGGGAAGTCAGTCCGGAGATCATTGAATATAGTTCTTATTATAAATCGGGAGATTATATCGGGATCAGCGGCATCGAAAAATCCTATGAAGAAGTACTTCGGGGGAAAAAAGGGATGAAGATCCGGGTTGTGGATGTGCTGAATCGCGATAAAGGCAGTTTCCAAGTAGGAAAATACGATACGATTGCATATTCCGGCACTGACCTTTATTCTTCGCTCGATGCCGATTTGCAAGCCTATGGCGAGCAGCTTATGACTGGTAAAAAAGGAAGTATCGTAGCCCTTGAACCTTCCACCGGGGAAATTCTTTGTATGGTTACCAGTCCTTCTTATGATCCGAACCTCCTGGTCGGAAGGATCCGGAGAACCAACTATATCAAGCTTCTCGAGGATTCTATCAAGGTTCCCCTTTTCAACCGGGCCCTGATGGCCAGTTATCCGCCGGGGTCGACGTTCAAGCCGGTAGATGCCCTGGTCGGGCAGCAGGTTGGAGTTCTGACGCCGGACACACGTTATAGCTGTCCAGGTGGATTTCCGCTGGGAAACGGCAAGAAAGTTGCCTGTCATAACCACTTTTCCCCGCTCGACCTGCGTCAATCCATCCAGCATTCCTGTAACACGTATTATTGCCGTGTGTTCAAGTCGATCATTGACAAACGGCCTTTTACTACAACCCGTGATGGCTATGAAATATGGAGAAACCTTGTGATGAGTTTCGGTTTTGGGCATAAATTCGGGATTGACATTCCCGGCGAACTGAATGGGAACATTCCTTCTTCCAATTATTACGACCGGTACCATGGAAAAAACCGCTGGAACTCGATGGCGATCATCTCCCTGGGCATCGGTCAGGGTGAGATTGGGATCACACCGTTACAGATGGCCAACCTTGCGGCCCTCATCTCCAACCGGGGATTCTACTACACTCCGCATATCGTAAAAGCGATCGGAAAAAAAGACAACCTGAACAAGACCTTCAAGGAAAAGCATTTCTGTGGCATCGATCCGCAATATTTTCCCATCGTGGTCGAAGGCATGCACGATGTAATGGAGGCAGGAGGCACAGGATTTGCGTCGAGGGTGGATGACATAGAGATCTGCGGAAAGACCGGAACTGCACAAAATCCGCACGGGAAAAATCACTCCATTTTCATCGCATTTGCGCCAAAAGACAATCCCCGGATCGCCATTGCCGTAGTAATCGAAAACGCGGGATTTGGAGCTACCTATGCCGCTCCCATGGCGACCCTGATGATCGAAAAATATATCAACAGGGAAATCAAGCGAAAGAATGTCGAACAAAGTATGATCACCGGGAACGTGTTACACCAGGAAAAAGTCATTGACCAATGAGAGAACGTCGCGGCGTATTTGAACACATCGACTGGTGGTTAGTTATCATCTTCCTGCTGCTCGTGGCCATGGGATGGATCAACATCTATGCAGCCGTTTATGACGAGAACCACGGCAGCATTGTCGATATGCACGTGAAATACGGGAAACAGCTGATCTGGATACTTGCCGCATTATTCATTGGATTGATCGTCCTTCTGATCGATGGAAAATTTTTCACCCAGTTTGCTTACCTGATCTATATTTTATGCATTCTGTTACTGATCGCTGTTATTTTTATGGGTAAAGAGATCTCCGGTTCAAAATCCTGGTTCCAGTTTGCAGGCATTGCTTTACAACCCGGTGAGTTTGCCAAGATGGGAACAGCCCTGGCGCTGGCAAAATTCCTGAGCAAGATTGAAACGGATATCCGTAAACCAAAAGATTTGTTTGCCGCAATCGGCCTAATCCTCTTCCCAGCATTTCTTATTTTCCTGGAGCATGATACCGGGTCAGCTATCGTTTTCTTTGCATTCATCTTGGTCTTATACAGGGCAGGACTCTCGGAAAAATTAGTTATCGCTTTTGTTCTGGTTCCATTGCTGGCAGTTCTTTCTCTGCTAATCAATAAATTCATTATTCTAGGTTTACTATTTATCATTGCACTGTTTTTCTTTCTTTATTCGAAACGAAAGATCCGGAACGTCTTTTTTATTTCCCTTATTTATCTGGCTACTGCAGGTTTTGTTTTTTCGGTGAATTATGCTGTCAACCACATTCTGGAGCCTCACCAGCGGGTGCGTGTGAATGTGCTGATCGGTAAAGATATTGACCTGAAAGGAGCCGGTTATAATGTAAATCAGTCGCTCATTGCCATCGGTTCTGGAGGTTCCTGGGGAAAGGGATTTCTGAAGGGTACCCAAACCAAGTATAATTTTGTTCCGGAGCAAAGTACCGATTTTATTTTTTGCACCGTCGGGGAAGAATGGGGATTCGCAGGTAGTTTTGTCGTGATTGGACTTTTCATCGCCTTACTTATCCGGATCATTCTTGTGGCGGAAAGACAGCGGTCGAGGTTCAGCCGGTTTTATGGGTATGGTGTTGCCTCTATTATCTTCTTTCATTTCACGATAAACATCGGGATGACGCTAGGTCTGATCCCGGTGATCGGCATTCCCCTGCCATTTTTCAGCTACGGGGGATCTTCACTCTGGGCATTCACTCTCCTGTTATTTATTTTTATCCGCCAGGACTCTTACCGGTATGAATTGCTGTAAGGATCCTATCCTGCCTGACATTAAAATAAATCGTTTCGCAATCCGTTAGGATATATTAAAAAAGATAGTTTTATTGATGCGATTTTTTTTAGCTCTCTTTTTATTCCTTTTCCTCCTTCTTCAAGGAACGCCTTCCCATTCCCAAACCGTGTCGGATACTTTGAACATAGCAAAACAATTGCGGGCAAAAGGCAAAATTCACAAAGCCTTTTTCCTTCTGAAAAAGACCTATGCAAATCATCCGGATGATCTGAATGTGGTCTGGTTAACGGCTCAAACTGCCTTTTGGGCTAACCGGATCGGGAAATCAAAGCAGCTGTATGAAAAAGCAATAAAATCGAATCCAAAAAACTTGTATCTCCAGCTGGATTACGCTAAGACTCTCGTGAACTGCGGTGAATTTGAAAAAGCCGGACATCTTCTGAAAGTTTACCTGGATTATGATTCCACCAATTCACAGGCCCTGACGGCTCTCGCAAGAATATTTTTTTGGAGATGCAGGTATCAGGATGCCTCATTGCTGGTAACCAAAGCCCTGAAGCAAGATCCGAAGTATCAGGAAGCCTTTTCTCTTTACAAAGAGATTGTTCTTGCCCGCTCTCCTTATCTGAGATTCAGTGCAGGATATGGTACGGATGATCAACCCATGCAAACGGCATCAATAATACTGGGAGGCGGTTTATATTTCAACGCGCTTTCAGCCTTACGTTTCACTTTCCAGGCTCCTTTTATGATCCGGGATGGAAAAACCGCCAATACGTTTATTTTCCAGGCGGGAAATACATCTTTTATCAGTAAGGCGAACCTGAACATCAGTTTAGATGCAGGAGTGATGAGATTTCCTTATAAGAGCAACTATACATGGACCGGGAACCTGTCTATCGACAAAATCTTTCTGCAGCATTTGGTTTTATCCGTTTATGCTCAAAAAAATCCCTATTTTGCGACCCGAAGCAGTGTTGACACGATGGTGATTCAAAACCACCTGGCCGGATCGGTTGGCTGGAATGGCCAGAATAGTTGGAATGGGAAAGCTGCCCTTGAAGCGTCTACCTATCCGATGGATCACAATCTTATCTATACAGGGTATGCGTGGTTATTCGGGCCTCCGGTAAAATTTTCCGTTTTTCAGTTCCGGTTCGGATATGGTTATAATTACAGTAATTCAAAGAAAAATAGGTTTGTTTCAGAGAAATCTTTATCTGAGATCATCTCCAATTACAACGCGAATGCAAAAATTACAGGGATCTATAATCCCTATTATACCCCAAAAGATCAGCAGATCCATTCATTTCTTTTGACGATAACCGGTCATCTTTTAAAATGGCTGGAATTTTCGATCAATGCTAATGCCGGATTTTACGCAACCACACAAGCTCCCTATCTTTACCTCGATAAAGACGAAACAAATAACACGATTTTTAAAACAGGTTTTGCAACTACCAGTTTTTTCCCTTTAACTGTTCAATTACAGGCATTGATGAAAGTATCAGAGCGAATTCATTTGCAGGCGGAGTACACTTATATGAGTACTTATTTTTATACCAGTCATTATGCCGGTATCGGCTTGAACATTCGATTCCCGAATGAAAAGAAAACTTAGTAAAGATCTATGGAGGCATCGTGAAGCTTCTTCTGTCAGGGCCCGGGAAAAATTTATCCTGCTGATCCTGGTTCTTGCCGGCGTTATCAGTATTTTTCAGTTTGCCGATTGGTGGTTTCACAAAGAGCACATCGGGAATACCTGGTTCTTCATCTTACTGAGTCTCTTTTTCTGGTATGGGATCAGCCGCTTGATTTTGATCTGGGTCAATTACCTGCGGATACGAAAACCATTACCGGTTGCTGCACCCGACGGGTTGAGCGTAGCTATCTTCACGACAAGTTCCCCCGGGGAACCTTTATCCATGTTCCAAAAAACACTGGAAGCATGCCGCAATATCACTTATCCGCACACTACCTATCTGCTGGATGACACGCAGGATCCGGAATTTAGAAAAGTTGCAGAGAAATATGGGGCAGTCTGGCTGGAACTGGTCGGTTTACCAGGGGCAAAAGCCGGAAAAGTAAACAAAGCGCTTCAGCTTACGCATGAAGACTTCATCCTGATCCTTGATCCGGATCATATTCCATTCCCGGAATTTCTGGACCATACCCTGGGGTTTTTTAAAGATGAACGAGTTGGGTTTGTTCAGGTTTCACAAGCCTATTACAACCAGTACCGGTCGTTTACTGCAAAAGGAGCAGCGGAACAAACTTATACGTTTTACGGGCCCACACAGATGGGATTATATGGAATGGGTTCGGCCGTAGCCATCGGCGCGAATTGTACATTCCGGCGAATAGCACTGGAGAGCATTGGAGGTCATGGCATCGGGTTGGCCGAGGACCTGATCACATCGATCCGTTTGCATGCAGCCGGATGGAAATCGACCTACAACCCGGTGGTGGTAAGCCGGGGATTGGTGCCAGAGGATTTCGGTTCCTTCTGCAAACAACAATTAAAATGGTCGCGTGGGGTGTTTGAAGTTACCT
>Ga0187861_10002827_pt1 | contig 15948 bp, 14 predicted proteins | sample June2016WEW_10_1_3_FD_132986 | JGI IMG/M metagenome (GOLD analysis project Ga0187861, IMG submission 132986) | Peatland microbial communities from SPRUCE experiment site at the Marcell Experimental Forest, Minnesota, USA - June2016WEW_10_100 | ecosystem: Environmental > Terrestrial > Soil >...
CATTTGGTGAACAATGGTACGCCTATTCAACACGCCGTTTGCAGGAAAATCCGCAAATGGCTTGGTACATTACAAAAGCAATTTTTATCCATTGAGGTATCGAGAAACTCAAACACAAGGAGTAACGTATGGCAGATGTTAATAATGGAGTCAGCGAGAAGAAATTTATTTCATATGTTCCGTCGAACACGAATATGAAAGAATTTACTATCAGAGCGCTGCTCATAGGTTTGGTGATGTGTGTTGTTCTAGGTGCTGCAAATGCATATCTGGGTTTAAAAGCGGGAATGACAATTGCGGCAACATATCCAGCGGCAGTCATCGGTATGGCTCTATTAAAAATTATGAAAGGGTCCATTCTTGAAGAAAATTTCGCAAGAACAGTCGGTTCCATTGGTGAGTCGGTAGCCGCTGGCGCTATTTTTACTATTCCTGCATTTGTAATCCTGCGAATTTGGAATTTCACATCGCAAAGTATGTTCACGGAGTATCTTACCGCTGTAGCTCTGATGATTCTTGGCGGTGTGCTTGGAATAATGTTCGTTACGGTTCTTCGGCGTGTGATGGTTGAAGACCAGACTCTGCCGTTTCCAGAATCCGTTGCGGCATCGGAAATTCACAAAGCAGGTCAACGCGGTGCAGATGCTGCGATTTCGCTTTTCAAAGCAATGGGTGTAGGTGCAGTCATTAAACTGATGGATGGTTTGGGAATATTTCATTCATCGAATGATTTTCAAGTTATGGTTGGACGTTTAAAAGAATCTTTTGTGAAACTTGGATTGAAACCCGACTCTGAAAAAATTCTTGGCGGCGGTATAACCACAATTTCCGCTCCAGCGGCAACGCCAGCATATATTGGTGTTGGTTATATAATCGGACCAGAACTTGGCGCTTTAAACTTCGCAGGAGGTGTTTTAGCGTGGGGATTATTTGTTCCATTGCTCGTGTTTTTCCTAGGTCCGCAAATGATTGATAAATATCTTGTTACAAGCAATGGAGATTCTCTTGCGGCATGGGCTGCAATTACTGGGCATTTATACCGTTACATCGTGCGCCCAATTGCAGTCGGCGGAATGCTTGTCGGTGCGTGTTACACACTTTGGAAAATGCGGAAGAATTTGATTCTAGGCATCAAACGCGGCATTGACGACGTAAAGAAATCTGCCACGGCAACTGCTGCAACAGAACGCACTCAGAAAGATTTATCGTTTAAGGTTGTCATTCTTGGTATAATAATTATTTTCGCACTGATGATTGGACTTTATTTTTATTTTACAAATATGATTCTTGGTGCAGTTCTTGCTGCTGTCGTGATGTTGGTGACTGGTTTCTTCTTTGCCGCTGTTTCTGGAAATTTAGTCGGAATGATTGGTTCATCGAATAATCCTATTTCCGGATTGACGCTTGCTACAACTGTCGTTGCAGCTCTGACGATGGTTGTGGTCGGTGTAAAAGGTACGCAGGGGGTTGCTGCAGTCCTTGGTGTTGCAGCTGTTGTATGCGTTTCATCAGCAGTAGCAGGTGAGATGCTACAAGATCTTAAAGTTGGTCACATTCTCGGCGGCACTCCATCAAAAATGCAGATTGGAGATATTATTGGTGTCGTGCTTGCTGGACTTGTAATGTTCTTTCCATTGTACATTCTTCACAATTCAGATTTAGCAAGCCATCCTTTAACTGGCGGATTTGGTTCTGGTAATCTTCCTGCGCCACAAGCCGGATTAATGGCTGCTTTATCACAAGGAATTGTCGGCGGTGAAATGGCTTGGCCGTTAGTTATCGTCGGTATCGCTTTAGGAATTGCACTGATCCTGATAAAAGTAAAAAGCCCGATGTTGTTTTCTGTTGGAATGTATCTTCCGCTTGAAACAACATTTGCAATCTTCATCGGTGGGTTGATTCGTGGGTTTGTTGATAAACGTGCATCAAAGCGTGGCTACAACGATGCTCAAAAGGCCAGAGTTGAAAATGCAGGTATCTTGTCTGCGTCTGGATTAATTGCAGGTGAGGCATTAATGGGGCTCTTCATTGCAACGGTAGTCTTTATCAAAGACCAGATGGGCCAAAAAGCGGAATTCTGGACAATTGAAATGTTCCAATCAATCGCATCGTGGCTGGCGATTCCTATATTCGTTATTTTAGCTTTATATTTGATTTATGTTCCGCTTTCTAAAGCAGGCAGAGCAGATGAACCTGCACCGCCAACAGCGATGATGTAATATATGAATAAACTTTGCATAGTTAATCAATGACTCAACATACAAACAGGCGATGAACTTATTATGTGAATTTAATATTACAAGCTCATTAACTTGAGCAAAGTTCAATAATAGAGGTGTTTCTCTAAACAAATAAAGAGGTTGATATGTCAAATTCATTATCAGGTCTGAAACCGGAATTAGTTTGGAAATACTTTGCTGAAATCAGCAAAATTCCACGCGGTTCTAAAAACGAAAAGAAAATATCAGCATACATCGTTGAGACAGCGAAGAAGCTGGGATTAGAAGTTAAACAGGACAAAGTGCTCAACGTTGTTGTACGCAAACCGGCATCGAAAGGACATGAAAATGTTCCTTCAGTGTGTTTGCAAGGTCATCTTGACATGGTATGCGAAAAAAATAAAGATAAGGTTCATAATTTCGAGAAAGATCCGCTTGATCTCATCGTGAAGGACAATTTTTTGATGGCAAATGGAACGACACTTGGAGCGGATAATGGAATCGCCGTTGCAACGAATCTTGCCATTATGGAAGACAAGTCGATTGAGCATGGTCCATTAGAGTTTTTATTCACTGTAGATGAGGAAACTGGATTAACTGGTGCGAACAATTTGCAGCCAGATTTCATTAAGAGCAAGACGCTCATGAATCTGGATTCTGAAGAAGAGGGCGCCATTTATGTCGGTTGCTCCGGTGGAAGAAATTCTATTGGATCGTGGAAGGCTTCATATGAAACTGTTCCGCTAAAATATGCGCCTGCAATCGTGAAAGTAAAAGGATTGAAAGGCGGACATTCAGGATTGGAAATTGATAAGGGGCGCGGCAATTCAATAAAAATATTGAATCGCGTTTTATTAGAACTTGACAAACTTGGTGTGCGAATTTCTGCATTCAATGGTGGGAATAAAAGCAATGCTATTCCACGGGAAGCCGAAGCTATGGTGTATATCCCAAATACAAAATTAAATGACGCCAGTGCGGTTGTTTCCCAATACAATTCCATCATTAAAGATGAATTGCCGAACGTAGAATCTGAACTAGCAATTATTTTAGAAGAAGTGAAAGGAAAGTCGAAAGGGAAAGTTCTAAAAAAAGTGTTACAGAAAAAAATACTATTAACAATTTCCGCATTACCTCATGGAGTGGTAAAGATGAGTGCGGATATACCTGGATTAGTGGAAACCTCCACAAATGTCGCGATCATCTGCGCAGATGCAAAGAGTATCTCATTAACAACGAGTCAGAGAAGTTCGGTTGCATCAGAGATTGATGAAATTGTGCATTCGGTTAAATCCATCTTCATCCTCGGCGGCGCAGATGCAGAAATCACAGATGGTTATCCGGGGTGGAAACCAAATATGGATTCTTCAATCTTAAAAATCGCAAAAACAACATATCAATCGCTTTATAATAAAAAACCGTTCGTAAAAGCAATTCATGCAGGATTGGAATGCGGCATCATTGGCGAGAAATATCCGGGCATGGATATGATTTCTTTCGGTCCAACTTTAGAAGGAGTTCATTCTCCAGATGAAAAAATCCATCTCGATACAGTGGAAAAATTCTGGAATTTCTTATTAGCTATTTTAAAAAATGTGAAGTGAATAGAAATAATAAGCATTTGAGATTCAGAAATTAACAGGATGTCAAGTCAAGCGCTGTGCGATTAAAGACGTACAGCGCTTTTCATTTGAAAAATAGTTTGTAAGGAAATAATATGACAGAAATTGAATCTTTTAAGTCACAATCCAACTGGTTTCATCCATCTCGACGTATATATCGATACGCAGTTTTATTTATTGTAAGCCTATTGACGTTCGGAAGCTATTTTGCATACGACAGCGTTGGTGCAATTGCTCCTACACTTATTTCTGCGCTCGGTATAGGTCGCGAATCAATCGGACAAATGTACACGCTCTATAGTATTGCGGCAATTCTTTCTGTGTTTATAGGTGGTTTGCTAATTGATCGAATTGGAACGCGCCGTGCAAGTTTTCTTTTTTCGACGCTTGTCGCAGTCGGTGCATTGATTGTTGCAATAGCGCCAAACATTTGGATTCTTTACTTCGGCCGTTTTATTTTTGGCTGGGGATCGGAATCATTGGTAGTCGCGCAAAGCGCAATCTTTACTCGTTGGTTCAAAGGAAAGGAATTAGCTTTTGCATTCGGAATCGGACTTACAATCAGCCGGCTTGGAACACTTTTCAGTTTCAACACAGAAGCATTAATCGCAGAATATTTTAAAAACTACAGTGCTGCGTTGTGGGCGGCAGTTATTTTCTGCGTTCTGTCGCTGCTTGCAAATGCTCTTTATATATTTTTAGATCGTCGTGGTGAACGCATACTCAAACTTCAGGAAGAAGGTGGCGGAGATAAAATTGTTCTTGCCGATATCAAGAAATTTCGTTCATCATATTGGTACGTAACACTTCTCTGCGTTACATTCTATTCAGCAATATTTCCATTCACAGCGCTTTCAACAGACTTTTTCAATAGTAAATGGGGATTGCCGCTCACAGCAGGATCAGAAGGCGGTTTCTTCACTCAAGTGTTTTACAACGTAATTCATATGTTTAGTACGGCGGGCGGAACAACCACAATCATTATATTTGCTTCAATGGTTTTTGCTCCTTTTTTCGGACAATTGGTTGATCGTTTTGGCAAACGTGCAACAGTGATGGTTGGCGGTTCAATTCTTATGGTTCCTGCATTTCTAACGATGGCATTCACAATGATTCCGCCTGCCCTTCCAATGATTGTATTGGGAGCGGCATTTGTTATGGTTCCGGCAGCGATGTGGCCATCGATTCCGCTCATCGTGGAAAAGAATCGTGTGGGCACGGCATTTGGCTTAACAACGACAATCCAAAATATAGGCCTGGCATTGTTTCCATGGCTTAACGGATTACTGCGCGATGCTACGCAAGCATACACTGCAAGCATGGTGATGTTTTCTATGCTCGGCATTTTCGGATTGATTTTCGCTGTTCTCCTCCTGCGTGCCGATAAGCGTGAAGGAAATAAATTAGAAAAAGTTGATATTGTTGCACCGTAACATATTCTTTATATTTCTATATATAGTCAAAAGGCGAATGTACATTACGTTCGCCTTTTTTTATCTTGCACCACGCTGTATTGTTATAGATACGTTTCTTGAAGCGTCCTTTGAGTATAGGATGCATAAAGCGTAGAAGAGGTCGGTTCAATTAAAGCCAATGGATAATGACAGGAAATACATTTATTTTAAGTTGGGATGAGAATTGCTCCTAAAGATTTGAATCGCAATCTAATGATAGAAAGTGCTCGGCGCCGAATTATTTTCGCAAGAATTATGCGGCATTGCCATAGATATGAATCCATGCAGAGGAGAACCCTATGAAACGACAATTTCTTCTCATTTTGTTCTGTGTAACGTTTTGTTTGCAAGCATTGCATGCGCAAGCGGCTGCTTCGCTGACGAACGAACAGAAAAACTGGCTTACAAAGGCGAATCGTCATGAAAAAAGCGGTTGGATTTATCTGCACATCGAAGGCGGGCCAAAAGAACGTGGATTCCAGTATGGTTATCTACTGGCAAGAGAAATCAAAGAGGCGATCCGTGTTTTAAGTGAAGATTGGAAATATCAAACGGCTATCGATTGGTCATGGTTTGTCCGGAAAGCCGGTGAGATACTCACCGCAAAAGTGGATTCAGAAAATATAACAGAAATCAATGGAATGGTTGAAGGAATGTCCAATGCCGACGTATCAACAACAAGGAATGAACTTGTCGCACTCAACGGTTATATAGAACTGATGTGGTATTGGTGGCCCTCCGTAAAAGATTCCATAAAAGACAATTCACGTTTCCCAATTAGAGAATCCTGCAGTTCGTTTATCGCCACAGGAAGCATGACTGCTGATGGTAAGATCGTGCTCGGGCATAATTCGATGGTCGGCTATCAGTCGCCGTTCTGTAATATTATTCTGGATATCCTCCCTGAACAAGGTCACCGCATTATAATGCAGGCATTTACTGGTTTTATTCATAGCGGAACAGATTTTTTTGTCACTGATGCAGGTCTTGTCGGATCGGAAACGACCATCGGAGGTTTTTATCCTTTCGATCCTAACGGGGCTCCCGAATTCTCCCGCATGCGGCATGCAACACAATATGCGTCTTCTATTGATGGATGGTGTGAAATGATGAAGAAGAACAACAACGGCGGTTATGCAAATGCATGGCTTATCGGCGATATCAACACCAACGAAATTGCACGGCTTGAACTTGGCTTGAAATATGTCGGCTTCGAAAAGAAAAAAGATGGATATTTTCTTGGCTCAAATGTTGCGGAAAATTTGAACATCTTGCGCTTTGAAACTAAGAGCGAAGAAACGAATATCAAGCTTTCTTCTGTTGCACGGCGTGTTCGGTGGAAACAATTGATGAAAGAAAATGCCGGTAAAATCAATATTGAGCTTGCGAAAGCCATGGAAGCAGATCATTATGATACGTTCCTGAAAATAAACAATCCCGGTACGCGATCAATCTGTGGGCACTGGGAACTGGATCCTCAGACATCGACAACAAGCAAACCATTTGAGCCGGGAGGAACGGTGGATGGAAAAGTTGTAGATTCCAAAATGGCAAAGAAAATGTCGTTCCTCGCGCGCTGGGGATCGGCGTGCGGGACAGCGTTCGATGCAAAAATATTCCTCGATGAGCATCCTCAATTCGATTGGATGACGGGATTACTCAAAGATCGTCCATCACAACCATGGACAGAATTCAAGGCAGGAGAGAGATAATCGTTTCTTTAAAAAGTGTTTGTGAAGCACCTTGCAACGAGTGTCTACGTTGAGTAGCGCTGGCTTGTCCACCGGAAGGAAATAATGAATTTGGATCTGTGAATATCAGTGAATCAGATTTCTCGTTCAACTCTTCTCTTCTAAAAGAGAAAATCGTACCTTATTACGAGCCTATTAGACATACATTGCATAAAATTATTATTTTTCTATAAATACTGATGCTCGAATCATATATTTCTATTTCGCATTCATTGAAGATTCCAACGGCTGAATTGCAATTCAAAACTAGCAGAAGCGGAGGACCGGGCGGGCAGAATGTGAACAAGTTAGAAACACGGGTGGAAGTATTATTCGATGTGGCAAATTCACCGAGCATTCCTAATTATATTCGTCAGCGTTTGCTGAACAATCTAACTTCTCAACTTGATTCGTCCGGTATTTTGCATGTTGTTGCGCAGGACACAAGAAGTCAATGGAAAAATAAACAGCTAGCAATTGAAAGATTAACAGACCTTATAAAATCTGCACTGATTGTGCGTAAGAAACGAATCGCTACCAAACCAACACATGCGGCTCGTGAAGTTCGCCTTCGCACAAAAAAAGCACGGAGCCAAACCAAACGGATGCGAAAAGTTGTTGTAGAATAAGAAAGCAATATTTCTTTTTAGAGCAAATTACAGATAGAAGAACAAGGATCCAATGACCACAAAACCCACTTATTTTAAAAAAAGAAAAGTATGGTGGTGGAATTCATGGGTTATTGCTGTTGCCATAGTTTTAATATTTGTCGCTATACCTATGGTTTGGTGGATCTCGACGTATAACAGCTCAATAGCAGTTCTTATGTTTGTAATCACTTATTTAAGTCTGCTTGTATTTGTTATGTATATGGTTAAGCGTTCTTTACTTGATCCACACATGAAGGTTAACGAGGATGAAATAAAAAAGCGGAAGAAGGAAATATTCGATCATCGAACTTATGAAAAGAAACTTGTTCATACGAAGGATTTGTTGATGCTCCAAAAAGGCGAAAAGACTACCGTGTTAGATATTTGGAAACTTGACCCAAGTCTTGAAAAACGTCATCCCTTCTTTTCTCAGACAGAGACAAGTACTCTTGACCCAATAATAAAAGAATTGCATATCAGAATACAGATTGGTGAAATGCAATCTGATACCGACCAAGCAATTACATCTGAAAAGGAATTCCTGAGTTCAGTATTTGATTATCTAAAAATTCTTGGCTCAGATGAACATCTAATTAGCTTGAAACCATTATTTAAACTTCTTGTTATAGAGATTTATTCATATAAACATTTTTCTCAGCATAGAACGATCCCCTTTCCAATATTCAGTTTGATAATGACTGCAACCGTTCTCCCGCAACTTGCGTATACAGCAGCAGGTGACATTCGACAGATGAAAATCATAGGTGATGTCCGGTTCTCAGGAGGGAATGAAATCACTCCGCATCGCGGCATCGTATCGGATGCAACACGAACGCTATAGTAATCAAACAGGAGGTTATATATGAAAAAGCTCTATCGTTCACAAACTAACAAGAAAATTGCAGGTATTTGTGGCGGTATCGGTGAATTGACAGATACCGATCCGACCATTATTCGTCTAGTTGTAATCGTGCTTGGTATAGCAACTGGTTTCTTTCCGTTTTTTATCGGTTACCTCATAGCTTGGTGGATTGTTCCTGTCGCCGGACAAAACTAATCCTCTTACGCTGAAACTTTCTTCCTTGTGTTTGGTGTTGTACTAATGAATTCAATGAGCTTGAATTAAAAAGGGTACAACAATGAAATACAAAAACGCGATAGTGCTTGCGGTATTGTTCATGTCTCAGGTGATTGTATTGGCACAAACCAAGGAGAAGCAGATGGAAACACAACCAGCGCTGTATTCATTTACGATGAAGACGATTGATGGAAAAGATAAAAACCTTTCAGATTACAAAGGGAAGGTACTGATGATCGTGAATGTCGCATCAAAATGCGGTCATACCCCGCAGTATAAAGGACTCGAAGCGCTTTATGAAAAATACAAAGACCGTGGTTTCATGATTCTCGGTTTTCCCGCAAACAATTTTTTATGGCAGGAGCCTGGTACAGATTCGGTGATAAAGCAGTTTTGCACAACGACGTACGGCGTGACGTTCGATATGTTCTCAAAGATTAGTGTGAAGGGGAAAGATCAGCATCCGCTTTACCACTATTTGACTGAAGAATCTCCGGTTCCGGGAGCTGTTAAATGGAATTTCCAAAAATATCTTGTTGATCGAAAAGGAAATGTCGTGGATAAATTTGCCCCGGGCACAGAACCGACAGAAAAAGAGGTGGTAGCCAAAATTGAAAAACTTGTGAGCGAACAATAATAATTTACTTTGAGAGTTATTATCGAAAGGTCAACTAAATTATGGTTGGCCTTTTTTGTTATGTGGCTATCGGTTGAAACTACTTCAAAAAAACGGTATGTTAATCTAATATATGGCTTCTATTATCCCATTATTTAAAGAAAAACAACTGAAACCGGTATGGAATTTTGATGCCGGCACTTTAATTTGGCGAATATTCTTTACTTCAAATAATCTCATTATAGGTGAAACGCGTAATCAAGAAACGAAATCGACAAGGTTCTTTTGCGTCAATGTATATTCCGGAAAACCATTATGGCAAAATATTGGGTTTGATGAACCATGGTGGATTGGAATTGAGGCTGTGCAAGAGAAATGGATGATTTTACATGGATTTGTGAGACCGGATATGCCGGAACATCGCGGCATTCGTTTAATTGATATTGAATCAGGCAAACTTCTTTGGAGAAACGACAATCTTTCATTCTGGTTCATCGACAATGAAAAGCTCTATGCGCATAAATATCTTTTTGAAAAACATATTGCTTGTGAACTTGACATAAAAACCGGCACAATATTAAATGAGCTATCCGGAAACCTTGATTTGATGCAAGAGCTTCGTCAAAAAGTATTGCTGAAAGAATCCGAGCGTCAGCAAGATGCTATCTTCCCGGAATTATTTGTTGAAAATGAAGCAGACTCAATTATTAAGCTGGCCGTTCAACGAATTACAGAAGGAAAGGCACTTGAAGATTGGATTGAATATCTTTTGCGTTCCGGTATCCTCATTGTAAGTCAATATCGGCAAACGCAAAATAAATCCGAATCGTCATTGCTGAATAATATCCTCTCAGTTTATGATTTAAAAAGTGAAAAGATGCTTTCCAATGAAATTATTGCTCAAAGTGTGAAGACGCCAAGTCCCGACTCGTTTTTTGTTAAAGGCAATTTATTATTATTTATCAAACATCAAACTACATTAATAGCGTTGCAGCCGTGGAAATCATAACAGAACATATTAAGGTAGCGACCCATGGAAATTCGGAAGTTCTCAATATTACCGGTCAGGTTGCTGATTTGCTTCAGAAGCATAATTTGAAAGAAGGCACTGCAACGCTCTTTGTTGTTGGTTCGACTGCTTCTATCACGACGACTGAATACGAACCGGGATTGAGAAAAGATATTCCGGAAATGCTGGAACGAATTGCACCGAGCGATGTGCGCTATCACCACGATGATACTTGGGGAGATGGAAATGGTTATGCGCATGTTAGGGCATCATTTCTTGGTCCATCTCTCGTGGTGCCATTTGCCAGCTGTGAGTTGCTTCTTGGAACGTGGCAGCAAATTGTGCTGATAGATTTCGACAATAGAGCACGGAATCGAGACATCGTTATTCAATTAATTGGAAGATGAGACAATGAAAACTTACCGTATTAAAATCGTTGATGCATTTACGAAGAAGCCGTTCACCGGCAACCCTGCTGGAGTGGTTCTCGATGCCAATGAATTGACTGATATACAAATGCAGCTTATCGCGCAGGAATTAAATCTCTCAGAGACAGCGTTTATTCTTCCGGCGACAGAACCGGATGCAAATCTTCGCATTCGCTGGTTCACACCGACAGGTGAAGTGCCGCTTTGCGGTCACGCAACAATTGCCAGCTTTCACGCTCTTGCAGAAGAAGGAATGGAAGGTATGCGTACAAACGGTCAGCATTACTTCCGGTTGCAAACGAAGAGCGGAATACTTGCTGTTCGTGTAGAGAAGAATTTTTACGGTACAACAATTGAGTTCGAGTTACCAACACCAGTATTTAAAATTAAGAAAGTACTTTCTGCTAAAATGCTTCTTGCGCTAGGGGTTGTTGGTAAAGAAGTTAAAAAAGATTTGCCTATAGTTACCGATGCGTATCTATATATACCGGTGAATGGACTAAAGGTTATTGAAAAACTAAAACCGGAGTTTAAAACGCTTGCCTCGGAGTTAACGAAAATGCAAGTGAACGGTGTTTGTATCTTCTCTTTGGAAACAAAGGACAAATATTCCTCAGTACATTCCCGTTTTTTTGCACCAAACTATGGCATCAATGAAGATCCTGTGACAGGTTCATCAAACGGCCCGCTCGGTTTCTATCTGCATAAATATGTATTGCCTGCAGGATATTCGATTGCATACCATGAAATGCCCGACGGTGGAATGGAATTCATTGGTGAACAGGGAGATTACCTTAAACGTTCAGGACGTGTGAAGATTCGGCTCCGATTAAAACAAAAAAATGTCGAGGATATTAGTATCGCAGGTGAAGCAGTAACAATTTTAGATTCAACTCTAAAGATTTAATCAATACAAAGGAAAGATGGAATGACAATTAAGGCAATCGTATTTGCAATTATATTGTTAGGTGCATTTGGACTATTCGGATTAAGTCTATGGCGAATGATAAAGCTGATTTCAATCGGCAAGCCGGAGAATCGGTTGGATCATTTATCAGAAAGATTTAAAAAGATGATGACTGTGGCAATCGGCCAATCAAAGCTCTTCCGGGAACCAATACCGGGAATGATGCATGCATTTATCTTCTGGGGTTTCTTAGTCTTATTGTCATCCATTTTAGAAGCAATTGGTGAAGGATTGTTTTCCGGTTTTACGTTCCGTTTTATTGGTGTTTTCTATCAACCGTTACAGTTTTGCCAGGATCTTTTCGCAGGCCTTGTAATCGTAGGGGTTTGTATTGCCTTATATCGCCGCTACATTTTTCGTCCAAAGCGATTGCAAGTTGATATGCATGCGCAAATAGATGCGACTGCAATTCTTCTCACCATATTATTTATTATGATAAGTCTATTAGGACAGAATGCGGTACGGGTTCGAGTTGATATGAATCAAGGAGGTCATTTCTTTTCGTCGGCACTCGCTCCAATTATGACTTCTTCAAATCCATCAACGAACAACCTCTTATTTGAAATATACTGGTGGATACACATTGTACTAGTGCTTGGGTTTCTGAATTACCTGCCTTATTCGAAACATGCACACATACTAACATCTGTTCCGAATGTTTTTCTTTCATCCTTGAAACCGAAGGGTGCATTGAAGCCAATTGATCTTGAAGCAGAAGGAGTAGAAAAATTCGGTGCAACAGATGTCGAAGATCTAACCTGGAAACAATTGCTTGATGGATTCACCTGCACAGAATGCGGCCGTTGTACAGCTTCATGCCCTGCAAATATCACGGGTAAAAAGCTTTCCCCAAAGAAGATCATGACAGATATACGGCATCGTGTTGTAGAAAAAGGGCAATTACTACTTGACAGTGATAAAGTTGGTAAAGTCAACGAAGGGGGGAAAAATCCTTTAGAGAATACGCTGTTGCATCATTATCTCACAGCGGAAGAACTATTTGCTTGCACGACTTGTATGGCATGTGTACAGGAATGTCCCGTGAATAACGAACATATCCCAGCAATTGTAGATTTACGCCGCAGTCTCGTTTTGATGGAATCGAATTTCCCGCCAGAAGTTCAGGTTGTGTTTAAGAATCTTGAAACTAACTTTAGTCCGTGGGCCTTCCCTGCGTCGAGTAGAGCGGATTGGGCAGAAGGAATGAGCATACCCCATATGTCGCAGGTAAAAGATTCTGAGATTCTCTTCTGGGTTGGTTGTGCTGGAGCTTTCGATGCTCGGTACACAAAAGTTACGCAAGCATTCGCAAAGCTGATGCAGAAAGCGGGGATTAAGTTCGCTATTCTTGGAACGGAAGAAAAATGTAACGGTGATTCCGCCCGGCGAATCGGAAATGAATATCTTGCTCAAATGCTGATGAAAGAGAACATAACGACTCTCAATGGATATAATGTAAAGAAGATTGTCACAACATGTCCGCATTGCTTCAACACACTCAAGAATGAGTATCCTCAATTTGGCGGAACCTACGACGTTGTCCACCATACTGACTTCTTAATAAACCTCATTAACAAAGGCAAACTGAAGGTGACGAAAGAAGAAAAAGCAAAATTGACTTTCCACGATTCTTGTTACCTCGGACGGTACAATGACATTTACGATCAACCGCGAAAAATTCTCAATGCAATTCGAGGCGTGAATACGGTGGAGATGAAACGTTCGAAATCCAAAGGGTTCTGCTGCGGCGCAGGCGGCGGTAGAATGTGGATGGAAGAGACCGAAGGCAAGCGCGTCAATGTTGAGCGAATAGAAGAAGCACTTGCGATAAAACCGGATGTAATCGGAACTGCCTGTCCATTTTGCTTGACAATGTTAGAAGACGGTGTGAAAGATAAAGAAGCGACAGAGAAAGTGAAAGTGAAAGATATTGCTGAGATATTGTTGGACGCTATGGAATAGATACGGTTTTTCAATAATCCAATAAAAATGCTGACAACAAAAATTATACAATTCTTTGGAGAACATCCCAATTCGGATGATATTAACGAAGCGGTTGCGGTGCTTCGTTCAGGAGGATTAGTTGCATTTCCCACTGAAACAGTTTATGGTTTGGGTGCTGATGCTCTGAAAGCAGATGCTGTCCAAAAAGTCTTTGAAGCGAAGGGAAGGCCATCTGATAATCCGCTTATTGTACATGTTGCATCTCTGGAAATCGCATGGCATTTTATGGCAGAGATTTCAGATAAAGGATTACAACTTGCAAGGAGTTTCTGGCCAGGTCCGCTTACACTTGTGGTTAGACGAAAAGCGAATGTTCCAGATATTGTGACCGCTGGTTTAGATACGGTCGCAATCAGAATTCCCAATCATCTGGTAACTTTAGAGCTGTTAAAGAGATTTGAAGGCGGCATTGTTGGACCGAGTGCGAATATTTCCGGGCGTCCAAGCCCAACTTCGGCAGAACATGTGTATCATGATTTAAACGGAAAGATTGATATTATTCTTGATGCTGGGCCGACGAAAATTGGCATGGAATCAACAGTTATAGATGTCACAATTAATCCACCCGTAATTTTGCGAATAGGTGGTTTGAGTCGTGAAGATATTGAGAAAGAAATAGGAGAGACTCGACAGACAAGTGTTCAGGAAATACTTCAGCGTTCGCCGGGAACTCGGCATCGTCACTATGCACCAAAGGCACGTGTATTACTTGTTCCCAAAAATGATCGAGAGGCTTTCGTAAAACAGTTGAAAAAAATGAAAGACGAGGGGAAAAAGGTTGGCGCGATTACTTATTCAGAAAATATAAACGTCATTGATGCAACAAAATTTCATCTTATTCTCTCTCCATCTATTGAAAGCTATGCAAAGAATATTTTTCGAGCGCTTCGAGAATTAGACAACTTAAATGTTGACTGCATGCTTGTGGAAAGTGTTGAGGAGAAAGGAATAGGTGCAGCGATTATGGATCGCCTCATCAAAGCAGCACGGAATATATAGCATTAAAAACAATAATTTGAATTGAAAAAAAATATAATATGCCCGAGGAGATTAAATAAATGATTCTTTTAAATACGGAAAAAGCCGCTCCGATACCGATTGTTGCCATATTAATGGGAAGTACATCTGATGCAGATACGATGGAACCCGCTAGGCAAATCCTTAAAGAGTTTGATATTCTGTGCGAAGTGAAAGTACTTTCCGCACACCGCACACTAGAACATACGATCAGTTATGTAAAGGCAGCAAAGGGACGTGGGATAAGAATTATCATCGCAGGAGCAGGCGGTGCGGCGCATTTACCAGGAATTGTTGCCGCTGTTACGACATTGCCGGTGATCGGCATTCCTATCAAATCAAAATCTCTTAATGGATTGGATTCATTGTTATCAATAGTCCAGATGCCTGCTGGTATTCCAGTTGCGACAGTCGCTATTGACGGAGCAGTGAATGCTGCATTGCTTGCGATCGAAATGCTTGCACTTGTTTCCCCGGAGCTTGCCATAAAACTCGAAGCCTATCGTACAAAACTACAAGAGAAAGTTCTAAAGTCTTCGGTATAATTAGGGGCAAAATCAAGAATTGTTCACGAAATCATTTTTACTCTATCCATTGTATGGGGAAAATAATATTCACTAATACATAGTTTTAGATAGTCTGATGATAAATCAACGGCTGCATTAAACAAACACATTACTTATTAATAAATGAAGAATAAATATGAAAATTGATAGACTCTTAAAAATGTTGCTTCCGCATGACGAAAACTTCTATAATTTATTAGAGGAATCTGCACAGAACCTGATAAGAGCAGGCGTGGAATTGAAAACACTTCCATTGTGCAAAACACAAGCCCAACGTGAGGATGCCGCTAAAAGAATCAAAGACATCGAACATGACGGTGATTCGATAACACACAAAATATTCTCAGAACTCAACTCTACATTTGTCACTCCAATCGATCGGGAAGATATTCATGAACTTGCCTCGGCATTAGATGATATTCTTGATCATATAGACGGGTGTGCAAATAGATTTGCACTCTACAAAATAACACGCGTTCCGAAAGCAGTAATTCAACTCATCGATGTGCTAGTTCTATCTATGGCTGAATTGAAGAATGGCGTGCATCTTCTTCGCAAACTAAATGAAGTAGAAAACCTTAGAGCATC
>Ga0187861_10002830_pt1 | contig 15937 bp, 11 predicted proteins | sample June2016WEW_10_1_3_FD_132986 | JGI IMG/M metagenome (GOLD analysis project Ga0187861, IMG submission 132986) | Peatland microbial communities from SPRUCE experiment site at the Marcell Experimental Forest, Minnesota, USA - June2016WEW_10_100 | ecosystem: Environmental > Terrestrial > Soil >...
CTGTCAATTATATTGGTGGAATCAATTTAACCCAGCAGATCGGTTTTACAGGTGGTAGCATTTCATTGAATAGCGGACTTCAGAGAATTGATAATTTCAGCGCTTTTCTGGATACATCCAATTACCTTGCAGCTCCTGTGTTTATCGAATATGTTCAACCTATCTTCCAATTCAACAGTTATAAATGGGACCGCAGACTCCAGCCTCTCAAATACGACCAGGCTAAACGGAAATACCTTGAAGCAATCGAGGATATTAACATCACGACAACCAACTATTTTTTCGCGGTTCTGGAAGCACAGGTTGAAAAAAAAATTGCAGAAACGAATTTCCAGAATTATGATACACTTTATAAAATAACCCAGGGACGCTATCAACTCGGTAAGATACCCCAAAATCAGCTTTTACTTTATGAGCTTAGTTTGTTAAAAGCTAAACTTGCGATTGAAAACGCCACGCTGTCTCTTGAAGATGCACTTTTCGTCTATAAATCATTTCTTAGACTATCTGAGTCCGATTCAATCGTACTTCTACCACCAGTTGATATCAAATTCTTTACAGTGAATCCTGTGAAGGCAATTGATGAAGCACTGGCAAATACTTCACCGGCGGAGGATTTTACACGACAGTTACTTGAAGCTGATATGGGGGTGAATTATGCAAAAATGAACGGGAGATTTGACGCCAATCTCAGGGCATCTTTTGGATACAATCAGACTGCCGGTAACCTTGGTAATGCCTATAAAAGCCCATTGGATGCTGAAACGGTTTCGCTAACATTCAATATTCCAATTGTTGACTGGGGTGTGGCAAGGGGTAAAATAAATATTGCAGAATCTCAACGTGATATTGTGAAAAACCAGGTAGAACAAGGAATTATTGATTTCCGTCAGAGTATTTACCGGAATGTCATGAAATTTAATATGCAGCAAAACCAGCTTCAGATTGCTGCCAAAGCTGATACCGTCGCCAAAAAATCATATCAGATCACCCAGGACCGTTACATGATCGGGAAGATATCCGACTTTCAGGAATTGTATACTGCACAGACTGAGGCAGATGATTCGGAGAATGCTTTCTTTGCTGCATTGCAGAGTTACTGGCAACAGTATTATAGTATTCGCAAGTCCACCCTCTTTGATTTTCAAACCCAATCCCATCTCCAATTTAACATCAAAGATATCAACCCCTGAAAAATTATTTATCTATAATGTTTCTAAATAATTTATATCTTTTCAAAAAATAATCATTCATCTTATAATCTGAAATAGGGCAGTATTAGTTGGTAAGAAAGTTCCCTTATTCGAAGCGGATGCAGTTAAACGGCGGCGAATTCGAAGATATTACGCAGGCATACAGGGGATTATTCCTCATCGACAAACAGGAATCATTCGCCACCAGGTGGTCAATGACCTTCCCCTGGGCCGCAGCATTGATGAAGCATTGCGTATGGTGGAGACGCTGCAGTTTTTTGAAGAAAACGGGGAAGTTTGCCCGGCCGATTGGCATAAGAGCGATGTGGGGATGAAGGAAACTACGGAAGCTGTGGCAAATTACCTGTCAAACCACTGAAATAATAGATCTTGTATGCTTCGGGGATCTTTTTTCCCCTGCATTCTCTAAAATGCGATGACATCTTTTTCAGGATATCATTGTTTTTATCCACAACTTCAGGCCATTCTTCTAAAAGAATAACAGAAGTTGCGTTTTGAAAAATCCCCTGAGGGATATCTTCCGGATGGTTTACAGGAAAAATTTGTTCCTTCGCCAGATTGTTTCGCAGATTTCCGTAATCCCTGAAATACGTCGGATTGTAATAATAAGCAAAACCTAGTTCGAGCCATTCAGGGCAAATTAAAACCGGAGTCTTTTTCTGCTTTAAATTATGGATAACCTCAACAACTTTTTTCAACCTGCGATGATTGTCAAGGTTTGGATGAAAAGTAATCAGCATCCCTCCGGCTGCTAATACCGACAACACATAAAAAACGATCTTATGCGATCCCCGGATATAATTGATTGCCTGTCCAACCAGCAAATAGAAAGCAATAGAAGTGAAAACCATATAACGGTCGAGGAACATCGAGAGTTTGAAAGAAAGGAGAAAGATCGTCAAATAAGGAATGAAGAACCAAACCAGGAGCACCTTCTGATAAGGAGAAGGATGTTCTGAAGGATTTCCACTTACCATGAGATATTTCACCAATGCTCCCGTCAGCAGGACAAGAAAAAATACCGTTAACACAGGTACGTTACTGAACCTCCATACCATGGTATACAGATCGCTGATCACCGGAGGCGGAACCCACGTACCACCTGAGGAAGCAAAGAAACGACTGAAAAAAACCGGGAAATAGGGCAAATAAAAAAAGAGGGTTACTACTAATGCCTGAAGGCAGGTCTTAAATGCTTTCCGGACATCCGGAAAGATCAGTCCTGAAAGTAACTGGATGCCGATCACGAAAAAGCCGAAGAAATGTGAATAGATCAGCAGAACATTGATAATGATTAACAGGTAAAAGGGAGTTTTCTTTCCAGGGTTTTGAATCAGGGAGAGAAAGAAATACATGGAAAGGCAGGTGAGTAATGCAAACAATGGATAAACCCTTGCTTCATGAGAAAACGCCAAATGATAATTTGAAAATGTAAAGACCAGGGATGCAACAATACCTGATTCTGCCGAGAAAAATCGTTTTCCGGTCAGGTAAATTACAGGAGCCGTCAGTGTACTGAAGAGGAATGGCAGAAATCGGACAGAGAAAGCCGAGATGCCGAAGACTTTAATCCAGAAATGCAGCAGTAAAAAAAGCAGGGGAGGATTATTCTCGGTCTTCAGTATCTCAAAAAGGGAAGAAATATCGGCTTGGGAATAATAAATGGTGAAAGGTTCATCCATAGCGATGTCCCGACTCCCAAGGAAAATGATCTTAAGAATAAAATTAAGTAAGATCAGGCCGGCAGGTACCAACCAGGGTTTTAGATTTCTTTTCTCAAAAAATCTCACAGAGATATGATTATATCGGTTTCCAGGTTTTGGCTTCCTCCCAGAAAACATCCATTTCGGCAAGTGTCATGTCTTGAAGCGGCTTGTTAAGCTTCTTGGCTTTTTCTTCGAGATACTGAAACCGTTGAATAAATTTCCGGTTTGTTCGCTCAAGAGCATCTTCCGGATTCACATCAATGAATCTTGCATAATTGACCATGGCAAACAACATGTCGCCTAATTCATTTTCTTTTTTTTCAACCGATGAACCCTTGCCGACTTCTTCCTTCAATTCGTTCATTTCTTCCATCACTTTATCCCACACCTGTTCCGCTTTTTCCCAGTCGAATCCTACTCCGCTTGCCTTCTCCTGGATTCTGTATGCCTTGACGATAGCAGGTAATGAATTCGGGACCCCAGAAAGGACCGATTTATTCCCTTTTTCTTTCAATTTGATCTTTTCCCAGTTGTCCCTTACATCTTTGGCATTGCTCACTTTGACATCCCCGAAGATATGAGGATGACGGTGAATTAGTTTTGTAATGATATTATTTAATACATCCAGTATATCAAAGCTTCCTGTTTCAGAAGCGATTTTGGAATAAAAGACCAGGTGAAGCATCAGGTCTCCCAGTTCCTTCTTAATACCATCCATATCTTTTTCCAATATGGAATCGGATAACTCATAGGTTTCCTCGATGGTCAGATATCTCAGGCTCTCCAAAGTCTGCTTCTGATCCCAGGGACATTTGGCCCTGAGTTCATCCATGATCTCCAGCAACCGCCCGAATGCAGCAATGCGCTCTTCCATTTTTATTTTTTTTACAAAAGTAAGGATTTATCGGTTTTCACGTTAAGATAGTTAGCCAGGTCTGTCGGTCATAGTATGAAGAAATCCTTCTAACTTTGTATGAAGAGAACGCTCTAATAATCCTTGATTTGAGAACATCTTTAACACATTCAGTCCCATCAACTAACATTCTCTTATCATCGGTTATTTTTTTTATAATGTTCTCAGCTCCTGCACGATCGCAGGAATATGAACACAAGCTATTTACCTCAAACATGATGGCTGAAGGGCGATTTTATTATGGATTCCTGTATGCGCAGCACATTGAGTTGGAAAGGTTTAACGGTCATTTCCCTGTTTTCGAGATCAACCTCCGGCAGGAAACTTACGGAAAACATATATGGGAAAGGGCTTTTGGTTATCCAGAGATCGGTTTTACTTTTCTTTATACCGGCCTGGGGAAATCTCCTGAACTAGGTTCGGCATTTTCCATCTTCCCCTTCATTGATTTCCCTCTGTTAAGATATAAAAAAATTTCGTTCAACTTCCGGTTTGGACTGGGAGCTGGCTACCTCACCAAACGGTTTGACCGGATTACCGACTATAAGAACCTTGCAATCGGTTCACACATCAATGCTTCCGCGAACATGATGTTTCTGGTTCGTTATAAACTCAGCGGAAGGTTTATATTATCGCTGGGATTTGGTCTGCAACACTTTTCAAACGGTTCGCTGAAACTGCCGAATTATGGATTAAATATCATAGCAGTAAACGCTGGGGTGGCATACCGGCTCGCAAGGGAAAACAAATCCATCAGCGACCGGTTCATCCCTCCTACCGAGCCTTACTCTGCGATTTTAAGGCACCACATTGAGTTTGACGTCGGGGTAGCCCTTGGATGGAAGAATATGAAAGCTGTTCTTGGGAAAAACTTCCTAGTTTATCATTTATATGAAAATACTTTCTTCCCTGTCAAACGGAAAAGCAAGTGGGGGTTTGGATTAGATCTTTCGTACGATGAATCCCAAGTTAAAATTCTGGAAAATCAAGGGGCCGATGTTACAAATAAACTTAAGATCGCCCGGCCGGGAATCAATGCCGCCTATATGCTTGTTCTTTCAAAACTCGATTTTATCCTGAATCTCGGGTATTACCTTGGAGGACAGTTAAGAAGCAATGGACCGTTCTATGAGAAGATCTCTTTTCAATACAAATTTTCAAAAGATTTTTATGCCAACGTGATGCTGAAAGTTCATTGGGGTAAGGCTGATTATATCGGATGGGGATTTGGTTTGCATATCGAAAAATCATATGGAAAAAAAATTCTTAAATAATTCAGCGAAACGCCTCTGCGTGGTAGTGCTGATCTTGCTGGCATTGCAATCAGGCATTTCCTCCTGTAAGAAATCAGGGACAGAATGTTTTACCAGCACTGGCACTGTCATTAAGCAAGCAAGGATCATAACCGATTTCGATACGATCATTGCCAAACAGAATGTTGATATCATCCTTACGCAGGATACTCTCAATAGCGTAATGGTTGAAGCAGGTGAAAAAATTATAGAGGGCATAAAGACCATCATCGATAATCGGCAACTGGTAATTGATAACACAAATACCTGTAATTGGGTGCGCAGTTATGATAAACCGTTAAACGTTTATGTTCATGTGAAAAACCTGAGAAAGATTTGGTACCTGTCTGCCGGCAATATTACCTCAACCAATGCCCTGACATCCGGATCATTCTTGTTGGATGTCTGGGGAGGATGCGGGAGTATTAACCTCTCCCTAAATGTGAACAAGGGATTTATCTATGAACATCTGGGAACAGCAGACATCACGATCAGGGGAAGATCGGTATACAATTATGTTGTTTTGGGAGATTTTGGACCACTGCAAATGAAAGACCTGAACACCGATTACACTTATGTGTCAAATACGGGAACTAATGACTGTTATGTCAATGTCAGTAAATACCTGGATGCAATAATCCGGTCAATCGGCAACATCTATTATACAGGGAAGCCTAATACCGTGGTCGCGCATATCACAGGAGCCGGTCAGCTTATTGAATTCTGATCAGTATGCCTGGGCAAATATGACCCGTTGGGAAGACGGTCTACCAGTGTAAATGCATTTCCCACTTTCCTGGGGATTGTTCAGTGGGATTACCCGTATAGTGGCTTTGGTTTCTTCTTTGATCTTTTCTTCAGTTTCAGCTGTGCCATCCCAATGGGCATAAATAAATCCCCCGGTCGTATCCAAAACACGTTTAAATTCATTCCAGGTATCCACCCTGTAAGAATTGGTTTCTCTCATATCAAGGGCCTTGTTGTAAAGGCTTTTCTGGATCTGGTCGAGCAGATGGATCACCTTGTTTTCAATATCTGTCATCTGGTAGACTTCTTTTTCCAATGTGTCTCGACGGGCAACCTCGACGGTTCCCTGTTTAATATCCCTTGGTCCGATGGTAATCCTCACCGGTACGCCTTTAAACTCGTATTCTGAAAATTTCCAGCCGGGTTTATGAGTATCGCGGTCGTCATATTTTACAGATATACCTTTTGCTTCCAATGCTTTTTTCAGTGGGAGAACCTTTTCTGATATCAGGTCGAGTTGTTCTTTGTTTTTGAAAATCGGGACAATAGCAACCTGGATGGGTGCCAGTTTTGGGGGCAGGACAAGTCCTTTGTCATCCGAATGCGACATGACCAATGCCCCCACGAGGCGCGTGGATACACCCCATGAGGTAGCCCATACATATTCAAGTTGGTTTTCCCGGTTCAGAAACTTAACGTCAAATGCTTTTGCAAAGTTCTCTCCGAGAAAATGAGATGTTCCGGCCTGCAGTGCTTTTCCATCCTGCATCAGGGCTTCAATCGCGTAAGTCTCAACGGCGCCGGCAAACCGTTCAGCTGAGCTCTTGGTTCCCCTGATCACCGGAATGGCCATCCAGTTCTCCGCGAAATCGGCATACACATTCAGTATAGTTTCTGCTTCATTAATGGCCTCTTCACGGGTCGCATGAGCCGTATGCCCTTCCTGCCAGAGGAATTCAGTGGTCCTGAGAAACAGCCTGGTACGCATCTCCCATCGCACCACATTCGCCCATTGATTGATCAGAATCGGAAGATCACGATATGATTTGATCCAGTTACGATATGCATCCCAGATGATGGTTTCGGAGGTTGGTCGCACGATCAGTTCCTCATCCAGGCGGGCATCCTCATCAACCACAACTCCTCTACCATCCGGGGATGCTTTCAGGCGGTAATGCGTGACCACGGCACACTCTTTTGCAAAACCCTCCACGTGACTTGCTTCGCGGCTGAAAAAGGATTTCGGAATGAAGATTGGAAAATAAGCATTGCTATGACCTGTATCCTTGAACATTTTATCCAGGGCAGATTGAATTTTCTCCCAGATAGCGTACCCATAGGGTTTTATCACCATGCATCCGCGAACTGCCGAATTTTCTGCCAAGTCGGCTTTGATCACAAGGTCATTGTACCATTGTGAATAATTTTCATTTCTAGTTGGAAAATCTTTTGCCATTTACTGAGTGTGGTATAATATTTGCTATTTCCCCAGGTTCATTTATTGCTACAAAAGTAATAAAATTATCACGATTCTAAAGAACTTCAATCCTTCCAAAATTCAAAAGGAGAACATCATATGAAAAAATCAATCATCTTCAGCGTCCTCATCGTGGCCTTTTTGTTCGGTTGCAAATCACAACAAAAAGCAACTGGTTATACTTACGATGATGTATATTCAAATCGGTCTGACCGTGCGAAGATAACCTCTAAACCCAAGATCCAGAATGAAGATCTTTCCACTTCGCATTCGGTTGCATTGGCCGACAGTTCGTCCACTCTGTCCTCTGCTTCTACCGCTTCAAAAGTGGATTACAGCGACAATTCCTATTCTGCCAGGATTAAAAGGTTCAATGACAAGAATCCGGGACTGAACTATAACAGCGAATATTATAACGGATCCCCAGATTCCACTTCATCGTCGGGTGGATCCTCGCCAAATGTCAACCTTTATTTCGGCAACTCCTGGGGCTCCCCCTTTTGGGGACCTTCCTTTTCATTCGGATTGGGATATGGATGGGGAGACTTCGGTTTCGGCTATCCCTATTACTGGGACTACCCCTATTACTGGGACTACCCGTACTACTATTATCCTTATTCATACTGGTACTGGGATTATCCCTATTGGGGAGGTCACGGGCATGGTCACCATTATTGGGATTGGAATAATAGAAATCATTATTATGGACAGAGAAGACCTCTTTCTTCCCCCAATGGAGAGAAAAACACCCGGACTACTACCATTAACAACAACTCAGGGGTAGGACAGTTGAAAAACACAAGAACTCCTAATCCTGGTTACGTTAATCGTTCTGCTGACCAAACCCGTTCGGGGCGTACCAATATCAACCGTGTCCCTCCCGATAAGCAACATTATACTTATACCCATTCACGCACCCAGGAGAATACGCGGGTTATAAAAAGCAACCAAGAAAATAAAACCCAGCCAGATCGTAATTATATTCAACGTCAGACAACTACACCAAGGTATACGAGGCCCGGAAACCAGCAACAGGTTACCCGTTCGGATGCCCAGACCTATTCTTCTCCGGCATACAGACAACCGAAATCAAGCCAGGAATACATCAACCCGCGTTCACAGCAGGGCCGTACTACCGGTGTGAGTGGGAATTACAACCGGAGTGGCAATTACAATAACCCAATCCCTTCCGGCAGGAGATATTCTTCTCCTTCCACCATGGGCGGCAATTCTAGAGTCTTTTCAAATCCTTCCGGCGGTGGCCGTATTTATAGCACTCCGTCTAGATCTTATTTCTCGCCGGGTAATTCCGGTTCATCACGATCATCAGGCTCCGGTTATTCTGCTCCTTCGCATTCCTCTTCAGGCTCGTCACATTCAGGTGGCAGCTCAGGCAGCAGTGGCGGCGGCGGCAGAAGGCGATAATATGATCTGAAAAAAAATATTTTTAAAGGTATAACAAGAAATCAGTTCAGAATTTAAAATATCATTATCCTATGAAACGACTATTGATCATTATTCTATTCATAAGCGCTATACCTATGCTTTTTTCACAGACTTCATCCGATGCATTGCGTTATTCGAGGATCCTTTATGACGGTTCCGCAAGGTTCCAGGGACTCGGTGGAGCTATTGGCGCAGTGGGTGGCGATTTTTCTTCCATTGCAACCAATCCTGCAGGGCTTGGACTTTATACCAGTTCTGAATTTACAATCAGCCCTTACCTACGGATGGAAAATTCTTTATCCAACTTTAATATGGAAACCAACAGGGATAATAATTTAAATATCGGAATGGAAAACCTGGGATTGGTTTTTCATATTTCAGGCAACGACAAGAGCAGTTCTGCCTTTAAAGGATTCAATTTTGGTTTTGGAATGAACCGGCAAAATGATTTTAATAACCGGGTTTTCATGGAAGGAACAAATAATAAAAATTCCCTTCTCAAGGAATATGTCGATATCCTGAATAATACGCCTGGTGGCATTACCCCTCAGATGATTAACGACCAGTATCCATTCGACATAGCCCTGGCATACAATAACAATCTGATTTTCCTTGATACGGTGAATCATAGATATAAGAATGATGCACCGAACGGGGGATTGATCCAGTCAAAAACAGTAACTACTGAAGGCTCAATCAATGAATATGATTTTGCATTCGGGATAAATTACAATGACCGGTTATACATTGGCGCTACCATTGGGATACCGGTTATCCGATATTCTGAATGCACCCAATACCAAGAAATCAAAAATGATACTGCAGTGCACTATTTCAAGTCTATGACTTTCAACCAGCAGCTTGAAACGCATGGCACAGGAATAAACCTTAAAGTCGGGCTCATATACCGGCCTGCCGATTGGTTAAGAATCGGGGCAGCCATTCATACACCCACCTATTATGGGAATATGAGAGATAACTGGAGCAGCGACATGACAGGCGAATTGGATTTCGCTTCAAATTCAGCATCCTCTCCGTTGGGTTCTTTCGATTATCAGCTCATCACACCATTCAGGGCGATTGGAAGCGTTGTATTCATCATCGGAAAATTTGGACTTGTCAGCGGAGAATATGAATATGTAAACTATTCACGATCCCGTTTTTCTGCCGACAATGCAAGTTTTTCAGATGTGAACGCCGACATCAAAAACAAATACAAATCACCTGTCAATGTACGATTCGGAACCGAATGGAGAATTCAGAAATTCCGGTTAAGAGGTGGATTCAGTTATTATGGAAGTCCTTATCAATCCTCCATCAGTACGTCGGAGATGTACATTGCATCCATAGGATGGGGCTACAGGGCAAAACATTTTTTCGTTGATATGGCCTACCAGTGGACACAAACAAAAGAAGATTATTATTTTTATGATCCTGTTTATGTCGATCCTTCACAAAACACTTATCATACAGGCACGATCACCACAACTGTCGGATTACGTTTTTAAGGAAGATACGGTTTGATCCTTTTCATTCCCAGCCTGGCCTTTTGGTCCAGGCTGTTTTTATATTCGGTGTTTTTCATTGACAGGCATAGTTTGTAATATTGCGCTGCATTTCTGTATTCTTTGTTTTGTTCATAAATCATACCCGATTGCAGTGCAGCATTTTCCGCAAAGTACCAGGATTGGTCAGCGCCATCCCGCATTGTTATCCCAAAATATTTCAAGGCTTCTGATTGTTTTCCGGATTGCTGGTATATACGTCCCAGGCGGTAATTGTACTCAAGCAAGTCTTTCGGCGTTTTGACGACGCTTTTCACACTCTGATCCATAAGGAGATGAATGGCACGATCGACATAACCCCCATCGGAAAGTAACCGGGTTTTCAATAAAATGATATTGGGCTGTTCTTTGTATTTCGCTTCCCTGTTCGCCTGTATATCATTATCCACCAATAGCGCTCCACGGTTCAAAGCCTTGCCGATATATTCTTCATATTTAAGGATATTCCCTTTTATTAAAAATGTCCATGCCAGTTTCTGGTAACCGGATTTAATGTAATTCTGTCCCCTGAAATTTTTAAGGAACCGTATAAAGTAAAGGTCTGCATCAGGATCCAAACGGTTCAGCTTATTCAACCCTGTAAGGTATTCCAGGTAATAAAAGGGGAATTCTTCACTGCTGGTGTGATATTCCTGCAGATTCTGGAGGGCCTCATCAGTCTTACCTGCTTTTGTTAAAATAGAGGCCTTGATAAATATCAGGAGGGGATTTGCGAATCCGGGAAATGATGTTTTCTGGTCTTCAAATTTCTTTAAGATCCAAAGTGCGTTATTTGCATCTTTTCCAAGGGTTGCATCCAGAAATGTCAGGTAAAACATGGATTCGATCCTAAATAACTGGTATGTTTTATTATTCCCGGCATATCCAGCCATTACCGCAATTTCATCAAGTCCTTTCTGAACATTCCCTTCCAATCCCAGTATCCTGAGAATCCATGAATAGTTATCTGGGATAACCCCGGCCAGGACATGAATTAACCCAAGACCGGAATTGGTCAAAAGAAAGTCGGGATGCAATTGTGCATTTTCTTTCAAATCGCCATTGGCACGACTGATATCGAGGGCAGCCGACTTGTACTCCCCGAATTTCATCCTGCATAAGGCGAACTGAATACGCATGTTGCCAAGACAATACCGGTAATAAGGCGATTCCATGTTTCCTTTTTTCAGGATATCGAAACGCAGTTCCTGGGTCTTACGAAATTTTTCAAATACTGAAGGTTCTTCCCCGATAAAAACTGAAAAGAAATCAATATAATTTTCAAGGTAAACAGGGATAAGATTGAAAGGATGAGTGGCTTTTTCTGCATTCAGTATTTTCCCGGCCTCCGTAAAATGGAGTGAAAGAATAGACCGGTAGGCTTCCCGGCAGTTGCTGTTAAAGTCGAATTGCGCAAAGAGGAAAAGGGGGAAAAAAAACAAAACATTGAATAGAAAAACATGTTTTCTACTTGATGTTTTGCCGTTTCGGTAGTTGAATTGCATTAACGGAATGAGTCGACAATCCCGTCATCAACCAGTATCCTGCCACAGTACTCACAAACAATGATCTTTTTATGCATCCGGATATCAAGTTGATGCTGGGGTGGAATCTTATTGAAACAACCACCACAAGCATCTCTTTCGATTTGCACAACGGCAAGGCCATTACGGGCATTTTTCCGGATCCGGGTGTATGCAGTGATTAATCTTTCTTCAATAAATTTACGGTTGATTTCTGAATTTCTGATCAGGTCATTTTCTTCTTTTTCCGTCTCGGCAACTATGTCATCCAATTCATTTTTCTTTATCTCAAGATCATTTTTTCGGTCGGTCAGGATACTCTGGAACCGGTCGATCTCTTCTGTTTTTGCTTCCAATGCCAGTTGAAATTCACGGATGCGTTTTTCGGACAGCTGAATTTCAAGGCTTTGGATTTCTATTTCCTTGGTCAGTGAATCGTATTCGCGGTTGTTCCGTACGTTCATCTGCTGTTCTTCATATTTCTTGATCAGAGCCTGTGAATCTTTGATAGAGAATTTCTTTTCCGTGATCGATTTTTCCAATGCACTGTTTTCCTGAAGATAATTCTCGATACGGGTTTCCAATCCGGCTATTTCATCTTCAAGGTCCTGCACTTCAAGTGGCAACTCTCCACGGATGATCCTGATCTTATCGACCTGGGAATCGATCTGCTGAAGGCTGTAAAGCGCGATCAGTTTTTTTTCAATGGTCACTTCTCCGGATTCTTGAGGGGATTCTTGTTTTGTAACTGTTACTGCCTTTTGTATAACGTTTACAATGGGTTCTTTTTTGGATTTTTCTGCTTTTCCCGCAGTTTTTTCTAAAGGTTTTGCAGGTATTACTTTCTTGACTGCAGATTTCTCAACCGGTTTTGAAGTCATTGCCTTCTTTTCTGCAGGTTTTGCAGGTATAACTTTCTTAACTGCGGGTTTCTCAACCGGTTTTGAAGTCATTGCCTTTTTCTCTGCAGGTTTTGCAGGTATAACTTTCTTAACTTGGGATTTCTCAACTGGTTTGGAAGTCATTGCTTTTTTTTCTGCAGGTTTTGCAGGTGCAACTTTCTTAACTTGGGATTTCTCAACTGGTTTGGAAGTCATTGCTTTTTTTTCTGCAGGTTTTGCAGGTGCAATTTTTTTTACTACGTGTTTCTCAACCGGTTTTGAAGTCACTTCTTTTTTTTCTGCAGGTTTTGCAGGTGCAACTTTCTTTGGAGCCGCTTTTTCTGCGGGTTTCGGGGCCGCTGCTTTGGTTATAGGCTTTTTTACAGCTACTTTCGGCTCTACAGACTTTGTAGTTTCTTTTTTCGCAGGGGTTTCTTTTTTAACGGCTGGTTTTTTCTCAACTTTTTTTTCTTCTTTGTCAACCGGCTTTATTCCTTTGGCTGGAGTTGTTTTGGCAACATTCGGTTTTATTGTTTTTGCCATATATATGCTGAATTAATAATAATGAACAGGGTTTGTATTGATTTTTGAAATAAGGAATGCAAAATTAGGAAATTTTTTGATTAAAATGCCATAAATCAAATCTTTTGCAAACCTTTCGCTTTCATAATGACCGATATCCGCGAGGATCAATTGTCCGTTTACATCAAAAAATTCATGATATTTAAGGTCTGCAGTCAGAAATACATCGGCGCCGGATTTTTTTGCTTCTGGGATCAAAAATGCACCTGAGCCGGTACAAACAGCTACACGGGAAATTTTTCCCCCGCACAATTCTGAATGCCGCAGATAGGAAAGCCCCATTTGCTTTTTAACTTTTCCGAGAAATTGTGCCTCCGTCATCGCCGGATCCAATTCTCCAACCATCCCACTACCGGCAAATCCTGCAGTATTGGAAAGCGGATAGATGTCATAGGCGACTTCCTCGTAAGGATGGTTTTGAAGAAGCGCACTAACAAGCCGGTGTTCGATAAACCTTGGAAAGATAACCTCAATGCGTGATTCTGGTTCAACATGAACTACATTTTTTTCGCCAACAAAAGGATTTGCATTCTCTGATGCCCTGAAGGTACCTTGTCCGCTAAGATTGTAACTGCAACAGTCATAGTTGCCGATATGCCCCGCGCCGGCTTCGAACAATGCCTGTCGTAACTGATCCGAGTGATCAACCGGGCAGAAGGTCACCAGTTTTGACAATAATCCTTTTCCCGGTGAAAGGATCCGGCAATTTTTTATCCCCAGAAGATCACATACCCAGGCATTCAATCCGTTGATTGAATTATCCAAATTTGTATGCATGGCATAAACGGCAATATGGTTTTGGATTGCCTTAACGGTCAAAAGCTGAACGAGATCCTCCCCTACAAGGTGTTTCAGCCCTTTAAAGATCAGCGGATGATGCGAGATCACGAGGTTGCAATTATTTTGCAAGGCTTCATCCAGGACGTCATTTGTAATGTCAAGTGAAATCAATACATTGGAAATTTCCGTATCCGGATTCCCAATAATAAGTCCTGCATTGTCATACGTTTCCTGTAATTCAAGTGGTGCATATTGTTCCAGAACCTGTTTTATCTCCCTGATGGTCATCGTCAATATTACTTAAAATGAATGTTAAAAATACAAAAATACGTTTCTTTTTGCGGAATTCTTCCTGTTCATATGTTGTTGGAAAGTTTTCCGGCCTTCTTCCATTTCGGGAACCAAAATTTTCAACCTTTGAATGAGGGAAATCCTTACTGAAATTCAGGCATGAAAAGGACAACCGTTTTTATTATTGAAAAAGAGGCACTCATTGCCAACCTGATCAGGTATCATTTGCTTTCGCACCAGGCAAAATATGTCCAGGTATTTCCCAGTGTAACGGAATGCCTGTACTTCATGCGAAAAAAATCAATACCAGATTTTCTGATCGCCGACCTGGCTCATCCGGAAATCAATGCACCGATTTTTCTAAAGACAATATTGCAGTCTTTCCCGGGAGTAAAGATCCTGTTCCTTTCCCCTTTCACGGATGATTTGCTTGCCACACAACTGATGGAAGAGGGAGCAACGGACTACATCTATAAATCGGGCCGGATGGAAGATTGGATCCATGAACTGGTAAAGAACATGGAATTCCTGATCCGGGAGAAATCCCGGGTGGATTAGGCTAATACTTCATGAATATTTTTTCCTTTTATGAAAATACCCTCCATAACAGGTATTGGGGTAAACAATTTTTCATAATTTAGCCTTTTTCTTAAGGATGAGGTTTTTACAAATACTCTTACTGCCATTTTCCTGTTGTTTCGGAATGATCATGCTGGTGAGGAACCTACTTTTTGACCTTGGGATCCTGTATTCAGAAAAATTCGATCTTCCGGTTATCTCTGTGGGGAACCTTTCCTTTGGTGGAACCGGAAAAACGCCACACATCGAGTATCTAATCCGGCTCATAGGCGACAGTTTACTTATCGCGACACTGAGTCGTGGCTATGGAAGAGAGAGTAAGGGATTCATCCTGGCTTCCCGCAAATCGAATGTTAAATACATCGGAGACGAGCCGCTTCAGTTTGTAAAAAAATTTCACAACATTAAAGTTGCCGTTGATGAAAAAAGGGTACGGGGCATTCATAAGCTGATGGATAAATTTCCCGACCTCGGACTGGTTTTATTGGATGATGCCTTCCAGCACAGATGGGTAAAACCGGGCATTTCCATCCTGCTTACCGATTATCATCATCTTTATACGGAAGATCATGTGGTTCCTTCAGGGCAATTGAGAGAATTCCATTCCGGGGCAAAGCGGGCAGATATTATCATCGTGACAAAAACCCCGAAAGTATTTTCCCCAATCACGCGTAGAAGGATACTGGATGATCTAAAACCCAGGCCTTCCCAGCAACTTTTCTTTTCCTATATCATATATGGAGGTCTTGTTCCGGTCAATGAGGAACAGGACATGGCAGTCCTTCAAAAGTTAAGTTATATCCTTTTATTTACCGGGATTGCAAATGATTATCCTCTCCAGGAAGAAATCCGGAGAAAATGTACCGATCTCATCATCCTGAAATTTCCTGATCATCACCAATACAGAATGAAAGACCTGGAAACTATCCGGGCGCGTTTTGAGGATCTTCCAACACGAAAAA
>Ga0187861_10002831_pt1 | contig 15935 bp, 10 predicted proteins | sample June2016WEW_10_1_3_FD_132986 | JGI IMG/M metagenome (GOLD analysis project Ga0187861, IMG submission 132986) | Peatland microbial communities from SPRUCE experiment site at the Marcell Experimental Forest, Minnesota, USA - June2016WEW_10_100 | ecosystem: Environmental > Terrestrial > Soil >...
ATGATGAGGTGAAGAGCAACACCGCGAAGAAGGTGATGATTCTCGGCGGCGGGCCGAATCGTATCGGCCAGGGGATTGAATTTGATTATTGCTGTGTCCATGCTGCGTTCGCGCTCAAGGAGGACGGCTTTGAAACCATCATGGTCAATTCAAATCCCGAAACTGTTTCCACCGATTACGACACCAGCGACAAACTTTTCTTCGAGCCGCTCACGCTCGAGGACGTGCTTCACATTTACGAGCGGGAAGGTTGTTGGGGAGCGATTGCGCAGTTCGGCGGGCAGACGCCGTTGAACCTGGCGCTCGGCCTCCAGAAAAACGGCGTCAATATCATCGGCACCTCGCCACAGAGCATTGAGATTGCCGAGGATCGCAAGTTCTTCGCCGCGATGCTCGACAAGTTGAAAATTCCGCAGCCACCCAACGGCATCGCCACCAACGAAAGCGGGGCACTGGCTGTCGCCAAGGGCCTGGGTTATCCGATCCTGGTGCGCCCGTCCTTTGTGCTTGGCGGGCGCGCAATGCAGATCGTCTATTCCGATGCCGAGCTTCAGCATTACATGCGCTTTGCGGTCGAGGCGTCGCCGGAACGTCCGGTGCTCGTGGACAAATTTCTGGAAGATGCGACCGAAGTGGACGTGGATTGCATCGCGGACGTCGGCCGCTTCAAAAACCCTGACGACGGCCACATTGTCATTGGCGGAATGCTAGAGCACATTGAATTCGCCGGCGTTCATTCCGGCGACGCCGCAATGGTTTTGCCGCCGCACACGCTTTCCAAAAAGGTCATCGAGACGATTCGCGACCACACGCACGCGATGGCGCGCGAGTTGAAAGTCATCGGCTTGATGAACGTTCAATATGCGGTGAAAGGCGAAAAGGTTTACGTGCTCGAAGTCAACCCGCGCGCATCGCGCACCGTGCCGTTCGTGAGCAAGGCGATTGGTTTTCCGCTGGCCAAACTCGCCGCGAAAGTCATGGCCGGCAAAACCTTGAAGGAACTTGGCTTCACGAAGGAAATCTGGCCGAAGTATTGGGCGGTGAAGGAATCCGTTTTCCCGTTCAATCGCTTTCACGGGCAGGACATCCTGCTCTCGCCGGAAATGCGCTCGACCGGCGAGGTCATGGGACTCGACGCGGACCGCGGCATCGCCTACGCAAAGTCGCAAATGGCCGCCGGCTCACCGCTGCCGCTCGGCGGAAAAGTTTTCATCAGTGTCAGCGACGCACACAAAAAGGAAGTCGCGGCGGTGGCAAAACAGTTCGCCGATTTGGGTTTTGAACTGGTCGCCACCGACGGCACAGCGGCCGTTCTGGAAAAGGCGGGGCTGAACGTTCAACGTGTTTTCAAGCTCACCGAAGGCCGGCCGAACGCGATAGACCTGCTCAAAAACAAGGAGATCCATCTGGTCATCAACACGCCTGCCGGTGAGTCGCCGCGCGCCGACGAAGTAAAAATCCGCACCACTGCCGTCTATACCGGCACGCCGATCATGACGACGCTCAGCGGCGCCAAAGCCGCCGCCCGCGGCATCGCCGCGTTAAAAAAGAGCGGTTACGGTGTGCAGACGTTGCAGGAATATCATTAGTAGGACAGGCGTCCGGCCTGTCTCCATATTCGCAGCAAGAACCGGACTGGTCATCTCACCTAGGGCAGGAAAACTGCCGCTGCAAAATCAAATAAGTTTGGGTTGGACGGATTGGCGGAAGGAATGTTGTTTTGACGCTGCCCTCACTTTTTATCCTCTCCCCCAGGAGAGGAAATCACCATTAGCCAATTCTGATTTTGCGGATGCCCGTCCGGCCAATCCCGCCGCTGGATTTTTCACAGACGCGGCGAATGTTTCTCCCTCTCCGCCAACGGAGTTGGGGGAGAGGGCCGGGGTGAGGTGGCGCGTGAAACATTTTCCCCCGGAGCGCGAGTTGTTCCAACTCGCAGCGGCTGCGCCAAACCTGACCGCGTGGGATTTTTCGAGTGCGCTTAACTGGCCACGCGCTGCGGATTGAGACAATCCGCGCTCCGAAGACAAGCGCTCTCCGACGGTCGGGGGAAAACTTCCGCGCCGGGCGAGAAAAACCGCCGCTGCCAAAATCATTTTGCGATGGACGCCCGGGGAAAGTGGCGTTTGAATTTGTGTCATATGAATAATCTAACCCATTCTGTAACCTACGAAGACCGCTCTGCGCATGTTCAGTATCACATTCGTCCCACAGGAAGTTGAGCGCGCGGGCGGCACTGGACGCCACGGGAGCGTTGCCAGAGAATGTGAATTACGCGGTGAAGAGCCGGGAGGGACGGCATGTTGCCGTCCCCAATTTTAGGGACGCCGGCACGGCGTCCCTCCCAATCCTCGAATCCGTTCCCGCCGTTTCCGCCAAGCTCAAAGAACCAATCACGGCTGACCGGAAGTTTGAAGATGTCGTCAAGTCGGCGCAGGACGCGGCGGTGCTGGTTCTCGTTTATTGAAAGGTAGGGCGGTTTCTCCGAAACCGTCGTGCGGCCGGCTCGGAGAGCCAGCCCTACCACGGTGCCGGATGCCAATTTTCTCGACAGGCGCGATGCCTGTCCTACTTTGACGGCGGTGAAATCTGGAACAACAAATCTGCTCCCGTTGCTCAAGCAATATTTCGGGTTCACCTCGTTCCGTCCGTTGCAGGAGGAAATCATCCGCGATTCGCTGGCCGGGAAGGATGTTTTCGCGTTGCTGCCCACCGGCGGCGGCAAATCGCTCTGCTTTCAACTGCCCGCGATGGCACAACCCGGACTGACGGTCGTGGTGTCGCCGCTGATTGCATTGATGAAGGACCAGGTGGACGCGATGCAGGCCGGCGGCATTCCGGCTACATTTCTCAACTCCTCACTCGCCCAGAATGAATCGCGGGCGCGGCTGCGCGGTCTGCATAACGGTGAATTCCGCCTGCTTTACCTCGCGCCGGAGCGGCTGATGTTGTCGGGGGTTCTTTTGGATTTGCAACGTTGGAACGTGCGTTTGCTGGCCGTGGACGAGGCGCATTGCATCAGCGAATGGGGACACGATTTCCGTCCGGAATACCGCCAGCTCGCGGAGTTGCGGCAGCTTTTTCCCGAAACGCCGATGATGGCGCTCACCGCCACCGCCACCGAACGCGTGCGCGCCGACATCATCAAGTTGCTCAAGCTGCGCGAGCCGCGTTGCTATGTCGCCAGCTTCAACCGTCCCAACCTCACCTACCGCGTGCTGGCCAAAAACAAACCATACGACCAGGTGTTGGAATTCGTCCGCGCGCGACCGAGGGAAAGCGGCATCGTTTATTGCCAGTCGCGCAAATCCGCCGAGAGCGTGGCGAAACGGCTGAACGAGGACAGCGTGAAAGCCCGTCCCTATCACGCCGGGTTGACTCCGAAGGAACGCACCGAGCATCAGGAACTATTTCTGCGCGACGACGTGCGCGTGATTTGCGCGACCATCGCCTTCGGCATGGGCATCAACAAGCCGAACGTCCGCTTCGTCATCCATTACGATCTGCCGAAAAACATCGAGGGTTATTACCAGGAAACCGGCCGCGCGGGCCGCGATGGTCTGCCGGGTGATTGCGTGCTGCTCTTCAGTGCGGGTGACGTGATCAAACAAATGCAGTTCATTGATGAAAAGCCGGACCTGAAGGAACAACAGATTGCGCGCGAACAATTGCAGAAGATGGTGCATTACGCGGAATGCGCGGGCTGCCGGAGACGGGAACTGCTGGCGTATTTTGGCGAGAAGTTTGGCGGATTTCCCCCTGAATCCGGTAGGGACGCGTTGCCGCGCGTCCAAGCCGACCGGCAGGTCGGCCCTACCGAATCCATCAATTGCGGCGCGTGCGACAACTGCCTTTCACCACGCGCCACTTTCGACGGTACGCTCGCCGCGCAAAAGTTTCTCTCCTGCGTTTATCGCATCCGCGAGAAAACCCGGTTTAGTGTCGGGCTGAACCACGTCATCGAGGTGCTGACCGGCGCGGACACGGAGAAGATTCGCAAGTGGAATCACGAGCAACTCTCAACCTACGGCATCGGCAGGGAACACAGCCGGCCGGAGTGGGCGGCCATTGGCCGGGAGTTGATCCGGCTTGGCCATTTACGGCAAACGTCTGGGAAATTCAGCGTGCTGGAGTTAACCAATGACGGGCTGGCCGCGCTGAAGCAACGCCGGAAAGTGACCCTCACCAAACCCATGACGGTGCCGGAATCGAAAGTGCATCGCGTGGGCGAAATCGCGTGCGACGAGGTGTTGTTCGACCGGCTGCGCAGGCTCCGCAAGCAATTGGCCGACGAGCGCAGCGTGCCGGCTTACATCGTTTTCTCCGACGTAGCGCTGCGGCAGATGGCCCGTGATTATCCGGCGAGCGAGCGCGAGTTTGCGCGCATCACCGGCGTTGGCGAAAAGAAACTGCGTGAGTTTGGCAGCGTGTTTCTCGCCGAAATCGCCGCGCATGTGGAAAACAACCCGCGCCAGTTTTTCGCCGATGATTCATTCGCCACACCGCCGGGTCGCAGGTGAGCGTAGCAATGTGACTGTCTTGTCCTCGTTTCTCAAGCTGGTAGGGCGGTTTCTCCGAAACCGCCGTGCGGCCGGCTTGGAGAGCCAGCCCTACCAATGCGCCGATTTCCACCGGGATTCGGTTTGCTTTATTTTTTCTCCTCCGGTTTCGATTCCAGCGGATTGGTTTTTTCAAAATTAAGCGCTGCTGAATTGATACAATAGCGCAAGCCGGTCGGTTTCGGGCCGTCGTCGAAAAGGTGGCCGAGGTGGCTGCCGCAATGCGCGCATAACACTTCCGTGCGGTGCATGCCGTAACTGTTGTCCTCGCGCAGAATGACTTTTTTCTCCGTGGCCTGATCATAAAAGCTTGGCCAGCCACAGCCGGAGTCGAATTTGGTATCCGAGGTAAAAATGATCTCCCCGCATGCCGCGCAGCGGTAAACCCCCGGTTCCCTGGTGTTCCAATACTTTCCGGTGAACGGCGGCTCCGTGTCGGCCTGGCGCAGCACGCGATATTGTTCCGGCGTCAATTCCTGGCGCCATTCCGCGTCGGTTTTGGTGACTGGAAATTTCATGGTTCGATTCGTGGTTGAGTTGGCGGTTTGCGGCGCGGCAGCGACGTTGTTGGTCGGCGAGGCATTGCAGAGCACAGTCAAAATCAGCACGCCGGGCGCAAACAAGTCAAACCTCATTTTCATGATTCGAACAAACAGTGCTTCGCGCCGAAAATGGTCGAATAACAATTATCCGTTGTCGGGACCGGTTTCTTTGCGGCGGCGAAGGTCAGCCCGCCGGAGATTGGGGGGCGGGGACGGCGCAGCTGATGGGACTGACTGATAGTGATACTCTGGATTCCACATCCGGCCACGCAGCGCGTTCACGAAGCCGTGTGGCCACTGAGACGAGGCGCTGCCGGATGCCCCGACCCCCAAAGCCTCCAAGGCCGCGGGATCGAATAGTTTCTCGAAGAGCGGGAAAATCGTTTCCTCCTCCCGACGAAAATGCTCGCGGGAAGCCTTAAGCCCCGCCCTCAGGAACCGCACCGCCTCGACGAACTCCGCCGCCAACGTGGCGTGTTGCAGGCACGCATCAATCTCTTGATGGTCCTGGTACAATTGATTCATCTCGCCCTTTTCCGCCAGGGCGTGGTCCAGCGCCGCAAAGGCCAGGTTCTGCTCCACGTCGGCATGGCGGGAAAGCACCCCTTCAACCAGCCGGGCGAGCAGTTGCACCTCGGCCACCGTCCGCACGTCAGGCAGGAGGCGGTCAATCTCGTCAAACAACTCGCAAAACAGGGCATGTTCCGTGGTCAGAAAATTCGTAATGATATTATTTTGATTGATGGTATTCATGTGAACAGTTTATCTCAGCCAGGTGGAAAACGCAAGGGATAAAATTGCGACCGTTGTGTTATTTGAGCGGGTGGCGGAATCGGTGGCCTGGTGACTGGCGACACGGTGCCTTGTCCATATTATGAAACGCATGAATTATCGAAAGCTTTCTCCGCCGACAGACGCAACACGCGATAACGGTGCGTCCACGGATCAATCCGGCACACGGGGCGATAATCACAAAATTTACACGGTGTTTCATGGCCTTTGCGATACGGATCCACCTGCGCCGCGCCGGAAAAAATCGCCCGCCCCATTCCCTTCAACTGCGCTTCAACGCGGTCGAACAACTTTTCAAATTCCGCCTGCGGCAGCGCTTCAGTGGACCCTTTGCGCAGTGAGCCGTCGTGGTTGCGGTTGTAATTAAACTGGTCGCCGCACGGCACCTTCGGGCGGTTGTCAAACTTGCCCAAAAAACTTGCATCAAAACGCCCGGTGTGACGATAGGCAAGTTTGCGCGCGTCAGCTGCGTCCGCCAACGCTTCGTCGCGCGTGCCGCCGCTTTCATATTGCCCGCGCAGGTTCACGTAAAAAACGCCCGCGGGAATCAATTGTTGCACGCCCAAAAGCGCGCGCGGATCCGGCCAATGACGCACCGCCGCCAGATACGCCAGCAATTGCAATTGCACGCCGTGCTCGACCAGAATTTTGTCGAGTTTTCGCTGGCCGGATTTGTAATCCATCACCACGCATAACGCGCGGTCACCGGGTTCACGGCACAAATCAATGCGGTCAATCCGGCCCCGGAGCGCGAGTCGGTGTCCTGCGCCCAAATCAATTTCCCACGTGGGCGCGCCGCCGGCGCCGAAACCAAATTCGAGTTCGGACACCGCCGGGTCGAATTCATATTGCCCGCGCATCCAAGTCACCAGCGTTTCGACAAAATCCTGCAACGATTCCGCCAGCACGCGCGCGGTGAACCGGCTTTGCTCGCCGGTGCACAACAGGCCGTCGCGGTAATTCGGCGCGAGAACCGCGGCGATTTTGCCCACGTGTTCACGGGCGTCCGGCGGCGTGATGTCGCGCCAGCGTTTGCCTTCGGCGCTCAATTGCTCGTGGAACATTTTTAACACCTCGTGCTGAAAACTGCCCTGCTCGCGCGCATCCAGCTCAAAAACCTTCCGCTCCTCGGCGCGCAGCCCGGAATGAACGAAAAACCGGAACGGACACGCGGCAAACTCCTCCAACCGGCTCACTGAGGAGTGCAGGGTCGGGCCAAAAAGTTTTTCCGCGAGTGCGGGGGACAAACTTTCCGTCGAATCCGGCTCGCGCAGGGCGCGCAAGCTTTCGGCCAATGAAGCAACGATGGGAAGTTTTAACAATTCGCCCCAGTTTTCAACGCGCCCCTCGCCCCGTCCCTCTCCCCGACCAGCGGGGAGAGGGTGGTCACCGCTTTCTGTGACCGGGAGAGGGGTTTTGATTCGATTCTCACTAGTTGCCTGAATTTCCACCAGCATCGGCGCGATTTCGCTCACGTGTTCCGCATCGGCCAATTTGATTTCTCCACTGGATTCTTCGATGTCGAGTCCGGGGAAAATCCGGCGCAGATGTGCGATGAACGGCGACGGATTCAGCGTTTTGCCGTCTGCGTCGTGACGTGAAAAAGTCACGACGAGTTTTTCGCTGGCGCGCGTGCAGGCGATGTAACCGAGATAACGCTCGCGCGCCAGGCGTTCGCGCAAATCGGGACCGGGCGCGCCGGCGCGTTGACCCAATTCATCACGGTCGGCGTCCGTCAAAATCGTTGGCGCGGCCGGCGCGGCGGGAAAAACCGATTCGTTCACGCCGAGCACGAGCGCCAGTTTCAAATCGGGATTGCGGGCGCGGTCAATCGCGCCGACGAGCACTTGATCGAGCGCGGGCGGAATCACGCCGACGGTCAGGTTCGCGAGGCCGGCTTCCAAAATCGGCAGCCATTCGCGCAACGGCAGCGCCTCGTCCGAAAACGCGAGGGCGACGTTGTCGAGCCACGTGTTCATTTGCTCCCAAACCGTCTGGTGGGGTGACGGGTGACGGGTGACGGGTGACGATTTTCCCGGGTCGGCCAGGCTCCAGCGTTCCAAGGTTTGTTCGACTTTCATCTCTGACCAAAATTCACGCAGGGCATTGGTCAATTGCCCGCCGTTCGGCCTGTTTTTCCAACGCGCGAGTTGCCCGGCAAATTTTTGAAAGGGCGGAAAAATGATTTCGCGCAAACGTTCGAGGGACTTGGACAATTCGGGGTTTTCTGCGATTTGAATGGGTTCCCGCCATTTTGCGCCGTGCCAGCCGCGGGCGAGCGCTTCATTTTCAAGCCGGTCAACTCCGCAGGCGCGGAGCGGTGTTTCCGCTTCGTCCGCGAACGAAAAACCGGCCTTGAGCGCGGCGAACCAGTCATCGTGCGGCCAGTCGAACGCGACTGTGCGGAGCGAGCTGCGGGTCAGTTCCGCCAGGGGGTGATGCGCCACAGATTCCCGCCGGTCGAGAAAGAACGGAATCCCGTAGCGACGAAACACGCGCGCCAACGGCTTGTGATAGCCGTCGAGATCCCGCACGAGCACGGCGGCATCGCGAAAACGCCCGCCGTGGCGGACGAAGCGCCGGATTTCGCGCGCTGCGCGCGTTGCTTCGGCGTCGGGGTTTGAACAAACTGCGATGCGGACGGAATGTAGCGCAGCCGTCTCGGCTGCACGGGTCTTTGCCGGCGGGACGCCGGCGCTACTTTGCCAGCGCTTTTCCAAATTTTGTAAAACCGGATCTCTGGCGAAACGATTCTTGTTCGAACCGCGCTTGAGAATTCCGACACTGACTTCGCAATCCGGCAAATTTGCGATTCGCTGGCGGCACTGTTGAAATGTTTTACCGACGGGCGACCAGATTGAGAGCCAAGAAGTTTCGGCTTCGGGTTCATTTTCTAGGCAAAACGCCAGTGTCGCGCGACAGCAAAATGGGACGACAGCGGCGAGCAAATCCAGTTCCTGCGGCGTCATTTCCGCAAAGCCGTCGAGCCATAGTGCGTCAATCTGAAACGAGGATGGAAAATAGAAGATGGAAGATGGCGAGGCGCTGGGATCGCTGCCCGACTTTGGGCTTTGGATTTTGGACTTTAGACTATCGGTGGCCACGTCGAGCAGGCGATTCCCGTCCTGCAATTCGTGTTCGGTGAGCCAGTGCGTGTAGGTGTCGAGCAGCAGCGCAAGGTCGAGGAGTTTATCCTGAAGTTCACGGTGCAAATCGTGGCGGGCGGACAGCACCCGGAGTTTGGCGGGCGTGAATTGATGCTGTTGCAGTTCGCCGAGCAACTGGCTGAGTTGTTGGGCAAAACCGGGGCGGCGTGTGCTTTGGCGAAACAATTTCAATTCGCTTTCGTGCCGCATCAACAGGGCGCGCAAGACCATCACCCGGCCTTCCTCGGCGAGCAATCCCGATGGCATCGGGGCGCCGCGCGCGTCCAGGACAAACCGTGCGAGCCGCTCGAACGAAAAAATGTTCAAGCGCGTGTACCCTTGTGGAGCGCCATCGGCGAGCAACTGGCGTTCGAGTTGAAACGTCGCCTGCTTGGGCGCGAGCAGAACCAGCGGCGGGCCTTCCGGCGACTTGTGCAATGCCTGGCGGATTTCCGCAAGACAACGAAACGTCTTGCCGCTGCCGGCTGGCCCAAGGAGAAAATGCGCTTGCACAGACTTCTTTTCGCGCAAAGACGCCCAATCGCAAAGCAATTTATTGCCAAAAATTGCCAAAGGCTGACTGGTCGGCGGCCATATTTTTTGTTTCCTTTCCTAAAAGTTAATTTATCATTCTCTCTGTTTGAAAATTCGGGGTTTTGTCGAGAGGAACAATTAAATTCGAAAACTTATGCCACTGACACATACCAAAGAGCTGTTTGCAAAGGCGTTGAAGGGCAAATACGCGCTCGGGGCGTTCAACGTCAACAATATGGAGCTAATCCAAGCCATCGTTGAGGCCTGCGAAGAGGAAAAAGCGCCGTTGATCCTCCAAATCTCGAAAGGCGCCCGCCAGTACGCCAACCCGGTCTATCTCAAAAAACTCATCGAGGCGGCGGTCAGCCTGTCCAACATCCCCATCACCGTCCACTTGGACCACGGCGACACCTTTGAACTGTGCAAACAGTGCATTGATGAAGGTTTCACCAGCGTGATGATTGACGCCAGCCACGAGCCGTTCGAGAAAAATGCCGAGATTACCCGCAAGGTCGTGGAATACGCCCATAAAAACAATTGCTCCGTCGAATCCGAGCTCGGTCATCTTGTCGGAGCGCAGTTCGATGAAGGTGAAGAAGGCGGCGCACGTTCCACCAGCGGCCACTACACCAACCCGGAGGAAGCCGTCAAATTCGTCAAGGAAACCGGCTGTGATTCGCTCGCCGTCGCCATCGGCAACTCTCATGGCGCTTACAAGTTCAAGGGGGAACAGCACTTGGATTTGGAACGTTTGAAATTGATCAAGAAAGCGCTCATGGACGCCGGCATGGGTGATTATCCGCTGGTGCTGCATGGCGCTTCCAGCGTTCCGAAATATCTCGTGGAGGAGATCAATAAATACGGAGGCAAGATGCCCGATGCCCAAGGTGTGCCGGAAGCCGACATCGAAGTCGCGCGGCGCGTGGGTTGCACGAAAGTCAACATTGACACCGACCTGCGGCTGGCCATGACCGCCGCCATCCGCAAGGTGTTCGTGGAAAATCCAAAGGAATTCGATCCGCGCAAATACCTCGGCCCGGCACGCGCCTATGTCAAGGATTTGGTTCGGCACAAAGTCAAAGATGTTCTGTGCTGTGCCGGTCATGCCTTCGATTGAAATCCGAATTTTTCACCACGCCCCAAGCCAAACGGCTTGGGGCTTTTTTGTTTTCAAAACCAGAAGCAACTCGAACGAAAATCGTGCGCCAAATTTGGGTAATGTCCCACTAGATTGTTGCTGTAAGGATTTCATCAATGCTCCATGCTTTATCGGTTAATCCTGCCGCTTGGCCGGGTGTTTGGCCATGTGCTCCATGCTTCCGCACGAAATTGAAATGACAGACAAACAGTGCAACGGCGTGCCGCAGGTTTTCCAATTTCTTTGAAAAGCCTAATGTCGCGCGGGTGAACCGGCGTGTGAATGTCCGCACAGAAAGATTTGTTCGCTCGGCGTGGCAGGTGGTTGCCATCGCCATATCAGGGGTGCCAATTCGACACTGACGCTTTATTGCTGTCACAATCATGGGATTTTTCCAGCGGGAAATGTCGTTTGGGAATTTCAGTCCAAAAATCTTTTTTTCAGTCGCATAATTAATGCCAGCTCCAAACACACTCACCACGGCACCATTCCCCCGCCAGTAACCCCAATATTCATCCGTTGTAAGTTGAAATCGTCCCTGCATTCGGCGTTCAAGGTCTTTCATAAAAACCAGCGTGTTTTCTTTGTCGCGTTTTGAAGTATGCCAATTAATGATTAACTTACTGGCGCGATCCACGCTCAAAAAAGTAAAGAAATCCCCCCGCTCCATATCATCCCGCGTTGTCTGTTTCGCTTTGCAGCCGACGAATGTGTGAATCTCATCCACTTGGACATTTTCGGCCTTTACATCGTGGATTTTTACATCAAGAAATTCGGCACACTTTTCCCCCGCAGATTCCAGAATCGAAAGCACGGTGTCACGATGCAGACTGGTGAACCGAGACACGGCCCGGACGCCCATTCCCTCACAGAGCAGATGGACAACCTGACAGGCTTGTGCGAAGTCCACGCGCAAGCTGTCCAATGGCTGGAATTCACTCATTGTTTTACCACATCGAACACAACAATAGCGTTGCACGGTGCGGTTCTTATTCTGAAAACGTCCGAATTTCTTAACTTCTCCGTTACAGCAATGACAGTTCACTTGACCTTTCGCGGCCAAGACTTAAATTTTGCGTGTATCTTCACGATACGCAACTTTAGGTCTATGGCCTTTGGTTGCGAAGCCGCTGTGTTAGTCGCACGGCGGCTTCTTTGTTTATTCTCGTTTAATTATTTGTTTCCGACACTTTCTTTGCCAGTTTTTGCATGAAATCTCGTGCCCGGTCAAACACCCCCAAAGCTTCGGATGCCCCATAATTACTCTGCGTGTGCATGACATGATTCCGGTCATCTTTAAGAATATTAAGATGGTTCGCCAAAATTTCGTAATCTCGAAAATGGCTTCTTATTACCCTTCTTTTTGCTTTGGGCTTTTGCCTCTCGGATTCAATTTTCAGATTGATTCCTCTGATTAATTCGCTCCAAGTTGAATCCTTGATTGTAATTTTTTCTTTGCCTCTATAAACCACCACGCGCAAACGGTCGGCAAGTATTCGCATCCCAATTTCTGTGGCGCGGATCAGGTGAAATACTGCCGCCGTGTTCAAATCCACCGCCAAACAATTCGCAGCATTCTTAATGTCATCTCGCGCCGAAGGAAACCCATTCACAACGTTTTTCCCAAAAAGATTTTCTCCATCCCTAAAAAATCCCACTTTTCCGGGATCAACAGAGATGAAATGTCTTTCCATGAGCGCGCTATCAAATGCATTCCTCAATTCATAGAGTTCATGCAGTATTGTTTGTGCGGTTAATTTGAAATTTCGTTGACCGACCAAAGTCCGAAGCATGACCGTACGCACATGCACATTGGTCCACCCCAATCCTGAAAATTGATTGCCAATACAAACATTGAGAAGATGGTCGAAAGATTTCTTGTCCGCCTTGCTCAAAATATATCCGGCTGGTTTGGATTGAAGATATTTGGCCCGTTCTTCGATGAATCGGGGAATCTCACAAATTTGCCAGACAACAAATTCTTTCATAATGTCAAACAAGGTGATTGTTTGAGCGAAAAACTGTTTCTAAGTCGCACCGATGACAAGTCTATTGTTTGAAGGTGTTTTCATGGTTTTAATTCCTTTCATTCTTTCCAGCAACAATCTGGCAGGACACCGCCCAAATTTGCCGTGTTTGACACAAGGTTTGTGCCAATATGGCGCTTATTAACAAGCTGCGGTTTTTGTTTCCGGTTTTGTAAGTGACTCAATATAAACGAAATACCGCTTTTTATGCCGACTGGCATTGAGGAAGCTAAAATCAACTCGAACAATTAACGAAAGGATAACTGTATGAATCTGACACGATATCAAAGACCTGATTTGGGTTGGGCGGGTTTCGGGCGGCTGTCGAGTTTGCGTGATGAACTGGACCGGCTGTTCGAATCGCCCTGGACCGAGCTGGCCCGCACTTCGCAACTGTTGAGCGGCTGGACTCCGGCACTCGACGTTCATGAGGACAAGGACAACTTTGTTGTCCAGGCCGAATTGCCCGGCATGAAGCGGGAGGAGATTGACGTTTCGTTGCACGATGGGGCGTTGAGCATCTCCGGTGAACGCAAGACGGAAAAGAAATACGAGGAAGCTGAGGTCTATCGGACGGAGCGCTTCTTCGGCAAATTTCAGCGCACGGTGACATTGCCCGCGCCCGTGGCGGCGGACAAGGTCAAGGCGCAATACAAGGACGGCGTCCTGACCATCACCCTGCCAAAAACCGAAGCGGCGAAGCCGAAACAAATTGACGTGAGCGTGAACTAAAAGATTCGGGCGCGATGTCCCCATTGCGCCCGGCCTAAATTTCAACCAAAGGGAAAAAACATGAAAGCAATTGTACAGGCAGAACCAAAGGCGGCGGCCGAACGGACGGAGTCCCGGGAATTCGTAGTGCCGGTGGTGAACATTTTTGAGACCCAGGGCGGTTACGCCCTCGAGGCGGAAATGCCGGGCGTGAACAAGGACGGCCTGGAAATCACGCTGGAAGGCAATGAAATCACCATCCTGGGGCGGCGCGCAGCGGAGCTGGTCAACGGCGAGTTTTTGCTCCGTGAACGTTCCGCGGCGGATTACCGGCGCGTGTTCGAGCTGGACCCAGCGATTGATACGAACAAAATTTCGGCGAAGATGGAGCAGGGTATGCTGACGCTGGCCCTGCTGAAATCCGAGCAGGTCAAGCCGCGCAAGATCGCCGTCAGTGATTAGGCGGCTGGTTTTTCAAAACAGCTCCCACGGCCAACCGGCCGTGGGATTTTGTTTTGTCATTACGCCCGGCGGGTGGATTCGAGCCTTCCGCCCGAAGGTGGATCAAAAAACGGGCGGGTGCGGCGATCACACACGATTTAACATCGCCCACACCCGCCACGCGCCCAGTTCTCATCGGGCAAGGCCAACCTAACCCATCGCGGCAGTCTGGCAAGTAATTTTGGAAAAATAATTTCCATCTTCAGTATTGGGTTCGTATCTTTTTTCAAACATCCTTACATCCGGTTCGGTTCGCCCGAACCATCAACAATGCCGAAGAAACACAGGAAGCTGAAATTCGCATGGCTGTTGCTGTGCGTTGGGTCCTTTATTTTTCCCGCGCCGGCGGGCGCGGCTGACCAGTCCGGGTTACCGTTCATTGTGGATGTCTGGACCAGCAAGGAAGGGTTGCCGCAAAACTCGGTCATTTCGGTGATTCAAACCAAAGACGGGTATCTTTGGCTTGGAACGCTCAACGGTCTGGTGCGTTTTGATGGAAACCGCTTCACCGTTTTCAATCAAAACAACACGCCGGGTTTGAACAGCGACCGGATTGTTTACCTGTTTGAAGACAGTCACACAAATCTTTGGATCGGAACGGATACGGCCGGGTTGGTATTGGTGAAGGATGGAAACGTTAAAAGTTTTGACATCGGGCGCGCCGGCCATGAGGGAAGAATTGTGTATGCGTATGAAGATTTGACCGGCTGCGTCTGGTTCTATACGGCGGACGGACGCACCAGCCGGTATCAAGATGGCAAGATGATCCCCGATCCATCCCTGATTTCCAGGGAGTTGGTGCTTCGCGCTGCGAAAGTATGGATCCCCGGCCAATCAAACAGTTTTTGGAGCATACAAAATGGCCGCGTGCAAAAGTGGAAAGGCAATCAAAGGAAACGCGACCTCGGAGGTTATCCGTGGAGAATAAATACGATAGTTGCCTCCGCCTGTGAGGATAGCGACGGCAACTTGATTGTTGGCACGCTGGGCGAGGGCGTTTTCTGGCTGGGCGCGGATGGAAACTGGCGACGCATCTCGACGGAGCAGGGATTGTCGTCGGCCTTTGTGCTTTCACTCTGCATGGACCGTGAAGGGACCCTGTGGGTGGGAACCGATGGCGAAGGCCTGGATCGAATCAAAAGAAAAACTTTCAGTGCGCCGACCGAACATCATTCGTGGGTTGTCCAATCGATATCCGGGGACGAGTCCGGTGGTTTGTGGACGGCTTTCAACGCCCATGGTGTGTCTTATTGGATTACAAATTCTGTGCAAGATTTTGGCGTCAGCCGGCATCAAAGTGCCTGGACCGTACTGGTAGATCGCCGGCAACGAGTCTGGATTGGAACCATGGACGAAGGACTGTTCCAATTTCAAACCAACCATTTTCAACCCGCGCCCGGCGCGGAAATCCTTGGCCAGCAAATCTTCGCTTTGTTAGAAGATCGCGCCGGACAATTATGGGCGGGCGCCCAAAATGGCCTGGCGCGCTGGAACGGACAGGACTGGAAAATTTACACGACGCACGACGGTCTGTCGGGAAATATCGTTCGCGCCATTGCGGAAGATGCGGAGGGAAACCTTTGGATTGGAACGGAGAGCCAGGGCCTGAACTTTTTCAAGGCCGGAAAGTTTATTTCCATTCAGGCGGCGGGAAACGGACTGCCCGGCAATGATATTTCCTGTCTTTACCTGGATCAGGACGGCGTCTTGTGGGTGGGAACCTCCGGTCACGGCCTGGCCCGCTTTTTGAAAGGGAAGTGGACCCGTTATTCGACAGACAACGGCCTCGCCAGCAACAGCATTGATTACATCATCGAAGACGACGCGGGCTGTTTATGGATCGGCTCCAATGCGGGATTGATGCGAATTCAAAAACAGTCGCTGAACGATTTTGCCAATGGAACGGTGGCTTTCCTTTCGTGCCGGACTTATGTAGAAACCGACGGACTGCCGACGCGCGAATGTTCGGCCGGTTCACAACCCGC
>Ga0187861_10002832_pt1 | contig 15931 bp, 12 predicted proteins | sample June2016WEW_10_1_3_FD_132986 | JGI IMG/M metagenome (GOLD analysis project Ga0187861, IMG submission 132986) | Peatland microbial communities from SPRUCE experiment site at the Marcell Experimental Forest, Minnesota, USA - June2016WEW_10_100 | ecosystem: Environmental > Terrestrial > Soil >...
CAAGCCGCCGCAGAAGCCTGTGGCACAGATCAACGGCGGCGCGTCCGGCGCGCTGAGGACTGTCTCCACCGCCCGCGCCGCAGCCTCTGCGCCCTCCCCTCCGCGCACGAGCTGCACCTGCGGCCGCTCGGCCGGCGGGATGGCGGCTTCAACCGCGGCAAGCTCCTGCGGCAGGGCGGCGATGATAGCGAGACAAGGCCCACGCATCGGATGATTTGTAGGGCGCGCGGGCGAAGAGCGCAAATGCAGGCAGGGGGTGTTGGATATTTCATCCTACCACCTTCCACTGCGCCCGCTTGAGGCCTGGCCTCCTCATCGTGCGCTCCCAATCCCTAACCCCTCGCCCCTCGCCCTAATGCCTAAAGCCTAACGCCTATCTTGCCGATAAAGAATTGCTGGACTTGAGCTTCCAGTGTTCGGCCAAGAGACAACTTGAGGATGGCCTATGCGACGCGATTACGTCCGGTCGCACATCCTGTTTCCGGGTTTGGTGCTGCTGGCGCTGCTGTTGTTCCTGGTGCCGGAGACGCACGTCGAGTCCCTGCGCGCCCGCTCGCTGTCTGTGCTCAGCCCTGTGTTGCGCCTCTTTGGCGCCGCCGGAAGAAGCAGGCAGCCCGAGCGCGCGCCGGCCGCCGTTCAATGCGCAGCCGCCAACCCGTCCAGGCCCGAAGCGCCGCCTGAGAATCATATCGCGGAGGACTTTCTGCGTGCGGAAATCGTCAGGCTGCTGGACGAAAACGCCAGGCTGCGCCGCTCCCAGACGGCGCCTACGCCGCTGACTCAGCCGGAGAAAGACGGCCGCCGCCTTCCCAGCGCCTTGCCGGCCGGCCTGGGCGCGGACGTGATCGGGAGGAAAGTGCTCTGGCAGGAACCGATTCTGGCCCTCGATCGCGGCGCGGCAGACGGGGTCAAACTGCACGCTGCGGTCCTGCATCGCGGGGCGGTTGCGGGGCGGGTCATCTCGGTCGCGCCCCACGTCTCCTGCATGGCCCTGCTGACGCACCGGGGCATGAGCGTGGCCGCGCGGCTGGTGGAGTCGCGCGTCGAGGGCGTCTTGCAGGGCGCGCAAGCGGGGGCACCGCCCGTGGCGGGCGAAGAAGGCGAACGTTTGTGCCGCATGGCCGTGGTGGCGCGGGAACTCTACGTGAAGACCGGCGAAGCCGTGGTGACCAGCGGCTACGACGGCTGCTTTCCGCCGGGCCTGTGGCTGGGCGTGGTCGCGGGAGTCAAGAAGAAGGGCGATGTCCAGTGGGAGCTGGCCGTGCGCCCGGCCTGCACTGAGAACGCCGTCGAATGCGTGCAGATCATCACGGCGGAGCTGCCTGAAGTGCCCTGGCCGGAAATGCCGGGCAGCCGAAAGGGAGGGAAGTAACATTTTCGATTTTCGATTTTCGATTTTAGATTTTCGTAGCCCTTCGGTCCGAGCCGCGGCCGTAAGGGAGCGGTTGCATCGTTCCTATTCTTCCCATTCTCTCCATAGAAGGTGTCGGCGCGCTCCCCGTGGCCGCTTGCTTACGCGCGCGGCTCAGAGGTTGAACGGTTTTCGAGTTTGGAGTTAACATGGTCATGCGTTACGCGTTCGGATTACTGATGCTGGTGGCCGCGGCTGTGGTGCTGCAGTTGGCGGTCTTGCCTGCGTTCGTGCCGGAGTTGGTACGTCCGGACGCGGGCATTCTGCTGGGCATGGCGGCCTTGGCTTTCGGGCCGCGGGAGTTCGGACTGGCCTGCGTTTTCGCGCTGGGCGTGCAAGCCGACCTGTTTGGCTCGGCCCGCTTCGGCCTGCTGACGCTCTGCAACCTTCTCGCCGCCCGGCTGATTCTGTGGGTGGCGTGGCGCGAGTTGACGCGCGGCGACCTGCTGGCGGCGTGGGCCGGCGGGATCGCCGGGACTTTCCTGACACATCTCCTGTACCTGTTGCTGGGCCCCTTGTGCGGACTGCAAGTGCGTTGGGGGCAGGCCGGCCTCACGTTGCTGGCGCTCGTCCTGGGCGCGTGCGTCTGGGGCCTGGTGTGCGCCTGGGCCTGCGGGCGCTTCATGTACCGCCTTAACCTGGTTTCGCTGCCCGTCCGCGAACACATGGCCTCGGATGACCGTCTCTCTGCCGCGCGCAGGGCAAAAGTGGCGAGGTCCTGAAAGGGATTTTGGATTTTAGATTTTGGATTTTGGATTTGCCGCGACGCTGTTCAATCCAAAATCTAAAATCCAAAATGGTTTCTCTGGGGTGAATGAGGTGCGCTGAGATGTTCAAAACGCGGATCGGTATTCTAGCGGTCCTGCTCAGCCTGGCCTTTGCCGTGGTGCTGGGCCGGCTGGCGCAATTGCAGATTGTGCGCTACGCGGACTACCGGAAGCTCGCCACGCGCGACCGCGCCACCGAACTTATGGTCCCGGCGTTGCGCGGCTCAATCCTGGACCGCCACGGTGAAATCCTGGCTGAAGACTTGCCTTGTTTCGACATCTCCGTGCGCGCCAGTCGCCTGCAACTGCGGTACGTGGACGTTCCAGCGGTCACTGAACTGGCGGCGAAGTTCCGCGGCCCGCAAGGCGGCGGCGATGAGGCTGAGCAGGCGCGTACGCACCTGCACCAGGAGCGCGAAGCGGAGTTCGAACAACTTGTCCGGCGGCTGGACGCGGAACCTTTCGTCAAGGACCTGGCGCGCACGCTCAACCGCACCGATGAGGAAGTCGCGGCGGGACTGCACCGGGCGCTGCATGGCATGGCGCGCGGGTGGGCCGCGGCGCGGACGCCGCTGCGCATTGTGAGCGGCGTGGAGGAAAAAACGTGGCTGGGTTTGCGCGCGGTTCACGAAGACGTCTTCATGGACAGCGCGCGGCTGTTCGGACCGGGGGCCGCGGCGCGCCTGGAGCACGCCGGGCGGATGTCCACGCCTCCATTCCCCGGACTGGTCTGCACGCTCTCAACGCGGCGCGTGTACCCGCACGGCAGCCTGGGGTGTTTTGCCCTGGGCGCGCTGGGCGAGCTTTCGCCTGCCGACGATGAGATGCTGCGGCGCCAGGGCCTGTTGCTTGAGAACGCTCCGGCGCGCGCGCGTTTCTGGGAACACTTGCGCGACGGTGTGGACGACGCTGCCGCCGCGCGTTTGGAGCAGATTCTGGGCGCCGACCCGCGGGACATCCGCGGGCTGAGGGAGCTATACAGCCGCTTTGCGAATCTGCAGCCTGCGCAGCGGGAGACCGTGGCGGCGCTGGGTCTGGCCGAGCCGCTGCGCTGGAGCGAGCGGCCGCCGCGCATAGAGCTGACCGAAGCCGAGATGATCTGGCTGGGCGTAGGCTTGCCGCGTTCCGTGGCGCACAACATGCTGCCCGACCACGTGATTGGGGAAATGGGTGTCGAGCGCGTGCGGAATCAACAATTGCGGGGCAAGCCCGGCATGAAGCTCAGGGACTCCTTGGAAGAGGTGGACGATGAACTGGTCTTTCGCTGCAACTCGCAGCCCCGCCCAGGCGACACGATTGCGCTGACGCTTTCGTTAGCCTGGCAGAAAGCCGCGGAGAACGCACTTAAGGGCCAGGACAAGACAGGTTCCATCGTGGTCCTGGACGTGGCCGGCGGCGACGTGCTGGCCCTGGCAAGCTGGCCGGATTTCGACCCCAACCTCTTTGCCCCGCCACGTGACGGCGTGGCGCGTGAGGAGCAACTCCGCGCCCTGCTGAACGACCCGCGCAAACCGCTGCTCAACCGCGCCCTCGCCGAACAGTATCCGCTGGGTTCAGTGATGAAGGCGCTTATCGCCGCGGTGGCTCTGGAAAAAGGGCTGGTGAACACCACTGAAACCTTCGAGTGTCCCGGATACATCATCGAAGGCGGGCAGAAATTCCATTGCGATGACGGCCGCGCTCACGGCACCGTGAACCTGCTCAAGGCCATCCGCTGCTCCTGCAACGTGACGTTCCAGCAGATCGGCGCCCGCATCGGGGTGGAGAACCTCAGCCCTTACGCGCGCCAGATTTTCGGGCGCCGCACGGGGATTGATCTGCCCGGCGAGGCCGCGGGCATCTTCCCGGACCGCGCCTGGCGCAACCAGGCCTACCCGCATAACCCCGGTCTGCGCACTTGGACCAAGGGCAACGATTACCTCCTGGCCATCGGGCAGGGGCAATTCTGTGCCACAGTTCTCCAAGCCACCGTGCTGATGGCCGCTGTGGCCAACGGCGGGTATGTGGTCACACCGCGGCTGTGGCTGGACGGCCCCGCCGCCCCGCCCCGCCCATTGGGGGTCTCACAGGCCAGTCTCGCCGTAGTGCGGCAGGGACTGGAAGAGGTCGTCAACGTGGGGCGGCCCGGCGAACGCGGCACGGCCTACAATCCCTTCCACGAGCAGGGCCCGCCGCTGGCCATCCGCGTGGCCGGCAAGACGAGCACCGCGGAACACCGCAAGGGCGCGGAGCCGCACGCCTGGTTCGCCGGCTATGCGCCCGCGGACAATCCCCAGGTCGCGTTCGCGGTGATGCTGGAGGAAGGCGGACATGGCGGCGCGGTGGCAGCGCCATTGGCCTACAAGATGTTGCGGGAAGTCTACGGGACGCAGGCCGCGCCAGTGAAGAACCCTGGCGGGCCGTGTGAGAATCACAAGGTCGCGGCGAGTGAGGAGCATTGAAGAATTTGCGATTTGCGCAACCGTTCAGTCTCCGAGCCGCGCGCGTAAGCAAGCGGCAATGTCCGCTCCCTAACGGTCGCGGCTCGGATTAAGGCGGGATAGGCTATGAGTTCAACAACAACTACCACCACTTGTCTGGAGCGCGAAAGCATCTTCCTCGCCGTGCGCCGCGTGGACTTCTTCCTGCTCGGCTGCATCGTGCTGGCGGCGCTGATAGGCCTGTGTTTCATCGCCAGCGCCGTGCGCGGGATGCCGGAGACCGGCGGCAGTGCCGGCTACCTGGCGCGCCAGGCGCTCTTTCTCTGCATGGGCCTCACGATCCTGGCGGGCTTGCAGCGCGTTCATTACCTGGCCATCCTGCGCCACGCTCCGCTGCTCTATCTCTTCGGCCTGCTGCTGCTCTGCGGCGTCCTGGGCACACGCCCGATCAACGGCGCACGGAGTTGGTTCAATTTGTATTTCTTCAAGCTGGAGCCGTCGGAGCTGATGAAGCCCATCCTCATCCTCACGCTGGCGCATTACCTGATGTACCGCGACAGCTACAAGAAATTGACGGGGCTGGGGGTGCCGCTGGTGCTGGCGTTCGTGCCGATGCTGCTGGTGCTCAAGCAGCCCGCCTTGGGCATGGCGCTGGTTTACGCGCCCGTGGTGTTCGTGATGCTCTTTGCCGCGGGTGCGCGGCTGTGGCATCTCGGCCTGACGGTCCTTGCGGGCGGCACGAGCATGTTGTGGATGTGGGCCGAGGTGCTCAAGGACTACCAGAAGCGCCGCGTGCTGGCCTGGCTCAACCCGGAGGAGTACCGGCTGAGCGAAGCGTGGCAGTTGCTGCGTTCCGAAACCGGCATCGGTTACGGCGGCTTCTGGGGCAAAGGCTGGGGCCAGTCCGACCAGCAGGGGCTGAACTTCCTGCCGGAGCGGCACACGGATTTCATCTTTGCCGTGGTGGCCGAGGAAGGCGGCTTCATCCTGGCCGCGTTGCTGTTGCTGCTGGTCCTGCTGGCGGCGCTGAGCGGGCTGGGCATCGCCTCACGCACGCGCGAGCCGGCCGGCCGGCTGATCGCCGTGGGCTGCGTCACTGTGCTCTGCACCCAGGTGCTGATCAATGCCAGTGTTGCGCTGGGGCTGATGCCCACGACGGGGCTGCCCTTCCCGTTCGTTTCCTACGGCGGGAGTTCAGTCATCAGCGGGTTTATCTGCCTGGGGCTGCTGATCAGCGTCGGGAGGGAACGCGAACCGGTTCTGGCGAAAGAAGACTTTGCATAGCACCCTCATTCACCACAGAGACACAGAGGCACAGAGAACTGACTCTTCCTGTTCTTCTTCTCTCTGTGCCTCTGTGTCTCTGTGGTGAAGAAGACGGCCCCAAATGTGCCGTTGTTTTCCCGCGGGGAGTAACGTAAAAGATTCCAACCACCGCTGCGGCCTGATGGTTCAGGAGCAAAACGCTAAAATTGCGGTGGTAACATGTTTCGCGAGGGTTTTCTCATGGCTCGTGTGTTCAACTTTGGTGCGGGGCCTGCCGCCCTGCCGCTCCCGGTGCTGGAAAAGGCCAGAGCGGAGATGCTGGACTTCGGCGGTTCCGGCATGTCCATCATGGAGATGTCCCACCGCAGCAAGACCTTCAACGCGGTGATAAAGGCCGCCGAATCCGGCGTGCGGAAACTGCTGAACGTCCCCGCCGAATACGAAGTGCTCTTCCTCCAGGGCGGCGCCAGCCTGCAATTCGCTATGGTCCCCTTGAACCTGCTGGGCGCCGGGCAGTCCGCGGATTACGTCCACACCGGGGCTTGGGCTGAAAAAGCCATCAAGGAAGCCAAGCTTGTGGGCAGCGTCAACCTGGCCTGGGACGGGAAGAGCGACAAATACATGCGCATTCCCGCGGCAAGCGAACTGAAGCTGGCTCCCAACGCCGCTTACGTCCACATTACATCCAACGAGACGATCGGAGGCGTGCAGTACAAAGCCTTTCCGCAAACGCAGGCGCCGCTCGTCGCCGATATGTCCAGCGACATCCTGAGCCATGCGTTCGACGTGAAGCAGTTCGGCCTGCTCTACGCCGGCGCGCAGAAGAACCTCGGCCCCTCCGGCGTCGTGCTGGTGCTGATCCACAAGGACCTGGCGGAGCGCGCCCCGGCAAACCTGAACACCATGCTGAAGTACAAGACGCACTTGGCTGAACCCAGCTTGTACAACACGCCCAATACCTGGGGCATTTACCTTATCAAGCTGGTGACCGAATGGGTGGAGTCGCTCGGCGGTCTGGCGAAGCTTCAGGCCCTGAACGAGGAAAAGGCCGGGCTGCTGTATAAGACGCTGGATTCTTCCGCGTACTGGAAGCCCTGCGCGCACAAAGACAGCCGCTCCAACATGAACGTTACCTGGCGCCTGGGCAATGAGGCGCTTGAGGAGAAGTTCGCCAAGGAAGCCACCAAGGCCGGACTGGACGGGCTGAAGGGCCACCGCTCCGTCGGCGGCCTGCGCGCCAGCATCTACAATGCGGTGCCCAAGGAGGCGGTGGAAGCGCTGGTCAGCTTCATGGGGGAGTTTGAGAAGAAGAACGGATAGGATTCCAGCAGTCGCGGGCAGGTGGCCGCGCCTTTGACTGGTACTGTGCGCAGCATACCCGCAGAGACGCAGAGGATGCAGAGTGAACTGATGGACCTCATGCCGATTAAGCCCAACTCACCTGCTGTTCTCTGTGCGCTCCGCGTCTCTGCGGTGAGTAATGCGCGCTAGTCCTGCATCGTCGCCGGGTCCCCATGTATCGGCGGCAGCGGATGCGGGCGCACCAGCGCGCCGCCCTGCTCGTAAGACTCCATCACGGCCCAGGTGTACTCCAGCGCCGCCAAAGCGTCCCGCCCGGAGGCGCGCAGTTGCTCGCGGGGCACCTTGTTGGTTACGTCTTCGAGGAAGGCGTGGATGCGCCGCGGGAAGGTCTGGCCGAAATCCGTAATCCCGGTGTTCAGCACTTCCGGGCCGCCGGAGGTGCCGCCGGACATCTTCTCGGGGCTGGCGGCGCGCTTGGGGTCGGGCGCGGGCCAGAAGGTGAGCTTCTCGATGCAGTTCTCGATGCAGAAAGTGCCGCGCGTGCCGGCGACCTCGATGCTCCACCAGCCGCCCAGCCCGTAGGTGGCGTCGCCGCGCTGGCTGAGCAGGTAGCCCACGCAGTCGTTGGCGAAGCGGACGTGGATGCTGCACGAGGAGACCATCACGTCGCTCGCGCTGCGCCGGCAGCCGGGGCGGTTCAGGAAGGCCTGGACGTGCGTGACATCGCCGCAGAAGTAGCGCATCACGCTGAAGGGATGCGAGAGGAAGGCCTTCAGGTGCGCGTAGGGGAAGCCCCACCAGCGCGAAGACTTGCCCGGCTTGTAGTTCAACTCGCCGGCCGAGAAGCCCATTTTGTGGAGGCAGTAGACCAATTCGCCGATCTGCCCCTGCGCCATGTACTCCTTGGCCTTTTCAGCCGGCGGCGTGAAGTAGTGGTTCAGGTTGCAGCCCAGGTAGAGGTTCTTCTCGACGGACTTGGCCCACATCTGCCGGGCCTCGCCGACATCGTTGGAGAGCGGCTTTTCGACCAGCACGTGCTTGCCGGCCTCCAGGGCCTGCATGGCCGGCTCGAAGTGCCAGCTTCCATTCTCGTAGCCGCCCGTGGTGACGTCCACGATGTCCAGGGGTTCGTTGCGGAGCATCTCCGTGAGGCTGTAGTAGGCCTTCGTGTGGTACTTGGCCGCGGCGTCGTCTGCCCGCTTCTTCACCACGTCGCAGACCGCCACCAGTTGGGACAAGGGGTCCTTGGAGTGACAGTTGGCGTGGTTGTCCCCAATCCCGCGCAACCCGACAAGACCGACTTTCAGAGCCATTTGAACTCCTTTCTAACCGCCAAGACGCCAAGAGACGCAAAGAGCGCCAAGAAAAGCAGAATTAGAAAAAGCTGTTCTTGGCGTTCTTGGCTTTCTTGGCGTCTTGGCGGTTCATTTTCTCTTCTCAATCTTCGCCTGCACCTGAGCAAGCTGTTTCCTCATCGGATCGGTGAGCCTTATCTGGCCGGCCTCATGCAACTCTGTAATCCGATGCACAGTTTTATCCGCCAGAGCGGGGTCCTTGTCCGCAAGGCCGTCGGCCAGTTTGAGCGCCGCCAGGGCCGCCTCGGCGCGCGCGTCGGCGTCCTCCAGGTAACCGGCTGCAATCGTGAGCGTTTCCGGCGTGGCAGGGGCCTCGGCGAGCTTGGCCACAAGGAGCTTCTTCTCTTGGGCTTGCTTGGCCAACTCGGCAGCCTTCTTGAACATCGCGACAGTCTGTTCCGCCGTGCGTTCCTTGCCAGGGAGGCCGGCGAGGCGAATGTACCCGCGCAGCGCCAGGACCTGATGGACTGGGCTCCCGCCGGTCGTGGCTATCTTCAGCAAGTCGCCGGCGACGGAATCGTCCGGGCAGTCGCTCAGGGCGCGGACCGCGGCGTCTTTAATTTTCTCGCTGGCGTCGTTCAGAGCGCCGCGGATCAGTTCAAGGGACTTTTCGCCGCCCAGCTTGCCGAGCATCTCCAAGAGCGCGGCTTTGAGCTCCGGGTTGGCTTGGGCCACGGCGGGGGCGAGCAAATCCGCCGTTTCGCGCGCGGTGCCCTGAAGCGCCGTTTGCGCCATGACGGCGGACGCCGCCGCGATGCGCAGCGCCGGCAACTCAGCGGCCAGCAGCAACTTCACCAGTTCCGGCATGTCGCCCGGCGCGGCCAAAGCCACGAGTGCTTTGCCGAGTTCGGCGGCGAGAGCTTCGTCTTTGCAGGCGGCGGCCAGTTTCAGAATGGCCGGCAGCGCGCTGTGGGCATTGCGGCTGCCCAGCGCCGCGAGCGCCGCTCTGGTCTGCTTGGAATCGCCCAGGGCGAGTTGCGCAAGCAGCGCCTCATCCACCTTGCTGTCCTTAATACTGCCCAAAGCGGCCTGCACTTCTCTGGCGTCCGCGTCGCTCTTCTCGGCGACGGCGAGGAGCGCGGGGACTTGCGCGGCCTCGCCCACGCGCCCGATGGCTTTGAGGGCCGCGGACCGGACTTCCGCATTTTCGCTGTTCAGGGCCATGAGCGCCGCGGGCAGCAGGACCTTGTGCTCGACCAATCCCAGCAGCACGGCTTGCTGCTCAGGATCGAGCGCCACCAAGTCTCCCAGCACCTTGTTGATGAGTTCCGTGTCGCCGGCATCGGCTACGCATTGGATCGCCAAAGTCTGGAACTTGCGGTCCTTGTCCTTGAGCGCTGCGGTTACCGCGGCCACGGCCTGGACCTTGTCGGACGCCACCAGCCCGCGGAGCGCGGCGGTCCGCAGCGCGAGACCCGCACTGTCCTTAAGTATGGCGCCATAGACGGCAGCCGCATCAGGGTTAAGTATGGCGCCATAGACGGCAGCCGCATCAGGGTTCTTTCCTTCAGCCACCATCTGGTCCGCGCAACGCAGGAGCGCCTGGTAATATACCGCGGGGTCCGCCGAGGCGTGCTTTATGGCATCAAGCGCTTCGGGACCGCCAATCAGGCCAAGCGCGGTAACTGCGGCGGCAGACACGACAGTAATTTTGTCACCGGTCAAATGCCTCAGGACCTCCACGGCCTTGCGATCCCGGCGCGCCCCGAGGGCTTGGACAACCGAGCCTCTCAACTCTTCGGGAATCTTTGTCACGGCTTCGCGGAGGGCCTCGTCAGCCTTGGGAATAGAAAGGCTCCGCAAAGCAATGCAGGCGCGATCGCAGACATCCTTGTCAGCCAGCAGCGCGGCGACGGGCGCGATGCACTGTTCCGAGCCGATCTGCCGCAGCACTCCACAGATGAAGCCTTTGCACGGCGCGGTGGCTTCGGGCGACTGCAGGACCTTGAGGAGTTTGGACTCAATGTCCTTGAGTTCCTCGGGTTTGGCCGCGCGAACCGCGGCTTGGATTGCGCCCAGGGGCTTGGGGCTGTCACCGTACTTGTAGGAGATGATCTGCGCGTAAGGATCTGCCTCCTCCGCGGCAAACAGAGGAGGGAGTATCAAAGCCAGGGTTGCCAGCAGGATGTAATTCTTCCGCGACCTCAACATTTTTCATTCCCTCACACTGCGAGCGTTTTCCGCCTGAGGCTCGCGATCCATTTCGATCCTGGCCCTGCGACGATTCCTGAGCAAGGTCCAGACTAAGCCGCTGAGCACGAATAAAGAGAACAAATACTGAACCCACCGCATCCATGGGCGGTGCCAGAGACCTTCCACGGTGCAGATAGTGATGACCACGTAAAAGCCCAAGGACACAAAACAGAAGAACCACCCAACGTAGTCGCGTCTTTGGTCTGGGTTCATCCTGGAGTTCCTCTAAGTGGTGCAAACGTTCCAGTTCGCGTGGGCAAGCTCGAAAGCTTGCCCTACAGGTGCCAGGGGCTTCTCATGGCCCGGCTCAGCAATTGCGATGCTCCGGCATCGTCGCTGATCGTTTCCTTCTTGTTGTCCCACTTGATTTTGCGGCCGGTCAGGGCGGCGATCAGGCTGAGCTGCGTGACCGTATCGGAAAGCACCGCGGCCTCGACGGGGGCAACGGCTTTGCGGCGGGTCCGGACGCATTCGAGGAAATTGGTCATGTGATGCCGGCTCTCAGTGAGATGAATCTCCCCCGGCCCGATCTTCTCGCGCATCAGCGCAGGCGGCTCGGTCCGCAGGCCGCCCCGGCTGATAAAGACCTTGCCCTTGTCGCCGGAGAAGACGGTCAAGTCGCCGCCGGAGGTGAAATGGAAATCCATGCCATTGGCGAATTTGCCGCGCACGTCCCAAGTGGTGCAGCAATCGTAAAGCCCCTCGGTGGGGAAGACGCCCTTGCCTTCGTACTCCACGGGCACGGCGTCCGGCTGATCGCCCAGGCCCCAGACCATGACGTCCAGCGGGTGCGCGCCCCAGCCGCCGATGAAGCCGAGGCAGTTGTCCGAAACGAACCAGGACCCGCCGCTGGTGCAGCGGTCCTTGGTATAAGGCCGCCACGGCGCAGGGCCCAGCCACATGTCGTAGTCGAAGCCCTCCGGCACGGGGATGGGCAGGACCGAGCCGCCGCCTGAACCGCCGGGCGCGACGACGTCCACCGAGTGCAACGTGCCGACGCGGCCGTTGAGCACCAGCTCGCAGCCGAAGCGCACGTGGGGGATGGAGCGCTGCTGGGTGCCGTACTGGAAAATCCGGCCGTAGTGCTGCACCGCCTGGCGCATGGCAATGTCCTGCTCCATGCTCAAGCCCAGCGGCTTCTCGACGTACACGTCCTTGCCCGAGCGCACCGCCATAATGGCCGCGGGCACGTGCCAGTGGTCGGGCGTGGCGATGACCACGGCGTCAATGTCCTCGCGGGCCAGCATCTCGCGCAGGTCGCGGTAAGGCTCGCAGACGTTGCCGCCATAACGCTTGTTGAGTTTTGCGGTGTTGCCTTCGCGGCGGTCCCGGTAGCAGTCGCAAATCCCCAGCACCTGCACGTTTGCATGGCCGGCGTCCTCTTCCAGCAGCCCGCCGCCCCGCCCGCCGACGCCGATGTGGGCGGTCGTCACGCGGTTGCTGGGCGCGCCGGCGCCGAAGACCGAGGAGGGCACAATTGCGGGCAGGCCGAGCGCGGCGCCAACGGCCAGCGAGCCCTTGCAGAAACTACGCCGGGAGAGGCTGTTCTTTCTCATGGCAAATCCATTTCCGAAAAAGACCTTTGCTAAACCAGCCGCATTATACTGCGTGCTTGGGAAAAGCGGAAACAGGAAATCCAGTGTTCCAGGAAGTTCGCGCATACAGTTGAAAAGAAAAGGGAGGCAGGTTATCATCCACGGGGGGTTAAGAAGCATTCTGGGCGCATGGAGGGCACAGGCGATGAAACGGACTTTATGGGCGAGCGGGTTGCTGGCGTTGGCATTTGTACTGGGTGGTTGCGACGACTCAGATGAGCGCAGCACCGGGCAGAAAGTCAACGCGCCTGCTCCGGATGTCACTACGCGCTACGTGATGGCCTGCCCCAAGTGCGGGGCGCCAACAAAACCCTATCGCGTCAATGGCATCAAGAGCTACTACCGCTGCACCGGCCAGCCACCCAAGTTTCTGTCTCACCCCGAGCAGACTTGGTCCCACAGCATCAACCGCGCCCAAGACAGCGCGGAGAAGTAGAGCGGTTCTCCCAGAGTGCGCTTAAGGCCGGGGTGCGCGATCCAATCGTAGGGCGGCTCTCCGGGTCGCCCCCTTTGGGCCGCCGGAGGGTGCATGTCGCTGGGTGCGAAGTACGCAGTGTAGCGCAGGCTTCTAGCCTGCTGTATCGCCGACTTCCAGTCGGCAGGGCCTGCATGGCTGTGAGCGTCCAGAGAGCCAAGGGACGTTCTGCGGGCTAGAAGCCCGCGATACAGCAGACTGGAAGTCTGCGCTACATTCAGCGACATGCACACGCCGCCGGGCGATCCAGAGGATCGCCCTACGCACGCAAGCAACCTGAATGTGTTACGCGTTGAGCTTCACGCATGGATTTCACCGCCACAGGCACAGCCACCGAGCCCCTTTGTCCGCTCTGCAACTCCGCCAGCGGCACAATCCGTTACGATTACGGCAAACTCAAGATCATCCGCTGCCGCGGTTGCGGCTTGTGGCGCACCTGCCCGCGCCTGGCGCCGGAAGAACTGACGGCTTACTACTCGAAACATTACTACTCGGAGGAACTTCGGACAGCGGGAAGATACGAGGAGTGGCGTGACCGCCACGCTGACGTGTGGCGGGTGAACGCCCGTTTGGTGCTGGAGGAGGCCCGCAAATCTCCCGTGGGCCAAGACCATGCAGGGGGGGCCGTCGCGCTTCTTGACGTCGGTTGCGGCCACGGTTTCTTCCTGGAACAGTGCGCGGCGCTGGGGATCCAAGCGCGCGGCATAGAAGTCAGCTCCGAGGCCGCCAGGTACGCCAGAGACGAACTGAAGCTGGATGTGCGCGAACTGCCGTTAGACGGCCTGCCGGCCGGCGAGCGGTACGATGTGATCACGCTCTGGGGGGTCCTCGAACATGTCCCGCACCCCTTGCGCACGATGGAACAAGTCCGCGCCCATCTGCGTCCGGGCGGCCAAGCCTGGGTAATGACGCCCAACAGCAACGCGCTGCTGCGTTTCCTCAAAGGCACGCAGTACTTCAACTTCCTCAACCAAAGCCACCTGACGCACTTCCAGCGCAAAACGCTCAAAGCCTTGCTTGAGCGCGCGGGGTTGGAGAACGTGCGCCGCTATATCCACTGGGGCGGCGGAGGACGGCGCGGCCTTGGCGCCGCCGCGCAATACGCCGCACGCTGGCTGTGCTGGGGAACGGAACTCAGGTTCATCGCTGAAGCGCCCTGAGAAAGTGGCTGGCGGCGCTGTTGAGCACCAGGCACAGGGCATGCAGTTTCCAGCGGTTCGGTTGCGCAACAATCTGCCAAGTGGCGCGCATGGATTGGGAATACGGTTGTATACTATAGTGACTTTCTGGTTCGGTTCGCCAGCAAAAGGAGCGTCCACGATGTCGCAACCACGCAATCTCACCAGGCGCACATTCCTGAAGAGCACCGCGGCTCTGGCCGTGGCCGCTCCTTATATTGTCCCGGCCTCAAGCTTGGGCGCGGACGGGCGTCCCGCCCCCAGCGACCGCATCACTATGGGGTCCATCGGCCTGGGCGGGCGCGGCACCGTGGACCTGAACACCTTCCTCGGTCGCGCCGACACACAGATTCTGGCCGTCTGCGACGTGGACAAAGGCAGCACGCGCTATGAGGACGCCTGGCACCGCGGCATGGCGCCCGCTCGCGATGAAATCGAAAAACGCTACGCCGCTCAGAAGTCCTCCGGCGCCTACAAGGGTTGCGACACGTACACAGATTTTCGCGAGCTGCTCGCGCGCGACGACATTGATGCCGTGGTCATCGCCACGCCCGACCATTGGCATGGGACCATCGTGGCCGCCGCGGCCAAGGCCGGCAAGGACATCTACTGCGAGAAGCCGCTCTCGCTGACCGTGGCGGACGGGCGGGCTATGGTTGAGGCCGTGCACCGCTACGGGCGCATCTTCCAATGCGGCAGCCAGCGGCGCTCCAGCGCCAAGTGCCGCTTCTCCTGCGAACTGGTGCGCAACGGGCGCATCGGCAAGCTGCACACAGTCAGAGTGGGCCTGCCGGGTGGACACTGGATTCGCAGCAATGCCAGCAAGACGAATGCGCTGGAGCCAGTCCCTGAAGGCTTCGATTTCGAGATGTGGCTCGGCCCCGCGCCCTGGTCGCCGTACACCTTCAACCGCTGCCATTGGAACTGGCGCTGGAACCGCGACTACTCCGGCGGCATGGTCACAGACTGGGGCGCGCACTTCATTGACATGGCCCACTGGGGCATGGGCGCTGAGGACAGCGGGCCTGTCGAGGTGGAAGGCAAAGGAACCTTCCCGGACGCCGGCGAACTCTGGAACACGGCGACCGCGTTCGGCTTCGAGTGCCTCTACGCCAACGGCGTGAAGATGCTCGTGAAGAGCGGGGGCGGCGGAGTGCGCTTCGAAGGCACGGACGGCTGGGTGGACCTCGAAGGCGGAACCAATCCGGCCAGCCTGGCCAAGTCCGCCATTGGGCCGAGCGAAATTCATCTTTACGAAAGCAACGACCAGCACGGCAACTTCATCGAGTGCGTCAAGTCGCGGCGGCGGACGGCGGCGCCGGTCGAGATCGCGCATCGTTCCATCACGCCCGCGCATCTGGGCAATATCGCCATGCTCCTGGGCCGCAAGCTGAAATGGGACCCTGTGGCTGAGCGCTTCGTGGACGATCCGGGGGCCGACAGGTTCCTCTCGCGGCCGAAGCGGACGCCGTGGCGGATCTGATTTTGGATTTTGGATTAAGGGAGTCCGAACGTGTCTTCTCCGTTGAAACCTTCGTCCGATTTTGCGTGGCTTTTTCTCGTGGCCTTGCTTTGCCCCCTTTGTCTGGGCGCTGAGGAGCCCGCCGTGCTTGCTGCGCGCGGCGTCGTCATCCCCCAAGTGCCGCGGCTGTGGCCGCTCCCGCCCGCCGCGCCGGCCACCCTTGACTATGCCGAGTCCAGCCGCGCGGACGCTTGGCTGCGGCACCCCATTCTAGGCGACCCCAGCTTCGATTCCTTCCAGCATCACGCCAACAATCCCTTGGTGACTGGCGTTGCGCCCTTCCAATGGCCCGTGAACGTTTCGCTCCTTGAGGATCCCCGCTCCGGCCGCTGGTACGCCTACGTCGGCCATTACCTCGCCGGCTACGACGTCGGTCCCGGCAAACCCATCACGCACTGCCGGGTCTACCGTTCCGAAGACAAGGGCGCGACTTGGAAGCACCTCGGC
>Ga0187861_10002834_pt1 | contig 15929 bp, 12 predicted proteins | sample June2016WEW_10_1_3_FD_132986 | JGI IMG/M metagenome (GOLD analysis project Ga0187861, IMG submission 132986) | Peatland microbial communities from SPRUCE experiment site at the Marcell Experimental Forest, Minnesota, USA - June2016WEW_10_100 | ecosystem: Environmental > Terrestrial > Soil >...
CGTTTGGGCGTGGCTCTTTCCTTGCAGCCTGGGGTCTGCATTCCGCAGGCGCCGGTTTCCAGAATCGTCCGCGGCTTGCCCTGCGCAGAAGAGGAACTCGCACGCTTGGCACGGGCCGGGGTACGGTTGTTGCGCTTCGAAGACCGGTTCCGCGAAGGCGCGCCATTCTGGCGCAACGGCGCTTATCCGCCGTATGCTGAGGCCGGCATGAGTGAGCTCCAGGGCGTGATTGAAACGGCCCACCGCCACGAGATGAAGATCGTGCCCTATGTGTCGCTCAAGGAGCTTCATCCGGAAACGCCGGCCTTCGCCGAACACGCGCGGCAGTGGATGCGCACGGCGGCGCCATCTTTGGACATCGTCCACAATTGGGTGGGAAGCGGTGAAAGCGGCGCATGCATGTGCCTGAAGAGCGGGTGGTCCGGCTACTGCAAGGAATACGTGGACAAAATCCTCTCCGGCTTGGCTTGGGATGGCCTGGAGCTCGACCTGGCAACTGCGCACGCCTGTTGCCACCCTGAGCACGCGCGCGGTCCATTCCATTCCGACGTGGACAATGTTCTCGAGTTCCTGAAGTACTGCCGGCAACGGTTGGGCAAGCAGGGAGTGCTGGTGTTGCGCACCGAAGGTGGCGACTCGTTTCTGGCGCGAAACTTCGCGGATGTTGTAACTGCCCGGTCCGAGCCCCGACCGTGAGGGAGCGGTTCCATCCTGTTCTTCCCATAGCCGGCAACGGATCGCGCCCCGCGACCGTTTGTTTGCGCACGCGGCAGTTGTTGTTGTCTATTCCCGCTTCCGCAACACTGTCAGGGGAAGGGTTTAGAGAGAATCGCAGTTTTTCTTCACAATCTATTCAAGAAAGTGCTTGCACTTCATTGAGATTGCGGTATAAGTACAAGCGGTTTGTGAAGCTTTTCACAAATACCCGTTGTCAACCTTTGTGATTCGTGCATAGGTGTGACGGGGGAGGGCGAAACCGAGCGCCCCAGTGGTGTGTTGTTGTCAAGCGGGGTGCTAAGGGAAAGGAGTGCGGGATGGCAAAGGTGCTGGTCGTGGATGACGATCCCGATGTGGTGGAGGCCTGTCGTCTGTTCCTGGAGAGCAAGGGCCACAAAGTCGTGTGTGCCTACAGCCGGGCCGAAGGGATGAAGGCGATACAACAGAACAACCCGGAACTCCTGGTTCTCGACGTGATGATGGAACAGCCCGATGACGGCTTGGCCATGGCCCAGGAACTCCGGCGCACGGGCTATAAGGCCCCGATACTTATGCTGACCAGCATCAGCAAGGTGACGGGCATGGAGTACGGCAAAGACAAGGACTTGGTCCCAGTGGATGCGTTTGTGGAGAAGCCCGTCTCCGGCGCCGCGCTGGCCGCCAAGGTTGCCGAGTTGCTTGGGAGAAGCTGCGCCAGTGCCAAGAGCTGAGAGCCAGGAGCAAGTGGGGCAGGCTCTTGGCCTGCCATCACCCTCGCAGGCCGGACCGCCTGCACTACCAGAAGGAGAATTAGCGCGATGCTGGTCACGGAACAAGAACGGCTGGACAAGGAACTGCAGGAACTCGCCCAACGCTACGGCCGTGGGCGCGAGGCCCTCCTTCCGCTGCTCCAGGAAGTCCAGCGCAAGTACGCCCACATCTCCGGGCATGCCATGCAGATCATTGCCGATCTGCTGGACATCCACCCGGTCGAGGTGCACAGCGTGGTGTCCTTCTACGCGTTTCTGAACGCCCGCCCGCAGGGCAAGTTCGTGATCCGGCTGTGCCGCACGCTCTCCTGCGACATGGCTGGCAAAGACCGTGTGGCGCGGCAACTCGAAAACGATCTGAAGATCCGGTTCGGGGAGACCACGCCCGACGGCAAGTTCACCCTCGAGTGGGCCAACTGTCTGGGGATGTGCGACCAGGGCCCGGCCTTGCTGGTCAACGACCAGGTCTACACCAAGGTCGCGCCCGAACAGGTGCATGGCATTCTTGAGGGCTGCCGCGCGACGTTTGCGCCTCACGCCCTGGAAGCCGAAGCGGTCCACGCTTAGGCATCTTAGCACGGGCTTCCAGCCCGTGAACATGGGCAAGCTGCCCATGCCACGCAGTGCAGGCCAGATGCCTGCGCTGCAAGTCCGCAAGAGGAGCAGTCAACATGATCCCGTCGGTCAAAGGCAATCTGACGTTCAGCGCGATTACTCCCGACGCGGGGCTGAAGGCCGCCCTGCGCCTGAGCCGCTCCGAACTCATCAGCGAAATCCAGGCTTCCGGCCTGCGCGGCCGGGGCGGCGCAGGTTTCCCTGTCAGCGTCAAGTGGAACCTGGCCGGCGCAACCAAGAGCGACGCCAAGTACGTGGTCTGCAACGCGGATGAAGGCGAGCCGGGAACATTCAAGGACCGCGTGATTCTCGCCGATTTCAGCGACTTGGTTCTTGAGGGCATGACCATTGCCGGCTATGCCATCGGGGCCCGGAAGGGCCTGTTGTACCTGCGCGGCGAGTACTCCTACCTGCGCGCCGGCCTCGAGGCCGCGCTGGCCCGGCGGCGCCGGAACAACCTGCTGGGTGCGCGGGTCCTCGGCAAAGACGGCTACGACTTCGACATTGAGATCCGCATGGGTTCCGGGGCCTACGTGTGCGGGGAGGAGACGGCACTGATCGAATCGCTGGAAGGACATCGTGGCGAGCCGCGCAACCGGCCGCCCTTCCCCGTGGATACCGGCTTCCAAGGCAAACCGACAACTGTCAACAACGTCGAGACGCTGGCGTGGGCAGCCTGCATTCTGGCCAAGGGCGCCGCGTGGTTCAAGAAGATCGGCACTGACAAATCCTCGGGGCCGAAGCTCTTCAGTGTTTCCGGCGACTGCTCGCGTCCCGGCGTCTACGAGTTCCCGCTGGGCGTCAGCATCGCCAAACTGCTGCAGGAAGTGGGCGGCGAGAGCGCCAAGGCTGTGCAGATCGGGGGCGCCTCCGGGCGTTGTGTGCCCGCCTCGGAGTTCGCGCGCACGCTGGCTTTCGAAGACATCCCCACCGGCGGCTCCATCATCGTCCTCGGCCCGCAGCGCGACATGCTCCGCGTGGCCAAGAACTTCATGGAGTTCTTTGTGGATGAGTCTTGCGGCCAGTGCACCCCGTGCCGCGAAGGCAATGCCAGGCTGCTGGAGGGCATCGAGCTTCTGGAGAAGGGCCGCTGCTCCATGAAGTACCTGCGGGAACTCTGCCAGTTGGGCGAAACCATGCAGGTGGCGTCCAAGTGTGGTCTGGGGCAGAGCAGCCCGAATGCTTTCCTGTCCATTGTACAGTGTTTCCGGGACGAACTGATGGGACGCCCGAACGGGAGGTAGTTGCCGGATTTCTCAACACAGAGGGCACAGAGGAACACAGAGGAGATGAAAAGGTGAGGGGTGAAGAGGTGAGGGGGTGAAGAAGTGAAAAGGTGAACAGGTAACCAGGCGTCACCCAACACACAATCGCCTCTTCATCTGTTCAAGTTTTTCCTCTGTTTCCTCTGCGTCCTCTGTGTTGAATGAGTGGTACGGAATGGGGGTTGTCGCCCCGTGCGAGCCGCGCAGGGCACGTGCAGAGCAGAACGAACAGGAGTACCAAGTCAACAGTCAAGGAGCGGAACATGTCAGAACCCGTCAGATTGGCCGAAAAATCCCGTGCGCCTGTCAGCCAGCAACTTCACACGGTCCCACCACCAGCCGATGTGCAAGCCATAGGCGGGCTGGTGACCCTCACCCTTGACGGCCAAGAGATCAAGACGCCGATGGGCACCACCATCCTCGAAGCCGCCAGGAAGGCGGGCATCCGCATTCCCACGCTCTGCTACCACGAGGACCTGTGCATCGCCGGCTTGTGCCGAATCTGCGTGGTGGAGATTGAAGGCCAGCGCCTGCTCCAGGCCGCCTGCGCTTACCCCGTCACCTCCCCGCTCAAAGTCCTCACCCACACACGCAGAGTGCGCCAGGCCCGCCGGCACATTCTCGATATGCTCCTGTCCACCCACTACGGCGAATGCTACGCCTGCTTCCGCAACAACAACTGTGAGTTGCAGGCGCTGGCCAAGGAATACGGCGTGGACTTTTTCCGTTTCGGACATCCGGAGAAGCCGCGCTATGATATAGACCGCTCCAGCCACTCGGTCGTCCGCGACATGGACAAGTGCGTGCTCTGCCGCCGCTGCGTCCGCACCTGCATAGACTTGCAGGAAGTCGGCGTGCTCGAAGCCCTGGGCCGCGGTCCGCATACCAAGATCGGCACGTTCCTCGAAAAGCCGCTCGGCGAAGTGGTCTGCATCAACTGCGGGCAGTGCATCAACCGCTGCCCGACCGGCGCGCTGCGCGCCAACGACCCGACCGACGAGGTCTGGGCGGCGATTGACGATCCCAAGAAACACGTCGTCATCCAGACCGCGCCCAGCCCGCGCGCTGGCATCGGCGAATGCTTCGGCCTGCCGCCGGGCCGGGCCCTGACCTTCCAGATGAATACCGCGCTGCGCTATTGCGGCTTCGACAAGGTCTTCGACACCAACTTTACGGCCGACCTGACCATCATCGAAGAAGGCACCGAACTGCTGCTGCGCCTGTACAAGGCGCTGGTCCTGAAGGAGAAGGTGGCGCTCCCGCAGTTCACAAGCTGTTCGCCGGGCTGGGTGAAGTACCTCGAGCACTTCTATCCGGAGATGCTGCCGCACCTCTCGTCAGCTAAGAGTCCGCAGCAGATGTTCGGCGCGATCATCAAGACCTACTACGCGAAACTGCACAAGCTCGACCCCAAGGACATCGTCACCGTCGCGTTGATGCCCTGCTCGGCCAAGAAGTTCGAGTGCAACCGGCCGGAGATGTGCGACAGCGGGCTCAAGGACGTGGACTACGGCCTCACCACCCGCGAACTGGCGCAGATGATCAAGGAAGCCGGCATTGATCTGCCCAACATGCCCAAGTCGGACTTCGACGATCCGTTCGGCACGGCCACGGGCTCGGGGGTCATCTTCGGCGCGTCCGGCGGCGTGATGGAAGCCGCACTGCGCACGGTCATCGAATTGGTGCTGGGCATCAAGGTTGAGAACCTCTTCGCCCACGCGGACATCACGCCCGTGCGCGGCTTCGAAGGTGTCAAGTACGCGGAGCTGAAGATTGACAAGGTCGGCCCCGTGCCGGACCTCCTCAAGTCCCTCGTTCCCGACTGGAACTGGCTGAAGGGTGCGACGCTGAAGGCCGGCGTGGCGCACGGCACGGCCAACGCCAAGCGTGTCCTGGAAGATATCAAGGCCGGCGGGAAGTTCAGCCAGTGCCACTTCATCGAGTTCATGGCTTGCCCCGGCGGCTGCCTGGGCGGCGGCGGTCAACCCATCCCCACCAGTCCGTCCATCCGCGCGGCGCGCGCCAAGGCGATCTACGGCGAGGACGCGGTGTACCAGATCCGCAAGTCCCATGAGAACCCCGCCGTGGCCAGAATCTACAAGGAGTTCCTCACGGACGGCCCGTGCGGACACACCAGCCACAAGCTGTTGCACACGCACTACACGCCGCGGGGAAAGTACATAGTCTGAAGTCTCCCCGATCCTACTTCTTGCCTGGCTCCGCCAGCAATTGCATAAGCTCACTCAAGTGCTGCCCATACAACTCCCGCGGCAGCACTCTGTTCTTCTTGCAGAGATAAGCCGCGCGGCCCACCACCGTGCCCATCAGCCCGCAGGTATTCATCACGCGCACCGTGCCGAGCGCCACGTGGGTCACGCTGATGCACCGCCCGGCCATGAACAGGTTCGGCACGTTGCGCGAATACAGGCAGCGGAACGGCACCGCATAAGGCGTGATCTTGTTGAACTTCGCGTCGGAACGAAATTCCTGGCCCGGAAACTCCTTAGTTTGTTCAACGGTGGGGAAGTGCAGGTCAATGGACCAGGTGGTAACGAAACAGGCATCGGGGAACGTGCGCTGCCCTTGGACGTCTTGCTGAGTCAGGACCACGTCTCCCAGCAGCCGGCGCGACTCCCTCTTCCCCGCCACGTAGGCCACCCAGGAAAGCTTGAAGTTGTGGAACTCCCGGTACCTGGGGCTGCGGTTCTTGGTGAAGTCCCAGGTGCCGTAGATGGCGCGGAAGTTGTGGTCGCGCACTTGTTCAGCGTCGCTGACCTGATCGAGCTTGAAGCCGGTCTCCCAGTTCCAGTCCGCGCGCGTCGTTTCGCCCTTGGTGATCTTCAGCGCCCACGGGCACTCGGGGAATGACGACGGCTTTCCGGTGTCTTCCGCGTACCACATGTTGGTCGCGCCCATAGTATGGTTGTCCGGCTCCGGCGGCGCGAGGGTTTCGCCTGTTTCTTTCTGACTCTCGCGGCCCTGGTGCAGGTCGCTGCCGGCGAGGAAGCCGAGCGTCCCGTCGCCCGTGCAGTCCACGAAGAGCGCGGCCTGAAAACGCAGTTCCTCGCCGCTCAGGACGTTCTTGCCGAGGACCGCGGCGATGCGGTCCCCGGACTTCTCCGCGGCATGGACGTGCGTGTTCAGGAAGAGCTTGATGTTCTTCTCGGACTGCACCACTCCCAGCTTCTGCTCGTCCGCATAAGACTGCGGCGGTCCGCCGTTGCCCAGGCCCTCGGAACCGAGTTCCTTCAGAATGTCCCAGTTGTGCGGAAAGGGCTTGTCGCCGCGGCCTTCGCGTTTCACCCGGACCTCGGAACTGTTGTTGCCGCCGAGCACCGGGCGGTCCTGAATCAGCGCCACACTGAGCCCCTGCCGCGCCGCGGCCACGGCCGCGCAGGTTCCCGCCACGCCCCCGCCGGCCACCACCAGGTCGAAGGTCCCCGCGTCCTTGGGTTTCTCCGGGAGGCCCAGCGTCTTGCGCCGGAAAGCCGCGAGTTCCTTCAGTTCGTCGGGCGGCTTGAAGCCGCCGCCTTTGACCAACAGGATCGCATCGCAACGGCCCTCAAAGCCCGTCAGGTCCTTGAGCGTGAGTTTCAGAGTGCCCGCCTTAAGGTCCGCGCTACCGCCGTCCTGCCAGATCCATTTCCCGCCGCCTTGTGTGCCGAAAACGGCGTCGAGCGGCTGGCCGTTGAGCAGAAGCTGAAACCTCCCCGGTCCGTACGGGGCCACCCAGTCCTTGGTGCGGACGAAAACGTTGTAGCTGCCATCCGCCGCGATGGTGATGCTGGTCTCCGCATCGGCCACCGGCACGCCCATGCCGTGAGCCAGCAGATACGGCGAGCCCATCTGGTCCATGAACTGCTGGTCCACGACCCAACCGCCGTGCGTCTGGAAACTCTCAGCCTCGACCAGGACCATTTCGCCAGCCCCCGCGGAAAAAGCCAGGACGGAGAACAAACCGGTTGCCATCCGTATCATGCAGCTTTGCCCTCGCATCGAAACACTCACACCTTCACGATATACACCCGTGCGCAGGAGAAGGCCAGCGATTGCGCTGGGCAGCCTGAAAGGCATGGGGGTGCATAACCGGACTTGTGCCACGGATATGCCGCCGCAACGCGGCGGCTTATCCGTGCTGCACGCTGGCACGGATGAGGCCGCGCCAAACAGCCTGCGCGGCCACATCCGTGGCACAAATCCGGTGCGGCACCCAAGGCATGGCTTATCGCGCCGCGGCGCTGGAATGCGCGGCGCATTGTGGTATTCATGTCAACTGAAGGAGGGGCGGAAAGGAAACTGCATGAACATCATCGAGGAGCCGAAGATCGAGGCCCTGTTGTCAGCCAAGCCAGTCCGCGACGAGGCCGCGGTGCGCGCCGTGCTGGTCAAAGCGCGCGAACTCAAGGGCCTCAACCCCGGCGACATTGTAACGCTTATGAACATCAGCGATCCGGAACTGATGGGTGAGCTGTTCAATACCGCGCGTTACGTGAAGAACGCCATCTACGGTGCGCGCCTGGTGCTCTTCGCGCCGCTGTATGTCTCGAACCTGTGCAACAACGAATGCCTGTATTGCGCTTTCCGCGCCAGGAACAAGGCGGTCCAGCGCCGGGCACTGACCCAGGAGGAGATCGCCCAGGAAATCAAGCTGCTGGTCGAGCAGGGCCACAAACGCATTTTGCTCGTGGCCGGCGAGTCCTATCCCCAGGAAGGTTTCGCGTACGTGCTGAAGGCCGTCCAGACCATCTACAGCGTCAAGAGCGGGCGCGGGGAGATCCGGCGCGTCAACGCCAATGTCGCGCCGCTGAGCGTGGAGGAATTCAAGGCCCTCAAAGGCGTGGGCATCGGCACGTATCAACTCTTCCAGGAGACCTACCACCGTGAGACGTACAAGCGCGTGCACGTGGGCGGCAAGAAGCGCGACTACGACTGGCGCGTCACGGGCATGGACCGCGCGATGGAAGGCGGCATTGACGACGTCGGCATCGGCGTGCTTTTCGGCCTGTTCGATTGGCGCTTTGAAATCCTCGCCCTGATGCAGCACATCGCGCACCTCGAAAAGAAGTTTGGCGTCGGGCCGCACACCATCAGCGTGCCGCGGCTGGAGCCGGCTTCCGGGTCGGAGATCGCCTCCCATCCGCCGCACGCGGTTTCGGACACGGACTTCCGCCGCATTGTGGCCATCCTGAGGCTGGCCGTGCCGTACACGGGGATCATCCTGTCCACGCGCGAGACGCCCAACATCCGCCGCGAGACCTTCGCGCTGGGCGTGTCGCAGATCTCCGCCGGCAGCCGCACCAGCCCCGGCGGGTATGGCAAGGGGGAGGACATTAAGGACAACGCGCAGTTCAGCGTGGGCGATCACCGCAGCCTGGACGAAGTCGTGCGCGACGTGGCGACGTTGGGTTACATCCCGTCCTTCTGCACAGCCTGTTACCGTCTGGGCCGCACAGGCAAGGACTTCATGGACCTGGCCAAGCCCGGAGAGATCAAGAACCATTGCGATCCCAATGCGCTCTCGACGTTCCAGGAATACCTGATTGACTACGCTGCGCCCGAGACGCGGCAGGTGGGCGAAGGGCGTATCGCGGCGGCCCTGGCGGGAATGGAACCCGGGCACCGCGCCATCTCGGAAAAGCTGCTGCATCAGGTCCGCGCAGGCAAACGGGACGTCTTCTGTTAGCCGTATTCCTCAACACAGAGGACGCAGAGGAACGCAGAGGGGATCAGTACGAGAGGATTTGGCGTTGTTCCCAAAGGAGGAGGGTTTCACATGGAGAAGCAGAAAGAACATCTCATCTACGGCGTACACATCAGCGATCGGGTGAAGTGTGTGCCCACTGTGCAGAAAGTGTTCACGGACTTTGGCTGCAGCATCCGGACGCGCTTGGGGCTGCATGATGTCCACGACAACTACTGCTCGCCCAGCGGCATGATTGTTCTGGAGATGATCGGCCCGGCCAGTGAGATCCGGAAGTTCGAAAAGGCGCTGAAGGCCATTGCCGGGGTCGAAGTGCAGAAGATGGTGTTCAAGCATTAAGGACTGACGTGGAACCAAGCCGCCGCACCGAGCATGACCTTCTGGGCGCCCTGGAGCTTCCTGCCCAAGCCCTGCACGGCATTCACACCGCGCGCGCTCTGGAGAATTTCCCGCTCACAGGCCGGCCCGTCCACCCGGAGTTGGTGCGCGCTTATGGACTGGTGAAACTGGCCTGCGCCCAGACCAACCGCGCGCTGGGCTTCTGGTCCAGCGACCCGGCCAAGGCCGACGCCATCGAACGCGCTTGCCGCGAGATGGCCGGGGGCCTCATGACGGCACACGTCCGCGTGGATCTCCTCCAGGGCGGCGCGGGCACCAGCACCAACATGAACGTGAACGAGGTGCTCGCCAACCGCGCCCTGGAGTTGTTGGGCGAGCCGCACGGCAAGTACGAACGCATCTCGCCTCTCGACGACATCAACCTTCATCAGTCCACCAACGACACCTATCCCACGGCGCTGAAGCTGGCGGCGATCCGCCTGTTGCGCGTCCTGGAAGCCCGCGTCCTGGCCTTGCAGGAAGCGTTCCAGGCCGCGGAAAAGCGCTTCGCGCACGTGGTCAAGGTGGGCCGCACGCAGTTGCAGGATGCGGTGCTGATTACTCTGGGCCGCGAAATGGCCGCCTACGCGGAAGCCTTCAACCGCGACCGCTGGCGCATCTACAAGTGCGAGGAACGGCTGCGCGTGGTGAATCTGGGCGGCACCGCCATCGGGACGGGCCTGGCCGCGCCGCGGCAGTTCATCTTCCGCGCAGTCGAGGCGCTGCGCGAGTTGACTGGCATCGGCCTGGCCCGCGCGGAAAACCTGGTCGAGGCCACTCAGAACGCGGACGTGTTCGTGGAAGTTTCGGGCATCCTGAAAGCCCATGCCGTGTCGTTGCTCAAAGTCTGCAGCGACCTGCGGCTGCTCTCGTCGGGGCCGGAGGCCGGGTTGGGGGAACTGAAGCTGCCCGCGCGCCAGGCCGGCTCGTCCATCATGCCCGGCAAGGTGAACCCCGTGATTCCAGAGGCCGCCAGCCAAGCCGCCATGCTGGTCATGGCGCACGACCAGGCTATTGCCCTGGCCTGCGCCTCGGGCAATCTGGAACTGAACCCCTTCTTGCCTCTGGTGGCTGCCTGTCTGCTCGAAGACCTGGAGCTGTTGGCCAACAGCGACGACATGCTGCGCAAGTTTGCGGTGGAAGGCCTGACCGCGGACGAGGCCCGCTGCCGCGCTCACGTGGAAGGCTCCACCGCCATCGCCACCGCTCTGCTGCCGGCCCTCGGTTACGAAGCCGCCGCGCGTGTGGCGAAGTTGGCGCAGGAGCGGGGGAAGACCATCCGTGAAGTCGTCCTGGCGGAGGGGCTTCTTACAGCGGCGCAGTTTGAGGAGCTGATCAGCCCCGAAGCAGTGTGCCGGTTGGGGACACCACCAATTGAACACAGATGAACACGGATAGATTATGAACATGCAGAGCGCCCCCAAAAGTCTCCGCCTGCACATTGGCTTTTTCGGCCGGCGCAACGTCGGCAAATCCAGTCTGCTGAACGCCATCACGCGGCAACAGGTTTCCATCGTCTCGCCCCAGGCCGGCACGACCACGGACCCGGTTGAAAAACCGATGGAACTGCTGCCGCTGGGGCCGGTCCTGTTCATTGACACCGCGGGCCTCGACGACAGCGGCATGTTGGGCGAGCTGCGTATGCAAAGAACGAAGCAGGTCTTCGACCGCACCGACCTGGGCGTGCTCGTGGCCGAAGCCGGTACATGGGGCGCTTTTGAGGAACAGATTCTCGCGGAACTGAGCGCCCGCAAGGTCCCGGCCGTGGTGGTCTTCAACAAGATTGATCTGGCCCAGGTCCAGCCCGAAGTCATCGCGAAGCTGGCGGAGCAGAAGATCAAGACTGTGCCGGTCTCGGCCTTGACCGGCGCCGGCATTCTTGACTTTCGCCAGGCGCTCCTGGATGCCGCGCCCGGCGACTTCGTGAACAATCCCGCCATCCTGGGCGATTTGGTCGGCCCCGGCGAGATGGCTGTCCTCGTCGTGCCGATTGACAAGGAAGCTCCCAAGGGCCGCCTCATCCTGCCTCAGGTCCAAGCCATCCGAGACCTGCTCGACAGCGACGCCTACTGCCTGGTGGTGAAGGAACGCGAACTGAAGAGCGCTCTGGAACGGCTCAAGGTTCCGCCCAAGCTGGTCGTCACGGACTCGCAAGCGTTCCTCAAAGTCGCCGCCGATACGCCGCGGGACGTGCCGCTCACGAGCTTCTCCATCCTGTTCGCGCGCTTCAAGGGCGATCTGCTCACGCAAGTGCAAGGCGCGCTGGCCATCGAGACGCTTAAGGCCGGCGACCGCATCATCATCGCCGAAGCCTGCTCGCACCACCCGATCGGCGAAGATATCGGGCGCGTGAAGATCCCGCGGTGGCTGACGCAGTACGTCGGCGGCAAGCTGGACATTCAGATCGTGCAAGGCCACGATTTTCCGGCGGACTTGACGCCCTACAAGCTCGTGATTCATTGCGGCGCGTGCATGTTGAACCGCCGCGAGATGCTAAGCCGCATCCTGCACTGCCGCCAAGCGGGCGTGCCCATCACGAATTACGGCCTGGCAATCGCCTATAGCCTGGGGATATTTGAGCGGGCGTTGGAGCCATTTCCGGGGGCGTTGGAGGCGTACAGGGCGGCGGGCAGGTGAACCGCAAATCCTTTGGTAATTTTACTATTCCTGGATATATGCCTTGCCGGAGACGCACATGTGGTTTTGGGGTGTGCGTGGGCAGAGCGTCCTTGGCTGTGCCACAATCCTCCTGGATTGTGGCCCTTCCCCCTGCCGCAATCCAGGAGGATTGCGGCACAAGCGGCGAGTCCTTTGGTGATTTTACTACTCCCGCTTGGCTTCGGCTTGGGGCTTTGGGGTGCCCATAGGCAGAGTGTCCTTGGCATGGACAACTGATGGACGCGCCTTATTGAGTTTTCAAAGAGCCACCTGCAAATCTGTGTTCATCTGTGTTTATCTGTGGCCAAGAGCCGTTCCGCGCCGGGGTTGGTGGACGGGGCGCTTGCTGGCGTGCGCGGTGCGGAAACGGCACTTGCTATTTTACGCGCTATGGCAGAAGGGCTTGCCGGGGTGCAGGCGGCGGCACAGGCGAGGATACCTGCCAGGGTGGCTGCGCTGGAAGGCTGAGGCTTCTGCGCGGCAGCCGGGGCGCAGGCGGGGACGCCTGCACCACAGTTTTGAGCTGCTTGGATTTGTGGTGCAGGCATCTTGCCTGCACTCAAGGCAGGCGCAGGCGGGACGCCTGCACCACAAGGCTGGACAGCCTGGGCCACCAGTTCCTGCATGCCAGGCATGAGCATTCCCTTTTCGCCACCCGCTCCTTCAAGCTGCTGATCGAATTGGACGGTCTTGAGCATGGTGTTGGCCATCCTCAGGTACTGAATGGCCTTCCGTACGGCGTCTCTGTCACCAGCCAAGGCGAGCATCAGCAGTTCCCTGGTGCAGGCTTCCCAAAGCCTGTACAGAGACATGGCGTTCCACTTCTGCCTGTTGCGGGCCAGCTCCGCCTCGACCTGCGCCGCGTTGAACTCCAGCACCTCCGCAAGCATCTTCTTGCCCTCCTCGGAATCGAGGTACTCCTCAAACGTCTTCCTTGCGAGATGCGCGTACTTCGGGTACCTGGTTCGCAGCATCCGCAGGGTTTCAGAGACGTTGCAGCCGAGCTTGGCGTGAATCTCGACGATGAACTGCCAGTCCTCCTGATCGTATTTCGGTTCCATTGACCTGCTCCTCCCGTAGGGCGATCCTCTGGATCGCCTGCCCTGTTGGCTCCGCAAGCGGGGCGAGCCAGGAGGCCCGCCCTACTGCCACACCTGCGTACCATCTATTATAGTATCATCATTCATTTAGATGTCAAGTACAAAACCAAAGAAAAAATGAATTTTAGTTCCACTGAGAGCGGCGGCGACCTGTCCCGTATTTTGCCTTTGGAGTGCGGCGGCTTGCCGCCGCTTTCAAAGCGGTGACAAGTCACCGCACTCCAAAGCGGCGGCAAGCCGCCGCACTCCAAAGCGATGGGGCTTTACTCCGCCGCGCCGCCGCCGTAAGATTGCCCTCGATGAACAAATCTGAAATCCTCTCCAGGCTGCGCGAAGACGACCCCAAGCGCCTGAAGGAACTTTGGCGTCTGGCCGATGAGACGCGCCGCGCGCACGTCGGCGAGGCCGTGCATCTGCGCGGGCTGATCGAAATCTCGAACAACTGCGTGCGCGAATGCGGCTACTGCGGTTTGCGCGCCGGCCACAAGACGCTCAAGCGTTATCGCATGAGCGCGGAGGAAGTCCTCGACTGCGCGCACAAGGCCGTCTCCTTCGGTTACGGCACAGTCGTCATGCAGGCCGGTGAAGACTACGGCATCACGGGGCCGTGGCTGGCGGAGGTGGTCCGGCGCATTAAGTCCGCAACGCCGCTGGCCGTCACGTTGAGCATGGGCGAGAGGCCCGAGCAGGATTTGGCGCTGTGGAAAGAAGCCGGGGCGGACCGCTATCTGTTGCGCTTCGAGACTTCCGATCCGGAACTTTACCGTCTCATCCATCCTTCGTTGCCAGACCGGGTTTCAGACCGGCTGGCCATCCTGCGGCAGCTCGGGGCCTTGGGCTACGAAGTCGGCAGCGGGGTGATGATCGGCATTCCAGGCCAGACTTATGACAGCCTCGCCAACGACATCCTGCTCTTCGCCGAATTGGACCTCGACATGATCGGCGTCGGGCCGTACATCTCGCACCCCGCCACTCCGCTGGGCACTGTGGACATGCACGAGCGAGACGCTCGTGGTACCACGGGCGTCCCGCCCGTGGAATGGAAACGACGGATTCCGCCGGGAGACCAAGCGCCCAACACTGAGCTTATGTGCTACAAGACCGTGGCCCTGACGCGGCTGGCCTGCCCCGAGGCCAACATCCCCAGCACCACCGCGCTGGCCACGCTGAACAAGGCCACGGGCCGGGAACTGGGCCTCAGGCGCGGCGCCAACGTTGTCATGCCCAATTTGACCCCGCTACAGTACCGCGCGCTGTATGAGATCTACCCGGCCAAGGCCTGCATCTTCGAGGACGCGCTGGCCTGCCACGGCTGCCTGAAGGGACGCATTTTGTCATTGGGGCGCGAGCTTGGCTCCGGCCCCGGCGGACGTGTCAGGCATTAGCCCGCATTCTTCACCGCAGAGACTCAGAGAGCGCAGAGAACAACAGGGAGAATCAACAGAATGGTTCTCGAAATTTTGTAACCGTTCAGTCCCCCCGGGCCACCCCCGTCCACGAGGGGAGTGAATGGGAAGAATGGGAAACAAGGGAACGATGGGAGGACTCATTATCATCTTCTTCCCATCTTTCCCATCCTTCCCATCCTTCCCATTCTTTCCATTCTCTAATGCCTCCTTTGGCCTTGGTCTTGCGGTCCTTCTTTCCGGCGCACGGAAGTGGCCGGCGCACCGGACAGAGCGCAGGGGAAACAGGATTTTTCCAGAAGTCCGGAAAAGCGGACAGCAACCGGGGAGGGAATTAACATGGCATTGAGCAGAGCCATTCCGTGTGTGAGCAGGCCCAGCGTTTTGCTCTTGGAGGACAACCCTCTACACGGGGCCTTGCTTCAGATGGTCTTGGAGGCATCGGGTATGGAGGTATTTAAGGCCTCTGCCGCGTCTGAGGCCGCTCGAATCGCAGGGAAACAGGCGCCAGACTTGATCCTGGTGAGTTGGGACACCGAAGGCCTGGATGGCCGCGCCTTGCTGGCTTTCCTGCGGCTAAGTGTGCCGGAGTTGGCAGGAGTCCCCGTGCTGCTGATGACCGACCGGAATATCAGCGGCACGTTGCGGATGGTGCTGGCCAAGGAAGGCTATCTCTGGATTCTGCAAAAGCCCCTTGTCCCCACCAGCCTGCCCAAGCTGATTCAGCGGACTATTGCGGATCATACTCGGAGGTTAAGAGGGAGCAGAGTGGGGCAACCGGTTCTCGGGCAGTTCGTGGGGTGCGGCGCCACGGCGTCGGGCTTTTATCTGCAAGCCGCGGGCTGAACGAAAGATCAGCCACAGAGGACACAGAGAACACAGAGAGGATTTTTGTTTAATCCATTTTCTCTGTGTCCTCTGTGTCCTCTGTGGCAGGAAGTGGTGTGTCAGCGTTTCAGCCCGACCACGGCACTGGACAGGTTGTCGAAGACCTCCAGCGCGTCCTTGGTCTTCAGGGTCTGGATCTTCTGCTGCAGGGCGTGCGTCAGGCTGCAGAGCGCGAACTTGGCGCCCGCTTCGTGCAGCCTGTCGCGCACTCCGGCCAACTCCTTGAAGCAGCCCGCGGAAAGATTGGACACGCGGCCGAGATCCATGACCACCGCCTGGGGATGCCACTCCAGCAGGGCCAGCAGTTCGTTCTTCAGATAGGCCTCGTTGTCGGCCTGCTCCGGCTGGACCACGGTGGCCACCAGCAGGCCGCCCTCGGACACCAGATCGCACAGCCCGCCAGGCGTATGTTTGGGCACCACGACGGCGAGTTCGCGCGTCTCGCCCGGATC
>Ga0187861_10002835_pt1 | contig 15923 bp, 9 predicted proteins | sample June2016WEW_10_1_3_FD_132986 | JGI IMG/M metagenome (GOLD analysis project Ga0187861, IMG submission 132986) | Peatland microbial communities from SPRUCE experiment site at the Marcell Experimental Forest, Minnesota, USA - June2016WEW_10_100 | ecosystem: Environmental > Terrestrial > Soil >...
GCGCCTGTACAGCTGCCGATGTGGATGAACGAAGGCATTGCAGAATACGCATCGTTGAAGTGGGATAATAATTCGGATATGTTTCTGCGCGATGCAACGGTGCACAATTATCTGCCGCCAATAGATTATCTCAGTGGATATTTTGCGTACCGCGGCGGGCAATCGGTATGGTATTACATTGCAAATAAATATGGCGAACAAAAGATTGCAGAAATATTCAGTCAGATAAAAGGTGCCCGTAGTATCGAAAAAGGGTTCAAATCTGCAATTGGTATGTCTGTAAAAGAACTTTCAGAACGTTGGCAAAAAGAACAAAAAGTGTACTACTGGCCGGATGTCGCAAAACGTGAAGAGCCAGCAGATTTTTCATATAAACGGATGACGAATCACACTAAGGACGGCAACTTCTATAACACCAGCCCTGCAATCTCGCCACAGGGCGACAAGATTGCATTTATCTCCGACCGAAATGATTATTTCGATGTCTATATAATGTCAGCAACGGATGGCGAGATTCTTGATAAGGTGGTAGGCGGGCAAAAGACAAATAATTTTGAAGAGATGCACTTGCTGACACCAGGAATCACGTGGTCGCCGGACGGAAAGAAACTTGCACTTGCCGTAAAGGCAGGTGAACGCGACGCTATATTTCTTGTAGATGTTGAGTCCGGCAAACAAGAAAAAATTCATCTTGATTTAGACGGTGTGTTTTCGGTGAATTGGAGTAACGATGGTAATTTACTTACATTTGTCGGCGTTAAGTCGCCGCAATCCGATATTTATATTTACAATATAAATACTAAAGAAGTGAAAAATCTTACGAACGACATTTTCTCTGATAGCGACCCGATATTTTCACCTGATGATAAAACGATTTATTTTGCGTCCGATCGTGGAGATATAACATCGCCAACTGTGATATCGAAGAACTTCAAAATCTGGAAATACGATTATGCACAAACCGATTTATTCTCGATCGATATTTCCTCTGGTATTATTCGACGAATCACCACACAGCCCAATGGCAGCAAAACTTCGCCTGTCATCTCGCCGGATGGCAAAAAGATTTTGTATATCGCTGATTTGAATGGCATCAACAATATCTACGCGCAGGAATTAGATTCCGGCAAGTACTATCCTATTACTAATTCCATTAGCGGGCTGTATCAGCTCTCGCTTTCACACGACGGATCCAAATTAGTGTTCGCATCTCTTAATGAAGCAGGGTTTGATATTTACTTGATGCTACGTCCATTAGAACGAAAACTCAATGTTATGTCGCTTGAGCCGACTGAATTTTACAAAATGAAATACAAGCTTCCGCGTGAAGAGAAGCCTAAAGAACTTGTCGCTCTTGCTCCATCCTCCGATACAATTGCCGTACGTAGCAATGTTGCTGTGGTTGTCGATACAGTTGGGGCGGAAGCAACATATCATTCAAGTGTAAAAGCCGATCTTTCCAGTTTTGTTTTTTCACCGGATGTAATGCATGATACAACGAATGTGCCACCGCCGATTTCACAAGTAGAAATTACGGACAATCAGGACGTCGATAGCAATTATATCCCGCACCGTTACAAGCTGAACTTCTCGCCTGACCTTGTCTATGGCGCGGCGGATGTTAATACTTTTTACGGATTAGAAGGAAGCACGATTCTGGCTTTTAGTGATATGCTTGGCGATCATCAAATTATTTTTCAAACGAATTTGTTGATTGATCTCAAGAATAGCGATTATGGACTTTCATACTATTATTTACCTGGGCGCATTGATTGGGGATTCCAAGCTTTTCATGACGCAAAGTTTCTGTATCTAAGTCCACAGGGTTCATTATATGATACTCTCTATCGATTCGAAACGTGGGCCCTTGGCGCTATAGCGTCCTATCCGATAGATCGATTCAATCGCATTGATTGCTCTTTAATGTGGCTAAATCTCTCACGAGATAATTTGGATAATACTTCCAGCCCTTCGCAGCAGCGCTCGCTTATAATGCCGCTTGTTAGTTATGTGAATGACAATTCTATTTGGCAAGGGGAATGGTTTGGCCCCAACAACGGTTCACGCTTCAACTTTACATTTTACGGCACACCGAAGTTAGGCAATGACGGATTGGATATGCAAACAGTTACAGCAGACTATCGAAGATACTCAAAATTGGCGAAAGAATTTATCTTTGTCTATCGTCTCTCCGGCGGAATGAGTATCGGAAGTAATAGGCAAAATTTTCTCCTTGGCGGAACGGAAGGATGGATGAATTATCATCTTGCGACGAACGAAATTCCTATAAACAATGTTGAGGATTTTGCATTTCTGACACAGGTACTTCCATTGCGTGGATATGATTATGCTCAGCAAATTGGAACCAAGTTTGCTGTAACAAATGTGGAATTCCGTTTTCCGCTACTGAAGTATCTTATCTTTGGTGCAGTGCCGATTGGTTTTGCCAATATTCTTGGTACAGCATTCGTTGATATGGGATCTGCGTGGAGCGATGATCATTTATGGAAGGCATTCTGCAAAGATCCTAACGATGGCTCGATTGTAACGCAAGATTTACTAATTGGAACCGGTGTAGGAACGCGGCTCTTCCTTTTTGGCTTACCGATCCGCTTTGATATCGCATGGAGATTTAGGGTAGGAAGTTTCTCAGAGCCATATTACTATTTCGCCCTAGGCCCTGATTTCTAAGGTAAACGCCCGACATCTATCAATGTTCAAATAAAAGAAGATGTTCCATTATTTACTCAGGTTGGTTAAATCCTAACCTAATCTTCTGTGTTCCCGGGAGAAGTCCACGTTTAAGAAAAAGCTTCTGTCCTTCCGATGTAGATACATAGGTACCAAAACCCGTCGCCAAATTAATTTGCCCTCTCGTATACATATAAATCGCACGCTTGAGTGGATAATAATTTCTGTAAATATTTGCAGCGTGAGGTGAGAAAAATTTTCCAATCGTTTCAGCCGGTACTGCAAATGTTGTGTCTGTATCTTCAGTAGTTCTGCCGAGGTTGAGAATTCGCGCTTCTGACTTTGCCGAATCAATCCAAACTAACGTCACAAAACCGAGTGCAAGCGGATCTTTTTCTACCGATCGAAGCGTTTGAATATCCGAACTTGTGCGAGTAAATTTTGTCGAGATACCAGTTTGCTTCAATAATCGTCGGTAAAGATATTCTGTTACATCCGATGAATCATGACAGTAAATCTTAATCGTGCCTTTCATCGGTTTGGTAAGCGGTTCCCATCGCGTTATCGTTCCTGATAATATTTTTTGGATCTCCGTTGTCGTCATTTCAACTGTCTTGTTCTTTGGATGTACGACAGCAACAATAGCATCGTAAGCGATAATCAACTCGTCTAGGTCAGTAGAAGAAACTTTTTTTGCCTGTTCCTTTTCCGCTTGCGACAATGGATGTGTAAGAAAAGCAATGCGTGCGGTGTCTATAACGAAGTGGCGGGCAGCTGTCTCAGTAGAGACAATAGTGTCCGTTATGTATGCGCCATTTGCTTGATAGAGATTTAGAAATTCGCTTACTTCGTCAATCATCACGGGAGCGATAGATTCTGGAATGAAAACGTGCAACTTGCCTTTTGTTGTAGTTTCCTTTTCTTCAGTATTGCAGCCAAGAAAAAGAGCAATAAAGCAAACAAAGCAGAGAGAACGCATAGGATATTCCTTCCCGATAAAAATATTAGGATGTTGCAGGAGAACTCTCTGTGGCGCACTCTTCCACTCGCTGTAACAGAATAAGCCCGGTGAGTAGAAAGAGTCCGACAGAAAGAATGGCAAACCGTTGATTGAAATACGACGAAACGAATCCAAAAACGATTGGCCCAAGTACTGCAGATGCTTTTCCAAAGAATGAATAGAATCCAAAAAATTCTGTTTTCTTTTCCTGTGGAGTGATGATAGACATCATACCCCTGCTGGTTGATTGAGAAGAACCGAGAGCTAATCCGGCAAACACGCCGAGTCCATAGAACATCCACTTATTTTGAATGAAATATGCAATTATGACTATGCTCAGCCAAAGGAGCAAAGTGATACTGAGCGTCCGTTTATGAGTAGTATGATCTGCCCAGATACCGAAAATAATAGAACCAAAAATAGCGGAAGTTTGCACCATGGCAAAGTAAATGACAATTTCACTGAGATCCATCTTGAGCGTTTCGCGTGCAAAGATAGAAGAAAATACGATGATAGTATTCACGCCATCGATATAAATAAAATATGAAATCAGAAAGCGTGCAATGTTTCGGTACCGAGGAAATTGCCGATATGTGGTTCGGAGCCGAGAAAAACCAATTTTAATAAAGTCTAACTTTAAACTCCCGGTTCGTTGTTTATCAGGAAGAAAGAAAAACAATGGCAGTGAGAATACGAAAAAGAAAGCAGCGGCAATAATAAAACTAAGGCGAACGTTAAAAAGATTGTCCGCGCTGAATCCACCTGCATATAACGGAAATACTACAGCAAGTGAAACGAGCGATCCAACATATCCAAGTGCGAATCCATAGCCTGAAACACGGCCATAACTTCGGACAGTTGTTATTTCCGGAAGGAACGCATCATAGAATACGAGCCCCGCTTCGAACCCGATATTTGAAATAATAAGTAGTGCCATCCCCATAAAGATCATTCCAGTATGCACAAAGAAAAGACTCGACGTTGCAAGAACGCATAGCGCTGTGAGAATACCAAGAAATCGTTTTTTACCGGTGCCATAATCAGCAACAGCGCCGAGAATGGGAGAGAAGAGCGCCACGATTAACATGGAAATACTAAACGCGGAACCCCACAAAAAATCTCCCCGATTGCTGCTTTGTGCAACAATTTCTTTGAAGTATAGTGGATAACCAACGGTTAGAATCAGAACGTAAAACGCTGTGTGCGCGAAGTCGAACAGCGCCCATGAAAAGATTTGCCAACGTGTCGCTGTATGGAAAGCTGGAGAATAAAGGGTGCTTCTCATCTTTGCTTGGATTGTTTGTTCACCCCTTTGTTCACCAATCCTCTTCCTGATTTCTTTATGCGGCCATCCCTTTTTAGATCATCAAGAATTGAGTCGAGCACGCCATTAACAAATTTATCGCTTTTCTCGGTACTGAAATCACGAGCAATTTCTATGGCTTCGTTGATAGTGACTTTTGGTGGAATGTCATCGAAGTACAATAATTCGCATATACTCATTCTCAGTACAATCCGGTCAATAATAGCAAGGCGGTTAAACTCCCAATGTTCTATCCGCTGACGAATCAAATCATCCAGTTCTTTATTGCATTCAATAACCTTAAGGATTAACTGTTTTGCGAAGGTAAACGATGCTGGCTGTTTCTCCAAATCAGCAACAATGTTCTCAATGATAAATTGGATAGGTTCATGAGAAAGTTCGTACGCATAAAGCGCCTGCAAAACCCGTTCTCGTACTACTCGTCGTCGGAGAGACATAGCATTATCAATAAAAGAACTCATAAATGGAATGAATATGCTGCACGGCTATAACTTATGGAAAAAATGGGAGGGAGGCAACAGGTGATTTATATAAGCGGTATGCGGAAATCAGCGACTGCAACTAGAAAATGTAACTCTACTTCATCGGCCACTTGCCCTCAATTTTTCGCGTTATTGCCGGGAGAAATTCTGATTCGTGTGCGATAAAGGAAAAATCTGCATTCAATAACTCCGCAAAATCGTACTTTTGGCGCAATGCTTTTTCTAACGCAGAAAATGTTTTCTGCACGTCACGCTGGATAGAATAGAGTTCCGCACTTCGAAACAAAATTTCAGGTGAGTTGTTATTGATCTGCGATGCCTTGTTCATTGCTATTTCGCCATCAGAAAAATTTCCGAGCCGCGATTGGAATAGACCGACATATGAAAGAGCTTTAGCATCTTCAGGATTAGTTTCAATTGTTTGCTCCGCTATTGCTAATCCATCTTCCAACCACTTTTGTGCGGCATTGATTTGGAGTGAGAGCTGGTAGGCGCGTCCAATCCAATAATGGTATCGATAATCTTTGGGAGAAGTAAGAAGCTTTTGCCGGAAATATTCAATAACCCTGTCATAATTTCCTTCATTGAGCCAAATATTCTGAATAAAATTAACTGTCAGGGCTTCCTCATCTTCTCCAAATAATTGTGCTTGTTTATAAGATATTTCTGCGGCAGAGTATTCCTGTTTCATCTGTTGAGTTATTGCAATTGTTAAATGTGATTTTGCGTTTATTGGATCGTATAAAATGGCGTTTGAGGCATACATAGAAGCGTCATCGAACTTTCCGGCGACGATGGAAAGAGAGGTAAGTTCCCTATAACATTCCGGATCTTGTGGAAGTAAAGCCACACTCTGCGCTACGGAAGACAGAGCTGTATTATAATTCTGCTGAAGACGGGCGCAGATTGCAAGAACCTTGTAGGCAAGAGCAGTGTTAGGAGAATACTGCAACGCGCGTTGTGCGTATTCGGAGGCAGACTGAAGAAACTGTGAATTTTCTGTTGTAGAGAACATACGTAACTTAATATCAGCGAGCATTGCATACGCCAGACCGAAGGAAGGTTCCATTTGTATCGCTGCAAGCAATAGAGCTTTTGCAGAATCTATTTCTGCGCTGGAGTTTAGTTGTAGCAGATGAAGGGCTTTCAGATATTTTTCAAATGCATTAACATTAGAAATCTGTGCTATCTCTGGTAGTTTGGATTTTATTTCCATTTTCTCGATAACTTTTTGCAGAATGTTTGCCCGCATTTCACTAAGCGTAGATATCTGTCCCTCCACCGATCCAACAAAGATAACCTTCTGTTGATCTGGATTGAATAATCGTATTAGCAAAGTGTAGTTCCCACGATATTCTTGAACGGTTAACATCACTAGATAACTTGCAGGAAACAGAGATGTGATCTTTTGAATGTGCGCTTGATCAGGAATGTATAAAAGTGAAGAAGATGGTGCGATAACAGTCAAGTGTTCGCATTGTGAAAAATCTTCTGCCAGTAGAACTGGAATCGCATCTAATACATCAATATTGCTCGTATCGTGTGGAGCATTCATAAGTTGTAAAACGGCAATTGACGCCTTCTTGGGGAATATGATATCCAATAGTTTTGGGATACCAAACAATGCCATTCCAAACACTATGATCACGGCCGCAGCATAGTACAGTCTCTTACGCCGAGATTTATGATCGATTTGTTGGCGGTGATATGCTTGCTGCCGTCTTTGTTCTTCTACCTTTTGTTGAAGTTTAGCAAGCTCATGAGCGCGCTGCTCCTCATGCGCCTGCTTCGCTTGAATGCGCAACAGCTCCGCCTTTGCCTGTTCAGTCTGATGGATACTCTCTTCTAATCGTCGCGCTTCGGAATGGTTCGGGTCAATAACAAAGAGTTCGTGTAATGTAAATGTTGCTTCGGTGAATTTCTCTTCTTGAAGAAGTGCTCGCGCCTGTTCAAGCAGTTCTTCAATATGCCGCTCTTCGTTAGATGCCTGTTTAGGAGCTTTTTCTAATCGTGTGGTTCTCTTTCTTTCCTCAAGCCGGTAGCGCTCTTCCTCAATTTGCGCAATGAGTTGTTGGGCGCCAACGTGCAATGGATGGAGGCGGAAGATTTCATTTACTTCACTTTCAGCCGCATCTAATTGACCTTCTGCAAAAAGCTCATTAGCTTTTTGCAGATACTCTTGCATTATTTTTTCTTGTTCTTCTGCTGCTTTTTTGCGTTCAGCGTTGATGCGCTGCTGAGGATCGAGTTTATATATTATGTTTAATTCTGCCTCAGCTTCGTTTGTTTTACCTTCTTCATAGTATTTCTCGGCTTTCGCGTAATGTTCAGCAATTTCTTTTTTCTGCTCTTCTTCTCTCTTTTCGAATCCTTGCTTGGCCCGTTGCTTCGCTTCTTCAACATGCCTGGCTTCGAGTGCTTCTTCGGTTTCTACCTTCTGCGCCAACTCTTCCTGATTATGTGCCAGTGTTTCTAACGCTTTGGCAGAGGGTGTTGAAAATTCAGCAATGCTATCTATTAAGATTTCATACACTTCTACATGTTCTGGTATGTTCTTCAATTGTTGAGGACCGAGTGGAAAAACGCGCAGCTGTATTTTATTACGTACCTGCTGGTATACATCTTGTGAAATCCAAATTCGGTTCGGTCCTGCCATCGCTTCAATACGCGATGCGATGTTCACGCCATCACCAATAATATCTTCATCACGAATGATCACGTCGCCAAGATGAATGCCCACGCGAATTTCGATTTTATCTAATTCCGACTTTTTCTTATTGAAATGTGAGAATCGATTTTGCGCTTCAATCGCGCATCTTACCGCATTAACAGCGCTAGCGAAATCAATCATAAACGAATCGCCGATGGACTTTATGACACGTCCATCAAATTTTGCAGCGAGTACACGTAAAAGCGCGTCATGTGTTTTCAATAACTCAAAAGCATTAGTTTCATTCTTAGCCATCTTTTTAGAAAAGCCTTTGATGTCTGTGAACATAATCGCAGTGAGTTTGCGGGTTTCAATGTCGGTTGGAAACATCATTATAATGTGCACTTTAATGAGAAATCGTATATCATCGTATAAAACCCAACTATTTAAAGATAGGTGTGGAGAGATTGAATGTCAACACTTGCAAAGAAAAAAGGTTAGGGATTCTAAGCGGAAAAAGCAGAAGAATCGTAAAGTGGAGTAATACTTTTCTCCAAAAATCGAAATTAGTTGTTCAATTAATATAGTATTTCTGTATATACTCCCCCAGCATCCTATCCGAACTAAACTGCGACAACAGTGTCTGCATTGCGTTGCGGATACGTTTCAACCACGTGTGCGGAATACCCCGCTCGTCACGATCATAAAACTCTGGAATAACCGATTCGGAAAGGACTTTAACCAAACTTTCAAAATCATGTTCATCTTGTGTTTCCAAATCGACTTCATTTTGGTCGTCACCGATATTCCAACCATTTATGCCATTGTATCCTTCACGCCACCAACCATCCATAATGCTCAGATTCAAGCCACCGTGAATGGTGATTTTCATGCCGCTCGTTCCGCTAGCTTCGAGTGGACGGCGCGGAGTATTCAGCCATACATCGGCGCCGGAAATAAGATGACGAGCTACATTAATATCATAATTTTCAAGGAAGACTACCTTTCCGTTTAACTCTGGTTGGCGCGATATTTCTATGATGCGTTGAATGAATCGTTTGCCTTCGTTATCATGTGGATGCGCTTTGCCAGCGAAGATGATTTGAATCGGATGCTGAGTATCTGTAAATAATGGAATGATTTTTTCCAAATGCCGAAACACTAACGGTGCGCGCTTGTAGGTTGCGAATCTGCGGGCAAATCCGATCGTCAATGCGTCGGGAGATAAGATATGGCTTGTTGCAAGAGATGTGCCGCCCATGCGAATATATTTTTGTCGACGGGCGTAATCCACTAAATCGCGCCGTAATGAATAACGCAATGCCCAGAGTTCTTCGTCGGTGGCAAGCTCGTTCTCCGTTATTTTCTCCCAAAACTTCGGTTCCATTAACTTAGCAGTCCAATCAAAACCAAGCCGTTTGTTCCAGAAATCGTGCGCATGTGCAGTTGCCCATCCCGGTGTGTGGACACCGTTGGTTACATATCCGATGGGAACATCATCTACCGGTCTTCCAGGAAATAATTCTTTCCACATTTCTCTGCTCACATGCCCGTGCAATTCGCTGACGCCATTTGCTGCGCGAGACATCTTTATGGCAAGCACTGTCATTGTAAATGGTTCATTCGTCTCAGCAGGATGAACACGACCGTAAGACATTAGGACTTCGTGCGATAATCCTGTGGGATTCCAGAATTTGCCAAGCGCATATGTCATCAACTCAGAATTGAATCGGTCGTGTCCTGCTTGTACAGGTGTATGAGTTGTGAAGACGCACTTTGAACGAACCGCTCGTTCTGCCTCTTCCTGGTTTTTTCCGGATTTTAATTCTTGCTTAAGTAATTCCAGTACTAGAAATGCGGAATGCCCCTCGTTCATATGAAAAACAGATGGCGTTATCCCTAATGATTGCAGAAGCCGTACACCACCGATGCCAAGAACAATCTCTTGCCCAATGCGCGTGTCTATATTGCCTCCGTACACCGTGGCTGTTAATCCCTGGAAATGTTGATCATTCTCTGGAAGATTTGTATCGAGCAAATATAGAGTTACCCGTCCGACATGGACAGCCCATGTTTGAAAGTACACCGTGCTGTGTCCGATTTCGACAGAGTTGAGTAATCGGCCGCCTTCGGGTTGAAGCACAAGTTTCATCGGAAGACTATCTGTATTATTTAGAGGATATAATTCTTCCTGCCAACCATCGGCATTTATTCGTTGTTGGAAATATCCTTGGCGATAAAATAGTCCGATACCAACGAAAGGTATGCCAAGATCGCTTGCAGATTTCGTATGATCGCCGGAAAGAATGCCGAGACCACCGGAATAAATCGGCAGTGATTCATGTATGCCGAATTCAGCGCTAAAATATGCGACTGGGTTCTTCAACGTTGACGCATGGTGTCTCGCCCACGTTGAGGGCTCCGCTATATACAAATCGAATTCTTCCAGCACATTGTGCACACATCGAGAAAACTCATGGTCTCGCAGCCGGGCTTCTAATTCCCATTCGGATATATCTTGCATTACTTCAACAGCGTTGTGATTGGAATACCGCCATATAAGCGGTGAAAGTTCGTTAAAAAGAGCTTGGGCTTCCGGATTCCATGTCCACCACATATTTCTAGAAAGAGCGCGTAGGCGTTTTGCAAGGGAAATGTGAGAGTGATTTTTCAACTTGAAGATTGTCGGCATTTTACCTCTGTTCATTGATTCAATATTACGCTATTAAGAATGCGAAATAATTGCTAAAAAAACCAAATGGAAATGAATCTATGAAAAACGAAAAGCGCGAACCCGTAAGTCCGCGCTTATGTTAGAATTTAATTCCGAATTTGTTCCTATATTTTTCGAGGCACACCAAGAACACAGCGAACTGTATCGCGTGCGATCAGCAGTTCTTCATTGGTCGGGATAACGAACACTTTTATGCGGCTTTTCTTTGTGCAGATTTCCCCTTCTTTGCCACCGACCTTTTCGGCATTTAGTTGTTCGTCGATTTCGATGCCAAGCCATTCGAGATTGGCACAAATGCGCTGCCTGATAACTGCGGAATTCTCACCAATACCTCCTGTGAAAATGACGGCATCAGCACCATTCATTTCTGCTAGATATGAACCGAGATATTTCTTTGCACGTTGCGCAAAAATGTTGATGGCGAGCATAGCACGGCGATCCTGATGATTTTCTGCTTCGTCCAACAAATCCCGCATATCGTTCGTTAAACCGGAAAGGCCGAGTAACCCAGATTGTTTATTAAGTAGATTGCTGATTTCGCTCATCGACATACCTTCTTTATGCGATAGAAACTCAAGCACCGCGGGATCGATATCGCCGCTACGCGTTCCCATTACCAATCCTTCCAATGGAGAAAATCCCATCGATGTATCGAAAGATGCTCCATTCTTGATGGCACATGCCGAGCACCCGTTACCGAGATGCATAGTGATTATGTTGGTCTGTTCACGTGTCTTGCCAGTTAACTGCCGATATCGAAATGCCACATAACGGTGCGAAGTTCCATGAAATCCGTATCGTCGTATTTTATGTCGTTGATAAAGTTGGTACGGAATAGCATACAGAAAAGATGACTCCGGCATTGTAGAATGGAATGATGTATCGAATACTGCAATTGCTGGAACGCCTGTCCCAAGAAGTTCGCGAGCAGCATTAATACCTTTTAGGTTTGCCGGATTATGTAATGGAGCAAGGTCAATGCAGTCCTCGATTCCGCGAATTACTGAGTCGTCAATGATGATAGATTTTGTGAACAGTTCAGCACCGTGCACAACGCGATGCCCAACGGCGTGAATGTCCGAAAGCGATTGAATGCCAGGAATTTGAGCATCGGCAGAGATAATCCATTTAACGATATGGTCAAGTGCCGCTTTATGATCGCGCAAAGGAGCTACATGTTTTATCGGAGCTTTGCCAGCAGCTTGAAATGTAACTAATGCCTGATTACTGATCCGTTCAATGAGACCTTTTGCAAGTTGTTTATCCGCATCTTTCTCGATCATCTCAAGATCGGTTTGAATGATTTGGAATTTTAAAGAAGAACTGCCGCAGTTTAAAACAAGAATATTCATATGGTCAGTCTTAAGTTTTAGTTGATAAAAGAAGTAACGATTCCTGTTAGGAATTAAATCACTAAGTTGTCAAAAGAACGTTTCAAACTTACGGCTTTGTTGCTGAAAACTCAAGTTAGGTTTATTTCATTTTACGGGTTTTTTCAGCTATCTTCATGACAGTAATTTATGAATCCATTTATCAAATAATTCATTACTTCTTGAAAAAATTCACACTCAAACCACTTCCCGGCGATCATCTTCACCTCATTCAACCGCAGAACCTGCGCATTAACTATCAACAGGAGTTGAATTCGGCACAGTACGAGGCGGCTACGTCGGTCCATGGTCCGCATCTCATCATAGCCGGAGCGGGAACTGGAAAAACGCGCACAATTGTATACCGCGTGGCATATCTTGTGGAGTTAGGCGTAAAACCAGATTCTGTGCTGCTGCTCACGTTTACACGAAAAGCTGCGCAAGAAATGCTGCGTAAGGCATCGATATTATTAGACAGCCGATGTGATCAAATCTCTGGAGGAACATTTCACTCCTTCGCGAATAGTGTTTTGCGGAAGTATGCTGATCAACTGGGTTATGAAAGTAATTTCACTATTCTTGATCAGACAGATGCCGAAGATGTCGTCAATCTCATTCGGACACGACAAAAATTAGATACGAAAGAAAGACGCTTCCCGCGTAAGGAAACGCTTTACGACCTCTACAGCCGCTCTTTGAATACGATGACATCAGTGAAAGAATTACTGGCTATGGATTATCCACAGTACCTTGAAATCGAAACCGACATCGTGGCGCTCCATACCGCTTACGTGAAATATAAGCATGAACATAATCTGATGGATTACGATGATCTGCTGCTCAATCTTGCAGTGCTTCTCCGTAAGAACGAAGCCGTGCGCGCAACACTCTCCGATCGCTACAAATATATTATGGTGGATGAATATCAAGACACGAATAGACTGCAAGCGGAGATTGTGAAGCTGCTGGCATTTAAGCACCGAAACCTGATGGTTGTTGGTGATGATGCGCAGTGTATTTACTCCTTTCGCGGCTCTACGATTCAGAATATCCTTTCATTCGGAAAAGAATTCAAGGATTGTAAAATTATTAAATTGGAAGAAAATTTTCGAAGCACGCAGCCGATTCTGAATTTGGCAAATGAAATCTTATTGAAGGGCGGAGGAAGATTGGATGAGACTAAGAAGCGGTAGTGCGATGTTCAATTGCCGAAAGAATACCAAACCACTAATGAACAATGATCAGTTATCAATTACAAATTACTTTTTCCTTTTGACTTGGCACTTTTAACTTGAACTAATGTACACAAAAGAACTTTTCACAAAAAAAACTGGCGGAAACCTACCGCAGCTTGTTTCAGCACAAACGGAAAACCAGCAATCACGTTATGTCGTGCAGAAGATTCTTGAATACCGCGAAATGGGTATTCCACTGGAAGAAATGGCTGTCCTGTTCCGCTCATCGTTTCATTCATTTGATTTGGAAATTGAGATGGCAAAAGCGAACATTCCATTTCTCAAATTTGGCGGATTTAAGTTTATTGAAACAGCGCACGTGAAGGATGTTATTGCCTACTTGCGCGTGCTGGAAAATCCACGCGATGTGGTCTCGTGGAATCGCATTCTTTTGTTGATTGACGGTGTCGGTCCGCGCACAGCGGAAAAAGTTGTGGATGATATTCTCAAGCGGCGCGTTGGTCTGGCGAAGGAATTCAAAGAAGCGGTCACAGCTACGACGAAGTTCTGGATGGACTACGGCAGTTATCCGGACAATGTCCGTAAGTTATTCAATATGCTAAAAGATGTTGCCGCGCCTAATATTTCTCCAGCAGAAAAGACATTCCACATTCTTCAATACTACGAACCGATTCTACGTACGAGGTATGAAGATCATTTAAAAAGGGAAAAAGATCTCGATACATTTCAGAACATCACCGAGCGTTACAAGTCGGTGGATGAGCTGCTGACCGATCTCGCGCTTGAACCGCCGAATGAAAGCATTGCCGACATCGAATCACCAGGTCCAGAAATAGAATATTTGACGCTTTCGACCATCCATAGCGCCAAAGGGCTAGAATGGAATACCGTGTTTGTTATCTATGCACTCGAAGGAAGATTCCCGACCATGCGTTCTGCTGCAAGTGATGAAGAAATGGAAGAAGAACGTCGCTTGATGTATGTTGCTTGCACGCGCGCAAAAGAACATCTTATCATCACATATCCGATGAATATCTATGACCGTGAGAGCGGTTTAATACTCACAAAACCATCGCGATTTATTGAGGGTATTGGTGAGAATATGTTGGAACCATGGGTGGTGGAATGACCAATAAAATAATTTCCTAAAAGAATTTAATTGACAGAAAACAAATTACCAAATTGCCCAATCACAGAGTCGAAAAGTCCCAAATGCGTCATCCTTGCTGCCGGTGCCTCTACACGTTTGCGCCCATTAACGGACGAGGTGCCCAAATGTTTGCTGAAAGTTGGCGGGAAAACATTACTTGAACGAACTATCGAGAATATTCTCGCCACCGGAATAAAAGAAATTGCCATAGTTGTTGGTTACCGGGCGGAGATAATTCGTGATTTTGTGAAACAACATTTCCCACAGCAGAGAATTCGCTTGATTCTAAATCCCAACTATGCTAGAACAAACAACGCTTACTCGCTCTTGCTCGCACGTCGATTTCTGGAAGATAGAAATGGAAAAGTGAATAATGATTTGCTCCTGCTTGACTCAGATATTCTGTTTTCTGGCAAATTATTGCCGTACCTCTTAAATGTCGTAGTAAAAAATAAAGTTGCAGTTCGTATATCGGGTGAGCATAACGAAGAAGAGGTTCAGGTTGCAGTAAATCCTAATGGGAATATTAATTTCATCGGTAAAAAATCGAGTCTCATCAAAACGCCCTGCGAGTCAATCGGGATTGAAATGTTTTCTGCAGACGCTGCTGCAAGATTATTTTCTATTTTAGAAAGGCGTGTACGGGATGGACAAGGTAAGTCTGAATTTTATGAAGCAACATTTCAAGAATTGATCGACAAAGGCGCCGTGCTGAAAGCTGTGGATGTGAGTGCATTTCCAACAATAGAGATTGATATTCCAAAGGATCTCGAACTTGCAGAGCGGCTAAAGGTTGACGAATAGAATGTATTCCTATCGCAATTCTATCAAATCTAGTAAGTCTGACGAATTCATCAACACATATTTGCTTCGTCCGATCGCCGGTATTATTGTCTGGGCGCTCTATTATACTCCGATTACGCCAAATCAAGTTACCATTATTTCAATCTTATCGGGTATTATTGCCGCACTCTTCTATCTAAAAGGAACAGCAATCGCATTCGTTATTGCTGGACTGCTTGTTACATTGAAAGATATTCTTGATTCCGCTGATGGACAGCTTGCACGAGCTAAACAACAACAAAGTCGTAATGGAAGATTCTTGGATTCCATCGGTGACTTTGTAGTGGATGCCGCCGTCTTCGGCTCTATCGGGTGGACATTGTATAAATTGAATAATAATTGGTTGATGCTGTTTTTGGCTTTACTCGGCATCATCGGAATATCTTTGCGAGTATCATATCATGTGTTTTATCAAGTGCACTTTCTTCATTTACAAAAACAATATCAAAACAATCGCATTACAGAAGAAGTTCAGAAAGAAGA
>Ga0187861_10002838_pt1 | contig 15918 bp, 14 predicted proteins | sample June2016WEW_10_1_3_FD_132986 | JGI IMG/M metagenome (GOLD analysis project Ga0187861, IMG submission 132986) | Peatland microbial communities from SPRUCE experiment site at the Marcell Experimental Forest, Minnesota, USA - June2016WEW_10_100 | ecosystem: Environmental > Terrestrial > Soil >...
AGCGTGTTCGGAGCAGGTCGTCCCGAAGGATTTCGGGGCCATCGGTTTCAGTTTTGGTGTGGTAGAGCAGCTCCGAACGCGCCAGCGTGTTCGGAGCAGGTCGTCCCGAAGGATTTCGGGGCCGTTGGCTCCAGTTTTTTGGTCGTGCTAGACGGGGAGGTAGCGGTTCCCTGCACCAGCAACCCGCTATAGCTGGGTCGAATTCCTCGCCGAGGCGGCGATGTGGGCGGGCAAACCGCGGGGCGGCGTTGAGGGCCGGGTCCGATGCAATGGTTGCCTGCGAACCCCGCCAGGGTCGGAAGACAGCAACGGTAAGCTTGATGTTCCATGTGCCGTCGGGGTGCCTGGTCGGAGCTTTAACCGCGGCGCGCGAGCCGATGTCGGTTGTCGACGCGAGGTGCACGGCCGTTTTTTCGGTGTGGTGAGTTTCTCGAGTTATACCGCATGGCACAGCAATATCAGGTCCTGGCGCGGAAATGGCGTCCACAGCAGTTCGACGACGTGGTGGGGCAGGAGCATGTCACCACGACGTTGAAGAACGCCGTGGGCCAGAACCGCCTGGCGCACGCCTATCTCTTCGTGGGTCCGCGCGGCATCGGCAAGACGTCGACGGCCCGGATTTTCGCCAAGGCGCTGAACTGCGTGAAGGGGCCCACGGTCACGCCGTGCGACGAGTGCGACAATTGTCGCGAGATCACGAACGGGACATCGCTCGACGTGCTGGAGATCGATGGGGCATCCAATAACGGTGTTGAACAAGTTCGGGAATTGCGGGACACGGTCCGCTATGCGCCCGCCCGCAGCAAGTTCAAGATCTATATCATCGACGAAGTCCACATGCTCACGACGCAGGCATTCAACGCGTTGCTCAAAACGCTCGAAGAGCCGCCGGCGCATGTGAAGTTCTTCTTTGCCACGACGGAACCGCAGAAAGTGCTGCCGACGATTCTGTCGCGGTGTCAGCGGTTCGATTTGCGGCGGATACCGGCGAACCTGATCGTCAAGCACCTCAAGGCTATCGCGAAGGATGAGAAGGTGGTGATCGACGACAAGGCCTTGGCGGCGATCGCGCGCGGGGCCGAAGGCGGTTTGCGCGACGCGCAAAGCACGCTCGACCAGCTCATCGCGTTTTGCGGCAACAAGATTGCCGAGGCCGACGTGCTGTCAGTGTTCGGGCTCGTCGCGCACGACCAGATCGCGGCGCTGACGGACGCCATCATCGATGGCGAAACGATCAAGGCGTTGAAAGTGTTGAAAGAGTTGGACGAGATCGGCAAGGACTTGCAGCGGCTCGCGGCAGATTTGCTGGATCATTATCGGAACCTGCTGGTGGTGACCCTGGGCGAGGAAGGAATCGGGTCTTTGCAGTTGCCCGACACGGAGTTGGGGTTGCTTAAGGCGCAGGCGAAACGCACGGACTCCGACGCGGTGCTGCGCATCATCGACGCGCTGGCGGCAGCAGAGGGGCGGCTCCGCTACGCGCTATCGAAACGCGTGTTCTTCGAGATCGCGCTGGTGAAGGCGGTCAAGGCGCGGGATATGACGGGCATCGACGGTGTGTTGAAGAAGCTGAACGAGTTGAAGGCTGGTGGCGCAGTGACGGCAGTCCCGGCGGCGACTCAGCCCTCACCCGAGCGAGCCCGGCCGGCCCTTGCGGCTGAGACGGCGGCCCCGACAACTTCCGCCGCTCTCGACGAGGCGTGGGACTATGCGGTCGAACACCTCGGGAAAGTGGTTCCCATGGCGAAATCATATCTGGTGGGCACGCGTCCGCTCGGTTTGCAGGGAAATGTGCTGGTGGTCGGATTCGATCCTGAGTTTGCCGACCGCAAGGAGTTGGCCGACCGTCCGCGCAACATCGAAGTGTTGCGGGCGAAGTTGAAGGAGAAGTTGCGGATGGACGTGACGCTGAAGTTTCAGGCAACGGAAGGGGGCACCGCACCGACACCGCGAAAGGCGTCGGCACCCGTTCCGGCGAAACCCGCAACTGCGGGTCACTCAGCCGCGGCAGGCAAGCCGTCGGATTCTGCAAAAAAAAACATCGATGACTTCAAGAACGACCCGCTGATCAAAAAGGCGCTGGAGATTTTCAAGGGAACAATCGTGGATGTGAGAAAGTGATGGTGAACAATGGCCGGACTCGGAAAATTTCTCAAACAAGCCCAGAAGATGCAGGCCGAAATGACGCGAGTGCAAGAGGAGTTGGCGCAGCGCGAAGTGGAAGCCACGGCAGGCGGCGGGGCCGTGAAGGCCGTCGCCAAGTGTGACGGGACGATTGCGTCGATCAAGATCGATCCCAAGGTGGTGGACCCGAAGGACGTGGAGATGCTGGAGGATTTGGTCCTCGGGGCCGTGACCAACGCCCTGCAGTCGGCGAAGAAGACGCAGGAAGAAGAGATGGCCAAGGTCACCGCCGGCATGAACTTGCCCGGGATGATGTAACGGCGGAGCGCTGACGGATTGTTGCAATCAGCCAGAGGCTGAATTGTTTGAAAATGAGAACTGACCCCATTCCTACGGACTAGGGATGTAATTTCACGAAGGCGTTTGTGCTGGCTTGTGAAATCTATTATGGGTTAAAGTGAGCGCGTGGGAGAGGCGTTTAGGCTAGTGTTCTGCGTTGTTGCAGTTTCGCTTGCGGTTGGGCGAACTTGCACGTATGCGCAGTTGCTTACGTATACCAGCCAAACGCGTTCTCTATCGGCAGGCGTTCTCATCGTAACCGACGCCGGTTACACAGATGGCACCTGGCAATCTGTTACAACGAACGCAACAGACTACAGCCCGTTCAATAGGACCGTTTCCTTAAGCCAAGGCTCAGGCTCAGTTTCTTTCAGCGCGGACGCCAGCCAGCGGTCGTCGATGACGGCTACTTCCATTACCGCGAGTGGTTGGAGTGATTTCTCAAGTGCTCCGTCAGGAGGCGCGTACGGTCATTCGGAGTTTAGCGTGACATTCGATATGACGGCCAACGGCCGCTTCTTGCTACAAGGGTCGGTATCGAAAAGTACCGATGGTTCTTTCGACGACGTTCACATCACGTTTGCGAGTTCGTCAGGGGTGATCTACGATGATGATCACGCCTCGACGTTTGGTTTAACCGGTCCGTTTACGCCGGGCGAGTACACGCTTACAGCTGTCTCTGATGCGGGCCCCGATGCGACTGGTCAAAGCGCGAGCGGGTACTATTCCTTCACATTCTCGGCGGTTCCCGAGCCTTCAACTGCTGGACTTGTAGGTGTGGGGTTGGGGCTTTTGTTTTTCGTCCGCCGCTTGAGCGGGCGAGAAACTGAAGCAAGTGACCGGGGTCGCAGCGGCACGCCGCATGCCGAATGACGCGAAAGGTTGTCCCCGGCGTGTTTTTGCGTATACTGGGCGGCGATGGATTATCCCACACCCGTTAAGAATCTCATCACGCAATTGTCGCGGCTGCCGGGGATTGGCAAGCGGAGCGCGGAGCGGATTGCGTTGTATCTCCTGAGATCCAACGGCGATACCAACCGGCAACTGTCGCAGGCGATCGTCGATGCGAAGGCGAGAATCCGCAATTGCACGCGGTGCGGGAGTTATACGGAGAATGATCCGTGCGAGATTTGCGCCAACCCGCGCCGGGAACAGTCGTCGATCTGCGTCGTGGAAGGCCCCAACGACATTCTCACACTGGAACGGGCGGGAGTGCACAAGGGCGTGTATCACGCGTTGATGGGGCGGATTTCGCCGCTGGACGGCGTCGGCCCGGATCAACTGCGCATCGCGGCGTTGTTGGAGCGAGCGAAGCGCGATAAGCCGACGGAGGTCATACTGGCGTTGGGGGCGGACGTGGAAAGCGAGGCAACGGCGAGCCACCTGATCGCCCAGCTCAAGCCGCTCGGCGTTACGGTCAGCCGCATCGCGTTGGGATTGGCGGTGGGCAGCGCGTTGGAAACGGCGGATGAAGTCACGCTGGCCCGCGCGCTCGAAGGCCGGCGGAAGGTCTGACGAACCGACCGCCGCGTGAGGGCACGCGGCCTACAACGGCGGCGGAGCGGCTGGATTCTTAAAAAAAGCCTCCAAACCTGCCGCTCGGCTCCCCAAGTACGCTACTGAGAACGGGATAGAACTACCAAAGAAAAGCTTCCAAACCTTCCAAACCTTCCAAAGTGCGCTAACGGGGTTTCGGAGAGTATGGGAAGATTGGGGGTATGAGCAAAGATAGAGAGACAAGCGTGTGGATGGAAGGTTTACGAAGCAGAATACGGCGAGGTCGCCGCTCGTATGTCTCGGGTTCCGTCCGACTCGGCTTCCAAACGTTGCACTCGCTCGCTCCCGCTCGGCTCGGCCTTCGGCTTTCCGCTTCGCGGAACTGCGTCTCGCCGCTCCCAGCGGCTCGGCTCCCAAAGTACGCTAACGGGTTTTCTGTGATTGTGAGAGAATCGGGGTATGAGAGAAAGGTGTAAGAAGGCGACGGGTAGAAGCCCCAAGTATGATGGTTGGCAAGGGGGACTCTCTATAAGAAAGAGTGTTTTTACCAAACGAACCCAACTGAAAAATGTGGAAGCATTTTGGAATGAACAGGTTGAGAAAAAAGCGAGTTGGGTTCGTTTTGCCAAAACGAGGAAAAAAACGGGGAATAAATGCTGGAAAACAGCGCCGGGAGGGCGATTTTATGCACGAACGAACCCAGTTTAAGGCACACTTCGGCGGCGAAATCGGGGTATCCGGTACGGCAGCGGCCAGGACGGCCGCTACTACACAGCGGCGGATGGGGTTGGAAAGGGGGTGTCCGGTGCTGAAGCTTGTGGAGGGTTTACCGGTTCCGTTACACTACCACTGCATATGAAAGTCCGAGGGAAAGAGTATCGCGCGGTATGGATGAAGGGACGCGACGTGGTGGTGATCAACCAGCCGTTGCTGCCGCACCGGTTTGAGTTGTTGCGGCTGAAGAACCACCGCGAGACGGCCCGCGCGATCAAAACGATGATCGTCCGCGGCGCGGGCACCATCGGCGCGACGGCGGGTTACGGCATGGCGCAGGCCTATCTGGAGGGCGCCGACCTCGACCGCGCGTACCGGACACTGGTGGAGACGCGCCCCACGGCGGCCGACTTGAAACACGCGCTGGATCGCGTTCGCGCCCGGGCGACGTCGGCGAAAGAGGCGGTGGCCGAAGCCGAGGCGATTGCGGACGAGTACGTGGAACGGGCGAAGGAAATTGCCCGCGTGGGGCTGCCGCTTGTTCCCAACGGTTCGCGGGTGCTGACGCATTGCAACGCCGGGTGGCTGGCGTTGGTGGACTGGGGGAGCGCGCCCGCGCCGATCTATCTGGCGCATCGGAAAGGGCGGAAGGTTTTTGTGTGGGTGGACGAGACGCGCCCGCGGAACCAGGGAGCGAACCTGACGAGTTGGGAATTTCTGCAGGAAGGCGTGCCGCACAAGATCATTGCGGACAACGCGGGCGGCCTGTACATGCGGCGGGGCGAGGTGGATTTGTGCATCGTCGGGGCCGACCGCATCGCGGCCAACGGCGACGTGGCGAACAAGATCGGCACGTACCAAAAGGCCGTGCTGGCGCGCGAGAACGGCATTCCGTTTTATGTGGCCGCGCCGAGTTCGACGATCGATTTGAAGTGCCGGAGCGGGGACGACATCCCGATTGAGGAACGGGACGAGGACGAGATGCATTATGTATCCGGTCGGACAGCGGGAAAAAAGCTGGAGCGCGTCCGCGTCTCGCCACGGGGAGCGGCGGCGGGGAACCCAGCGTTTGACGTGACGCCGGCAAAATACATCACCGGGATCATCACAGAGCGCGGGATTGTGAAGCCCGGCGAACTTCGAAAACAGTTCGGGAAATGACACGACGATGGCCGAGGTCTACGCAGGAACGAAATTTCGGACGGTGTTCGCGCGGCGCGCGGTAAGCGGCGACGAGCGATTGGGCGAATTGCTGAAGTGGTGCCGGCGTTGGGCGGCGATGGGGTTGGTGGGCGACACGGTCGGGAACCTGAGTTTCCGCACGGTGAACGGTTTCATCATCAACCGCACGGCGGGTGATTTGGGCGGGATCACGCGGCAGGAATTCGTGGAGGTGGTCGAGGCGGACCGGGAGAAGCGGGAATTGACGGTGGTGGGGTTGTACGAACCGTCGAGCGAGAGCCTGATGCACGCGGGGATTTACGCGGCGCGGCTCGAGGTGGACGCGGTGTTTCACGGGCATAGCGAGCGGCTGCTGGCGGAGGCGGCGCGGCTGGGATTGCCGATCACGGCGAACGAACAGCCGTACGGGACGACGGAACTGGTCGGGGAAATCCTGAACGCGCTGGACGGGCACAAATTCGTGGTCATGCGCAATCACGGGTTTGTGTCACTGGCGGCGACGATGGAAGAGGCGGGTCGAAAAGTGGAAGAAGTGTTGAAGCGATTATGAATGGGATCGAGGCGATCATTTTTGATTTGGGCAACGTGTTGCTGGCCTACGACGAGGGGCGCGCGGCGGAGCGGCTGGCGGCGCGCACGGGCAAGACGCGGCGGCAAATCGATGACTACGCGCGCAGCACGCCGTACGTGACCGAACTGGCGCTGGGCAAGCTTTCCAAGCGGCGGTTTTTTCACACGGTCGCGAGAGATCTGGCGTTCGACGGCACGTATGAGGAGTTCGCGGTGCTGTGGTCCGATATCTTCACGCCCATCGAGCCGATGATCGCCCTGGCCGAATCACTGAAAACGCGGGTGCCGCGGCTTTTGTTGTCGAACACGAACGCCATCCATATCGACTTTGTGCTGGAACACTACCCGTTCCTGAACGAGTTTGACGCGCATGTGTTCTCGCACGAGGTGGGCCTGCTCAAACCCGACGCCGCAATCTTCCAGCACACGCTGGGCAAGTACGGGCTGACGGCCGGGCGGACTGTTTTTCTCGACGACATCGCCGCCAACGCGGAAGCCGCGCGACGCGCCGGCATGCAGGCCGTCCACTACCGGGATTCCGGGCAGGCGCGCGCGGAGTTGACGAAACTGGGCGTGTCGCCTATATAAATATGCGCATCCATTTCCGGTTCCGCAGTAGCTCAATGGTGGAGCAGCGCACTGTTAATGCGCGGGTTGTAGGTTCGAGTCCTACCTGCGGAGCCAATTTCTTTGCCATGACACCCCCCGGCATGGTATTTCTCCGGTCGCAAAGAGCGAGACGGTTGAGGTGGCTGGCATAAATATGAGCAACTTTCGAAGATTGAAGCCTGCAGTGATCGCACTCGTGTGCCTGTTCATCATCGGCTGGGCAGGATTCTCGATTGTCGGTCGACTGAAGAGCGACGCGGCGCGGATTGTCGACGACACGCTTCCGGGACTGGTCTATGCAGGCCAGATCAATTCTGAACTGTCGGAAAACTTCACCCGCACGTTGTTGGTCGTCAATTCCGACAACCCCGAAGAACGGGACCTGTACCTGAAAAAAATTGACGAAGGGAGCAAGCGAGTCGACGACAGCATGCAGGGGTACCAAGGCTCCATCTTTGAGGAGGCGGACAGACAGTTGTTCAATCACCTGACGGCAGTGCGCGAGAAGTATCGAGAGGTTCGCCGGCAGGTTTTCGACCTGGTGAAGGCCGGCAAGCGGCCGGAAGCCTTGAAATTGTTTGAGACCGAGGTGCTGCCCGCTTACGCGGCCCAAAAGGAGGCAGGAGAAGCCCTGTTTGACTACAACGTGAGACAGGGCCGGGAGCGAGGAACACGAATCGAAATTCTTTGCCGCCGAACCCAATGGGTGGTGACCACCATCTGCGTGGTGGTTTTTGTGGGTGGATTTTTCGCCCCGTTTTTTGCGATTCGCCTTCCGCCAAACATCTGGAAGTAGAAAAGATCAGGGAGGTCCCGCCTGCTCAGTCCAGAAGACTGGATGCCCGCGCCAGACGTTGAGGGAATCGCTCGACATTCGCCGCAGTTTTTGCTAGAAATAGTCCCGGCGAGCGAAAGGGCGATGGGACCCGCTGCCGTGTCCCCATCGAATCACGGTGCCAAGGGTGAGACACTTGACGGCACCGTGTCCTGTAACCGCTTGCCGTGTCGGCTTATGAATGAGGCGTACGATATGCCCGGTAAGAACGTAATGAATGCACCGAGTGATGCACCGGGTCAATCGCGCCCGACGATCACAATCGTCGGCTTTGGCGCCTGTATCATCACTGGATATCCTGTGGACGAGAAGGCGGGCTTCCTGCGGATGGCAATTGCGCGGGCTCAACCGGAAGTCGATGCCGAGATAAAATGCACCATTAACACTATCACGGCCTGTCAGGTGCCAACGGCGGCCGAGAGGCTGGAAGAGAACGTATTTTCCCACCATCCCGACATCGTGGTGCTGCAATTCGGGCAGTCGGATGCGAAAATTGCGGTTCGACGGGCGTGGAATGAGGTGCTTGGCCGGCAAAAGAAGAGATCCAAGCTGCCGCCTCCGGTAGCCAACCGGCCGGCGAAATTGAGGAATCGGGTGAATGCGTTGTTTCGAGGTTGCGCCGGTCTCGCGTTGGGAGCGCGGCCCGTCACTTCCCGTTCGGCCTATCGACAGAGCATTGCGAAGATGGTCGATTCCGTGATCTCCATCGGCGCCTATCCGATTGTTTTCACTCCATTTGTCTTTGACAACTTTCTGTCGGATGCGTGGGCTCGTTGTTACAGTTCTGACCTTACGGCCGATTTTGCCGAGCGCACGGATGTTTGTGTCATTGATGCTTGGAAGTTGCTGGCCCAGTATCCGCGCAGCCAGACGCTCTTGCACGATGGACTCCACCTGTCACAATGGGGACATGAGGTTCTGGCGCGAGGCCTGAAACCCAAACTGGTCGAATGGATCGAGGCGCGTGCGTCCAAGTCGTCCAGCGTGACAGAATCCTGCGCACCCCGCTTGGGCTAGAAGACCCGGCGGGATCCATGGGCGGCACATGACCCCGGCCTTGGCGGCAGCCCCACAAGCCGCAAGTCGAACCACGGCCTCACCGCGATCGTTTTTCCGATCGTCCACCACGACGGTTGCGGATTGACCCGCACGCGCAATTCGGGGGTCAAAGTCCGTCGCCCATTTTTGAGTTGACGGTGGGCAGGCCGGTGGGGGTTATTGCCCGCGGGAAGCAAAGGATTGTGACGAATCGATTGGCGGCACAATGAAGAACGCGTGGGGATCACTGGCCGCAGTGTGCGCGCTGGTCATCGGGGTGTACGCGTATGCAGCCCAGCCGGGCATGATGGAATCATTGACCCTGAAGGCGGCGGACACGTATTACAATTTATTGGTGCAGGGTTTTCGGGCCGGCCAACTAAGCCTGAACAGAGAGGCGCCGCCCGGGTTGGTGCAACTCGCCGACCCGTACGATCCGGCCGCGAATGCTCCCTATCGGTCCACTCCCTACGGGGTGCACGACATGAGCTACTACCACGGCAAGCTCTACCTGTATTTCGGGGTCACGCCCGCCTTGATATTGTTCTGGCCATACGTGGCGCTGACCGGCCACTACCTGTTTCACCGGCAAGCCGTGGCGATCTTTTGCGCCATCGGCTTTCTGGCCAGCGCGGGTTTGCTGCGCGCCTTGTGGCGGCGCTATTTTGCCGCAGTCAGCGTCGGGGCGGTGGCCGCGTGCATGCTCGCGCTTGGCTTGGCGACGGGTGTGCCGGTGTTACTGGCTCGCTCCGATGTTTACCAAGTGCCGATCAGTTGCGGGTATATGCTGACGATGCTGGCACTGGCGGCAATCTGGCGCGCGTTACACGAGCCGGAGCGACGGTGCCTGTGGCTGACGGCCGCCAGCGTGGCGTACGGGCTGGCGGTGGGCGCGCGGATAAACTTGGTGTACGGCGCGGTAATACTACTGATACCGGTGGCGCAAGCGTGGCGTGAGCGGCGGCAGGTTGGAGCTGTGCTTACGGCGGCGCTGGGTCCGATAGTACTTATCGGATTGGGGCTGATGGTCTACAACGCCATGCGATTCGGTAGTCCGTTCGAACTCGGGCAGCACTACCAGACGTCCGGGGAGCGGCAGGTTGCACGGCAATTCTTTAGACTGCAGTATCTTTGGTTCAATTTCCGGGTCTATTTCCTGGAGCCGGCGCGCTGGAGTGGTCGGTTTCCCTTCGTGCATGAAATCGCCGTCCCGCCCTTGCCTGCGGGCTATGCGCTGGTGGAGACTCCCTTCGGTATCCTGACGAACATCCCGGTGGTATGGCTGGCACTGGCCGTGTCGCTGGCGTGGCGGAATCGCTCGGCTGAGGCGGCCTCATTCTTGCGCTGGTTTGTGATGGCGGTGGCGTTGCTTTTTGGGATATGCGCCTTGACCCTTGCATTGTACGAGAGTGCGATGTTTCGTTATCAGGTGGACTTCGTGCCGGCAATGGTGTTGCTAGCCGTGGTTGGCATCCTCGGATTGGAGCGCGCACTGGCGGACCGGCTGGCTTGGCGGCGGGCGGCGCGTTGGGGCTGGGGCCTGTTGCTGGGCTTTTCGGTGGCGTTCAACCTGCTCGCGACCGTTGAGCATCACGCCCGGATGCACAACGACCTGGGGGTCGTCGTGGGGCGGGGGGGCAGAATTCAGGAGGCGATCGGACACTTTGAAGAAGCGCTGCGAATCGCGCCCGAATACGACGAGGCGCACTACAACCTAGGGGTCGCCTTGGAACAAGCAGGCAGAAGTCAAGAGGCGATCAAGCAGTACGAGGAGGTGTTGCGGATTACGCCCGGTTTCATCGAGGCGCGAGACGCGCTCGCGCGACTGCAAACCGGCGGTAAGTGACAATTTTCGGAAGTGTGAACTCCATTCCGTTGGGCCCGTGCGCTTGCTCATTGCGCTCGTAACCCAACCCACTCCATGGTAGGAGAATTTGGTGGTTCGGACGTAATATGATCATGGGAAGACATGGACGACGGAGGCATGGCCCGATCCCGGGCCAGAGCTGCACGACCTCGGGGAGGACACGTGAAGATTAGGCCCGGCGTTACGAACGTCCTTTGGATGGCTGCAGGGGCGGCAGCGCTGCTGGTGCTGATGCTGGTGGTGCTGCATTTCCACACAAACCAGAGCCCCGCCGAGCAACTCGCCTTCAAGGCGAGAAGGGTCGACTTGGTGGAGCGGATGCGCCTGGCCTTGGCCTCGGCTTCAGAGGCTGAAAAGAGTGCCGTGATGGCCGTCACCGACGAAGATTCGCAAACCTTCGCCGACCAGGCCCGCGCGGTCACAGCGGAAGTGGAGAGGGGACGCAAGGAGATGGGGGAACTCCTGGCGGCGGGCGGCACCCAAGGCGAGAGGGACTCTCTGGCGCAATTCTCCAAGGTCTTTACCGAGTTCCAGCGCATCGATAGCGAGCTGTTGGTTTTGGCGGTTAAGAACACCAACCTCAAGGCTTACAGCCTGGCTTTTGGCCCGGCCGCGGACGCGCTCAAGGAAATGGACGCGGCGCTTTCCCGCCTCGTGGCAAAGAGCGCCGGCTTCCCGGAGGCCAGAGACGTGGCATTGCTTGCTTTCGGCGCGCAGACTGCGGCGCTGCGCATACAGACGCTGCTCGCTCCGCACATCGCGGAAGAAAGCGATAAGAAGATGGACGAGTTGGAAGCACTGATGGCCAAGGAGGACCAGATGGTTCGCAAGGATCTGGATGGCTTGGCCGCGCTTCAGAATCTTGGCGGTGACCCTGATCTGAAGACGGCCGTGTCGACGTACGCACAGTTTAGCGGGATCCGGACGCGCACCCTCACTCTCTCCCGCGAGAACACCAACGTCCGATCTCTGGCCATCTCCCTGGACCAAAAGCGCAAAGTGATGTTTTTGTGTCAGGACGCCTTGGCCACCCTGCAACAGGCTATTCTGGCGGAGCCCATCGCGGGCGTGGACTATGGAGCCCCGGTGGGCCCTCGTCAGTTGGGAGCCGTGCCTCGAACCGCCCCTTGAAGGTTTCGATCATCTTGATTGGGGGGAGGCAAAAAGTTTTGCCGTCGCGCCAATGAAACGGGTACTAGCAGCGTGTGCAGTGGTGCTGACGGCTGCGGTCGGCGTTTACTTCGCGGCGTTTTACCGGCCGGGCCCGGTAGAAATCCAGGACGATTTTGAGAATGGGTTCAGTCCGGTTTGGGGTTGGGAAAGGCCATATCAGGACGCGGCCAGGATTCTGCAGGACCCCCGGCACACAGGCAAGCATGTGGCCGGTTTCTTCCTGAAGCGAGATGACGCTCTCGTTCAGGGAGCGAAACGGGTGGAGATGAAGTTGGGATGTGTCGGACTGGGAGAAGCTTACCGGTATGCGTTTGAAGCCTGTTTGCCGGATGACTACGTACCCGAGGCGGCGGTAGATAACATTGCTCAGTGGCATGACCTGCCGGACTTCCCGGTGGGCGAGACGTGGAGAAGTCCGTCCCTCAAGCTCATGATCCGTGACGGCCGGTGGCTTCTGTCGCGTCGCTGGTCTTCCGCGAAGGTCAACCGGTTCCTCTGGGAACGGATGGGGCGAGACGCGAATGAAGAAGTTGACCTCGGAGAGGTGGAGAAGGGGAAGTGGGTGCGATGGGAGTTTCGTGTGCTTTGGGCGTGGGATGATCGTGGACGCCTCCAGGTCCTTCGTGATGGCCGTAGCGCATACAGGAAACAGGGGCCGACGGCTTATCGGGATTGGAGAGGCCCGTATTTCAAAATTGGCATGTACAAACCCGACTGGAGCGTCAACCCTGGCGTATCTTCCGTCAACGAGAGGCACATCTACTACGACAACGTGGAGGTCAAACGAATCCCGGCTGCGGAAGTCTTTGCCGACAAATTGGGAGGCCAACGCAGTTAATAAGAAGGCGCGTGCGTATGAAGGCGATGGATCGACTGGCTCGGCAATATCTGCGCAGACGACCCTGCGAATCCTCGCCACTCCCTGAAGTCTGAGGTGGGTATCAGGGGCGACATAGCCTGGTATTTTCGTTTTGTGAAAGCGCAGAAGTTCGGGCCGCAAGGTTCGCAAATTGTGCAGGCGGGGAGCCAACAAGCATCCGGCTGGCGGTGTGGGCGGCATACCCGCCGGGACGGCGAAAATGTGCCACGACCGTTTCCGGCTTGTGTTTACGATTTGGTTTTGGTCTGCTTCGCGTAGGGCGAGCCGTGAGGGATGAAGGGTGCGGGTGGGAGTTGCAGGATCCTTTTCAGAAGGGACCGCGATTCTCGTTTCCCGCAGAGTACTAGACAGAGGTGGGTCTGCGTTATCCCCAATTGCTTGGCCGCACGCCGTTGCGACCAACCGAGTTGAGTCATGCGCGCCCGCGCATGATTACGAGTAATCACGGTTTCAACATATCGGAACACCGATATTTAATCAACCATAAGAATCGCAACGCCGATATTTGCTGATGGAAGCTTTCTCAAACCAACTACGGAAGCTCATGGCTTCGAAACAATGGAATCAGGTGAAGGCTGCCCATGAACTCGGCCTTACGCAGTCGCAAGTCAGCGATTATCTCAGGGGGAAGAGCGAGCCGTATCTGAGTACGGCCGCCACGGTTGCCAAAAGGCTTGGCGTCTCGTTGGATGAACTGTCAGGGATCGTGACGGCGAGGATCGCGGTCAGGGAAGAAGGCACAGTGTATCACGCGGAGCCGCCCTACGACCAATGGATCGAGAAGGTTCGGCGGCGCTGGCAGCGGAAAGGAGCGGCCCGTGCCGAAATGGAGTTGGCGATTCGCATCCTTTTTCCTGACGACGCGGACAAGATGATCGACTGGCTGAACAGATCCTGAAGTTCCATCGGCTCTCGTTTCCAGCCCTGTTGAGACAGGATGTCGTACGCACGGCATTGTTGCGCCAAGTTGTCAGTCACGGGCCGTGAGGCCGCGATTCAGGTTCGATGAAGGTTGAGAGCGCAACGGATTCTCCATCAACGAGTGACGATATTTTTTAAATCTGCGGGATTTTTCGCCTTGCAGTTGGCAGGGGGTTTGCTAAGGGTAAGCGCGTAGGTTTGGTAAGCTTATGCAAGTCAGGGGGCATTTATGAAGACCCACGTCGGTCTTCGGGAACAGATGTAAGGACCCATGAAGGTCTTGATTAAATCTTCTACCATCACCGTAGCCGCTGCCGTTTCTTTCACCCCGAACGAACGCGGGCATTGCGCGGTTTAGTAGTGGACGTGTCGTTTAGGACATAGGCTCCCCGACAGCCAAGAAGCTGGAAGGAATGGCAGCCAATGAAGTATCCGCAGAGCTCTCACGTTCTGGAGTTTGCGATCTTGCTGGCCTCGGTGTTGCCGATCACGGCAAGCCAGGCGGGCAATTTCACGACGACCGCCACCCGATCATACCCAATACCGCTACAGACGTGGAATGATACCATTTGGCAACCGGGGCCTGCGTCTCCGGTCGCCAGCAACACATACGAAGTTTTGGATGGCGGCATTCTTCGGAATCCCCCGGACGGTGGGACTCAAATCTTTCCCGGGGACTCACTCACTCTGGATTCTGGCTCCCGGCTCAAGGCTACGGGTTGGTCGGGCGTAACGTTGAGTTTTCCCGGTGTGGATGGGAATCCGGGCCTGATCCTCAACGGCGGGATACTGCAGGCGACCTACGGTCGGGCCTTCACCATTTCGGGCCAAATGTCCGTGGTGGCCGATTCGACTATCGACCAAGGGTGGGGATCACGCGGGTTTGTGATCACCGCGCAAATCGCCGGTATCGCCAACTTGACGCTCATCAATGGCAGCCGCTGGAGCCCGCTGGACATTCAAAGCACGAACAATCCCTACAGCGGCAACTGGCTGGTCAGGAGAGGCTACCTCAAAGGCACGGGCCAAGGTTCCTTGGGTACAGGCAGCATCACGGTAGCCGACGGAGCCAGGTTTGAAGTCAGCTACGACGTCCAGAATTCCGGCGTGCTCACGCTGCAGGGAAACAACAGCGTGATGGTTTTGCATCAGGATTGCCAGTTCAGTGCCGTGACGATCAACGGCACGACGCTGGCGCCCGGCACGTACGCCTATGACGAACTGGCCGCGCAATTCCCCGGTAATTTTGTGGGCGGCGGCTCGGGTAGCCTGACAGTGCCGGCGTCGATTTCGCTTCCAGATGATCCGACGGCCGCTGATGGCGGCGGGCAAACTGGTACGCTTCCCGCAGATTCGACGACGGCGACGAAGGGCGACGCCGCCACCTCAGATGCCGTCAGCAGTCCTGATTCAACCGTCGACACAGCCTTGGCTGCGGCTGACTTCACAATTCAAGCAGTCGGTGACACAATTGCTCCCGCGATACCGAACGGCGTGATCGTCTCGGTGGATTCCCCGACACAGATCACAGTCGGTTGGAACAGCGCCACGGACGCTGGTGGTTCCGGGCTTGCCGGATATCAAGTGTACCGCAACGGCGTATTGGTGGCAACGACGACGGCGACCAGTTACATCGACAGTGGGTTGTCGCCGGGCACGCAGTACTGTTATACTGTTGCCGCCTACGACAATGCCGGGAACAGTTCGTCCTCCAGTGCCCAAGCTTGTGTCAGCACGTCATCGGCCACCGTCCCCAGCCTGCCGGCGGACGAATTCAACGGGCCATTCGCCAGTTGGGCCGACTTAAAGGCCAACTATGGCGCTGTGGGTAACGGTATGGCCGATGACACCAGCGCATTGCAATCGGCCCTCAACGACCTCGGCAAAAGCGGTCACGCAGCAGTGCTGTACATCCCAGCCGGGACCTACCGCATTACCAGTACCGTGACCCTCCAATCGCAGCAGTATGTCAGCATCATCGGGGCTGACCCCAATACGACCACGCTGAAGTGGGGAGGCTCGTCGGGCGGAGTGCTGCTGCACATCGACGGCGTGGCCTATAGCCGGTTCGACCGCCTGACGTTCGCCGGCTCGGGTACGGCCGGGGTACTGGTCGATCAATCGTTGACCGGCTACAGCCAGGGGCAGTACTTCGACAGCGGCAACGAG